>Ga0335070_10000537_pt1 | contig 42438 bp, 32 predicted proteins | sample Lox_Sample_13_FD_206722 | JGI IMG/M metagenome (GOLD analysis project Ga0335070, IMG submission 206722) | Soil microbial communities from Loxahatchee National Wildlife Refuge, Florida, United States - Lox_Sample_1.3 | ecosystem: Environmental > Terrestrial > Soil > Wetlands | place: USA... | reverse complement strand
CAATAAAGTCGTATTTTTCTTTATCCCGGCAATTCATTACAAACCAGCGGCCGTCTTCATTAAAGGTCCGGATCTTCGTGCTTGCGGGTACACCCAGATAATTATATACAACCTTTGTTATCTCCGGATCAATCTCCACAACGTCGATCTCTGCCATGGGATACATTATTTCAAGACATCGCGGAAGCGTATAGCCCCCGCCACCGATGAACAATGTTTTCAGGGAGCCAGCCCTTTTGACCCGCCACCTCATGAACTCCTCGTAAATTCTGATGTACTCATAATCCAGATATAGTGGATTGTTCAGGTCATTTATGGAATGGATAAGATGGTCTAAAACCAGCGCCTCAGCCCAAGTCTCCTTGTCTTTAGTGAGGATCTTCTTCACCTGGATTGTATAATAGTCACTTTCTTTGAAGAAATAGGTCTTATCGCTGACAGGCATTTTGAAGGCGTAACTGTAAAAGATAAAGACAAGTGAAACAAAAATTATAATGAAGGCGGAAAATAAAATGGCGATTGATTTTTTCTTTACAAAAGCTCCCCCGAAAATCAGGGCAGAAAGTATGAGAATAAAGCCGATAATCAAAAGTATATTTCTTGTTCCCATCCAGGAGATCAGAAAAAAACCGGTGGCAAAGGTGCCAATGATGGAGCCGAGTGTCGAAAAAGCATATATCTTCCCGACAATATTTCCTGTTTTAGCCAGGTTATGAAGCGTGAGTTTAACTACGACGGGGGAAATCATGCCCAAGATACAGGATGGTATAAAAAAGATAAAGGTGGTAAGAAGAAGAATCCGCATCATCAATGAGGTCTGAAACTGGGTTGCTCCCAGGAGGTTTGTGAGCGGTGAAATGGAAAAAGCCCCCACACCTGAAAAAAAGAGGAGCCATCCCAGCGTAGAAGGACGTGGAAACCGATCAGCCAGCATCCCTCCAAGGTAGGCACCGATGCTGATTCCGGCAAGGACGACACCAATAATGCTTGTCCAGGTATAAAGGGATACGCCCACATAAGGCGCCATGATTCTTCCTGCTACCAGCTCAATAACCAGGGTGCAGAAGCTGGCGATGAAAACAATGATATTGGCCTTAATAACTTCTTTTTGCATAGATTAACCTCCGCGTTGTTCTGTAATCAGTCTGAATTGCCACACGCGTCAGCCTGCTATTGCGAGTGCCGCAAGAAACCTTTTTCCGTCATCACGGGATTTTCTGTGTTCGTCATTTCGAGTCCGTTCGGTTTACTCATGGTAAACTACGAGAAATAGTTGTCACTCCTGAGCAGTCGAAATGTCAAATGAGAATTTTTTTCAAACCGATATTATCTAAGACTTATTTCGGGGGTGGTTATATATCATGTAGGTGTGGTTGTAAACAGACATTTTGAGGTGATGTTTTGTCCTAAACGGTACTTGATGTAATGACTTTGACGCCAGCATAATGACGTTCTGAACGGTGGAAAGAATAACGAATATGAAGAATTTAGCAGCCGCAATCCATATATGGTAATATAATACATCCTTGAAGAATCTGCAGATTCATATTCTTGAAGATACGGCGATCATTTCGCGCCTTACTTGCCACCGCTTTAAAAATTCGACATAAGGCATAGCTACTTCAGCCCCATATGCTGGGTCGGCTACGATCATTTTCCTCTCTTTGTCATCGTATCCTATCACTACGGCCACATGACCGCCTAGTCCCCAACCTACCACATAGTGCAGCCACAGAACAGGGATATTATTGTCAATATAATCTTTTATTGCTTCGATAGTGCCGTGATAGCGGTACTCAGTATCGAGCTTTAGGGCCTTCAGCTGTTCAAAATACTTCATAATCCCTTCCGTGCTTATGCCTCGTTCCAGAGGAATGCCGGCTTCTATCGACACCTGCATCGGATCTATGTGATAACCGTAATACTGGGCGACCATAGCTATACTGGTAAGTGCACACCAGTTACGATCCTGTTTTATTAAGGGAAAATTTTTAATCTTGTGAAGAGTTTCAGATTCCCCTGCCGGAAGTCTTGCCGCTGTTTTTGATTTTTTCGGTACTATGGGTTCCCTAGTGGAAACATCGTTCTTTAAATCAGGTTCTTGCACCTTTACTGATTGAGGGTTATTTATATCATCCGGCTGTACATCTGAGTAATGTACTACTCCCTCACTATCAATCCACCTGTACATTTCGGCGGCGTGTGATGGCACTGACAGCGCCACAATACTGAGGGTTATCAACAGGTATTTTAAGCAGGTTGAATTCTTATTCATACTATTTATGCTTATGCTGCATTATTTCTATCATATTATTTTTGCGGTTAATGAAAAGAATTTTATCAGGCCGATGGGATTTGACGCCTTATAATTTATTATTTCAAACCCGATGTTTTTCATATAATTTAAAAACTCTGCTGTTGAATACATATCGGCATATGGATGATCGGATAAAAGTTTCATTATTCGTCCCAGGTGAGTCTTAAAAGTATCGGATGACAAATCTTCCAGGATTATCTTACCGTCATCTTTAAGGACTCTTCTTAATTCCTTTAGACAATCTTTCCAATTGCGAATATGGTGAATCATGCCGAAAACGAAAATAACATAAAAATTTATATCGGCAAAATTCAGATTTGCAGCATCCATCACGAGGAAAGTGATTGACTGGTCGTCATTTTTTCTCTTCGCAAGTCTTATCATCCTTTCATCGAGATCGATACCGACTATATTTTGGGGATTAAAGTATTTTTTAATAAGCTTAGTGCCATGTCCGTTCCCGCATCCGATTTCCAATGCCTTATAAATATTATCGACGGTTATCATGCTTCTCAACATCGGCAATTCATAGTGCTCCTGAATTGCAGCCCTTATTGGATTGTTCATCGCAATGAATTCAATTTTGTTTAATTTCATTTATTGATCACTTCTTATTGTAGGATTTGGAATAAGTTGCTGTAATCATCTGTCCACAATCTGAGTTCAGGTCTTGACTCGACCTTTCTGCCGGCTTTTCTTATTTCCGGTGTATCCAAGACAGCAGGATTCGAAGCCATGAGAACCCATTCGGCCTGAAAAATCTTTTTCTTTTCATCTTCTTGATTCACAATTACAAAAGTATGTTTGCCGAGCGCCCTGCCTGCCGTGTCTATAACCTGCGAAAGGTCAAGATATAGATTAGAAACATGAAAGGCTAAAATGCCGTCAGGCTTCAGATGACGGAAGTAAAGCTTAATCGCTTCCACGGTCAGCAAATGAATAGGGATGGAGTCCCCAGAGAAAGCGTCAACAGCGAGTAGATCAAATTGCTGATTTGGTTCCTGCTCGATTGAAAGTCTCCCGTCACCGATTTTTATTTCAACCATACCCGGGCTGTCAGTCAGGAATCTGAATTCTTTTCTGGCAAGATCCTCTACTTGCGGGTTGATTTCATAGTACTTGTATTGATCACCCCGGCGCGCATATGTTGCCATTGTTCCTGCTCCAAGTCCTATGATACCGACGCGGCGCGGCCCCGCAGGAAGTTGCTTTATTGCAATGCCCATTCCGGATGTAGCAGCAAAATAGGCGGTCGGCAAGGGACGTTTTTCAGGCGACATGAATTGTATACCGTGAGTTATTGTACCATGGATCAGTGTGCGGTATTCATTATCTGTGCCCACGTCATGTTCAATTACCCTTTGGTGGCCGTAAAAATTTCTTACTAGAGTGCGAATGCCTTCCGGGTTACTGTAAAATTGCATATAGACGAATGAAATGATAAGGAGGCGGACGATCAGTGCAGCACAGGCGACATCTGTGACCCACCATTTTCGGAAGTTTATTGCAAACAGCAGAGAAGTGCATAGAATAAGACCTATAGGCAATTCAAAATAAAACCGGAAGATATTCGGGGCTATAAGGACGACAAAAATACTGCCTAAAGCTCCACCGATTGATATTAGCAGGTAAAAAGAAGTAAGATAACGGGGATCAGGTTTTCTCCTTGCCAGTTCTCCGTGACAGAACATACAGCAGAAAAAAAGGCCAACGCAATAGGCAAGGATGACTTTTCTTATATCACTGCCAACGCCCCACTTGCCCAAACCATATGACATTCCGATAAGGGTAAAAAAGACTATCCAAAAATACCATTTGGGATTATACCAGCCGGCCCGGTCGAAACACAGTGTGAAGCTCAGAAGATATAAACTGAGCGGCAGAATCCAGAGCAGAGGTATGGCGGCGATGTTCTGAGAGAGGTGATCTGTCGTTGAAAGCAGAAGTATGGATGAACAGGCTGACAACAACAGCCACAGAACCTTGTCTTTCATACCCGGTGGAGATGCCTGTCCTGAATCGGTGTTCGTAGCAGCCGTGTCAGTTATGATCCCGGATGAGTGAAGACGTTTATCTCGCCAACTTAAGAAACATATTGTCGCGCACAGAAGCGCAAAAGCCCCGTAAGCAACTGACCATATAGTGGACTGCCAGTGCAGGGTAAGATTTGTTTCTATTAGAAAAGGATAGGAAAGCAGGCCTAGAAGCGATGCCAGATTTGAAAGTGCAAAGAACCTGTAAGGAAGCCCCATGCTGTATTTGCGGGCATACCATGCCTGCAACAGAGGGCTCGTGGTTGAGAGTAAGAAATACGGCAGGCCGACGGTAGCAACCAATAATCCGATGATGTACAAACTCGGGTTAATACTGCCCATGAGTTTCCAGTTTGACGAGGGGACAACAGGCAGGAATGACACGCTGACTATCAATAAAGATGAATGCAGCAATATCTGCCATACAGTGGATAATCTGCCGTTTATGTAGTGGGCATATAGATATCCCCCTAAAAGGGCCAGTTGAAAGAAAAGAACGCAGGTGATCCAAACGGTTGATGTCCCTCCAAACCATGGAAGGATTATTTTTGCGATCATAGGCTGGACAAGGAACAAAAGGAATGAACTCAAAAATATTGTGCTGGCGAAAAATGCTTTGGTCATGCTGTCGGATTGTACCATGGCAATTCCGGTAACCCCGTATTCTGTACTGGTGGAATTCAGTAAGGTGTCCACTATGTAATATCGGCAGAATTTTAAAATAATTGAGGGAAATTGAATAGATATTATTTTATATAGAGGTAATTTGACTATAAGTGAGGTATGGATATTCTTTTTCCATGGGTAAGGCTATAGGATTTTTTTATGTGTGATTTGCTGATAGCGATTTTATCTATAAATTGTAAGTGTTCCTGTTATCGCTAACTATTATTGTTTTCAAGCCTTTCATCGGCAATAAGCCAGTATGTGCAATTGGCGCAGCATCTTTCGCTTTCTTCCACCCTTTTTAGTTTCCTGGGACTGAATGAATTGCATTGCATATCCCACTTCCTTAGCGGATCATGCGTTATTTCAGCGAATTCGCATATGCCCCATATGTTGATCATTTCTTCTTCTCTGTAAGGAGTTTGTCGGACCTGATCCAGTATCTGCAATGGGCGCAATTTCTTTTCATATTTTCTCCATTCTCACTTTCCTTCAGTACAAAGTATTTACAGCACGAATCCCAGCGAACCATCTGTGTGGTATAAATCCCGCCAAACTCACATATGCCCCATGTGTTGATCATCCATTTCCATCTCTTGAGAAGTGTTCGTCGTAAACATGCCAGTATGCACAATTGGCACGGCAGTTTTCCACATCTATTCTCCTTATGTCACCCGGGATAAAAAAAGGACAAGAAAGATTCCATCTCGTCATCTGGTCATAAGTCCCTAAACCCCAGGTACATATACCCCATATATTGATCATGCGCCAAAAAATAAAAGCGGCTCCGAAGAGCCGCTTTTTAGACCTGAAGGTTTATTCCTTGGGCTTAACGGGCCATGTCACGCGACGTCCTTCAGCACCGGCTATCTTGCCGATTTCGTGCATAGCCTCAAGTTTCAGGATCTTTTCCGTATCATATCCCATGAAGCGGCGTAACACATACTCCGTATCCCAACCGATAGGCTTGCCGCCGAATTCCGTATAGCTCGGGGCCTCGGAGAAGAGCGGGAAGCAGCCCTGGATGTCCATCGGACCATACCAGGGATCTTCGATATACTCGATCTCTCCCCGTTCACGATACTGCGGCCTCTCGCAGGCATCCTTCGCGTTCATGACGGGACAGACGCCAAAGCCATGCCTTCTGCCGAGGCTGTCGATTTCCGCTACTGTGTGTTTCGCTGCCCAGGTCTCGATGGCTTCGTAAATCTCCTCCTGAGCCTCCAGCTTCACACGGTCCATATTGGTGGGGTATTTACCCGGTAATCCCACAGTCTTACCGCCGATGGTGTTGCACAATGCCTTGAAGGCCTCATCGTCAGCGCCGACGGCAATAAAGCCGTCTTTTGCTTTCACGATACAGTCGGGGCAGATCCAGCGGAACCGGTTGCTCCAGCGGGTCTGCACATAACCCGTCAGACTGTACCAGACGATGCCCGGCCCGAGGGAGCGGGTAATATTTTCCACCTGGGAATTTTCGATCATCTGCCCCACCCCGTATTTCTCACGGGCATACAGAGCAACCAGGGTCGCGAAGAGGCCAAAAGTGCCTCCCATATAGTCGGCCACCCAGATAGGAATCTTCATCTGATCACCGGGGTCATGACCGCTGATGAAGACGCTCCCGCCCATGGACTGGGCGAGGATATCGTAGGAAGCGCGCACCAGATCCTCACGGCCCCACTGTCCCGGCCCATTGGAGGTGAGGTAAATCAGTCTCGGATTGATCTCACGGAGCTGTTTATACCCTTCATCCCACCTATCCAGGGTGCCACCGCGGACATTTTCGATGAAGATATCCGCCCTCTTGCACAGTTCCTTAAATATGGTCCCGCCTTCACCGGGATGGATGTCCATGCAGGTATGGAGTTTATTTTTCGCACAGTCTGTCCAGCCGAGACCACCCGCCATGGCGATGTCTGTTTCCGCAACAACACCTTTCCCCAGGATGCCGGGTGCCTTGGTGCCCGTCTTCTCTTCCGACCACATGGGGAAACCACCCTGATCCTTCGGAGGGGCGAGGGCCCGCATGGTATCGCCCCGGCCGGGGAGTTCCAGCTTGATCACTTCTGCGCCCATTTCGGCAAGCATAGCGCAGTGAGAAGGACCAAGGATAAGGGTCGTGAAGTCCACTACCCGGATACCGTCGAGGATTTTGTCCTTTTTGTACACCCTCTTGCGATGAAACATGTACCGGCAGAATTCCTCATAGGGAAGGTCGTCTTCTTCATCCTCGGTCAGGTCTTCACCCCTCCTGGCCTTCATCACGAGGGCTTTCTGTGCGGGACTGAGCTGTTCGAAATCATACCATACCGCCTCCATCTGCTCCGGAGGCACGTCTTTTTTAAATCTTGCTCGTGGTGATAGTTCCATATTAGTACCCTCCTCCTTTCCTTCCGATTACCCCTTCTGCGACGAGTTGCTCCAGATCAGACTTGAAGAGACCGCAGTATTTGCGCAGGACTTCCTCATTATCCCAGCCCATGGGTTTGCAGTTCCACTTGATCCTCGCCTGGGTGAAGTGGAAGTTGGGACGGCAGCCCTGGACGAGCATTCTCCCGTAGAGGGGGTCATCGACTTCTTCCATGGAAGCCCTGTCCAGAAAGTGGGGATCGCTGGCGATTTCCTTAATGTTCCGGCAACCGGCGCCGGCAAAGCCGAATTTCATACCCAACTGGTCTATTTCCGGGAGGGTGTGCTGTGCTGTCCACTTGTCAATTTCAGTGTTGATCTCGACCTGCGCCTTCCAGGTTATGCGATCCGAATTCATGGGAAGTTCGGTCGTCCATTTCTTCATGTTGTCTGTGCCCATGCATTCACACAGTCGCGGCCAGACTGGACCGATCGCGGCAATGATGGAGAATCTATCCCCGAATTCATCAGGTTTGGCCCGGTGCAATCCATAGGGATTGATCTCAAAGTCCAGATTGCCGAACTGCCGTCTGATGCTGCCCGTCATGGAGTACCAGGGGAAGCTACAGTCACACCAGCGCAGGCAGTGGGCATAGCTTGCCACATCAACCATCTGTCCCTTCCCGGTCTTTTCCCGGTAATAGAGGGCGGCGGCGACACCCACCGCGGCGCTGATTCCACCAGTCATGAAGCCCATGGGCCACCCTGCGCGAGAGGGCACGTATCCTGTCTCCTGAGCTTCCTGCTGGGTGGGTTTGGACATGTCAAAGGGACCGGCGAAGGAAGGCACCGTGGTCATCACCTGGATGCCCGATTCAAAGGGCTTGCGCCAGGAGTCGGCACCGAAGGAACCGAAGCCGGTGACCGCCGCGTAAATCAGTCTCGGATTGATCTTCCTCAACTGCCGGTAGCCGATGCCCAGGGAGTCCAGATAGCCGGGGTCGTAATTCTCCATCACTACATCGGCCCTTCTTGCGAGCATCTTGATGATTTCCCGGCCCTTGGCCGTGGTAATATCCACGCTGATGCAGTTGCGATTGCGGGTTTCCACCATGGCATAGAGAGCCGACCCGTGGGGTGGATAATTCTCACCTTCCGCCTTGAGGGCGCCCCCCTCTTCCACAGAGGGACCGACCCAGCGAAGGGGATCACCCTTCTTGGGATCCTCAATCTTGATCACCTCCGCGCCATGTTCCGCGAGAAAGGAACCGCCGACCTGGAGGGCAAGAGACCACCAGTCAGGTCGGCAGATTTCCAGGACCCTCACGCCGTCAAGGGCCTCCGGCTTCCGGAACCTTTTTCTCGGGTCGAAGATGTACCGGGCCCACTCCTCGTAGGGGAGGGTCTTCTCTTCTTCGGGAGTAAGTGCTTCCAACTTCCAGACTTTCATTACAGCGTTTTGCTGTTCTTTTGTAAGTTTATCCCAACTGTACGTAATAGGCTTGACCCCTTTTTTGTCGACAACTTCTTTTGCTTTGGGAACCACAGACTGCGACGCGGTTGCATAGTAGGGCAGCTCATCTACTGACATCTGACTTGGTAGTTTTGGCTTGTCAACTTTCACGAGTTTCAACTTCTTACTGCCAGCCATATTTTACCTCCTTCTTTAATATCAATTCTGTCAATGCAAATCGGATTTTATTATAATTGCTGACCTCTTGTAAAACCTTCACCTCCTTTCGATAATAAATCTACTTCCTGTAAAAACTGGGCAATCCAGGAGAGATTTTCTTCCAGAACCTAAACGGTAAGATCCAGATAATTGTAAAACACCACGCAAGGGATGCTATCCCCCCTTTTCTTCTCAGGTTACAATAAATTATAATGAATAATTTGCTGGCACATTCACAAACCTCAGAGGCACTGACCCGACCGGTTTTTACCTTCTTTTAGTAAATGGCTTGCCTGAATATCCATTATACATTTAGAGTTGGTCTGATAAGGTTACAAGTTATATAGATAGCACCCCTCTATGGCGCCTGGATTTCACGGGACGTTCCCAATAGAATGACCACTTTTATTAAGTAACTATTTGTGATTCTAATACCGCTTTAAATTGACGAGTTGTTTCTTTAAATACTCTGAGGCCTTAGGAAATTTGAATTGAGGTTCAGCAAAACAGAAAATTGGGAACTTTTGATATGCAAATCGTGAATTTGATAAAATAAATAATTTAAGAATGCAATACCAAGAGATTATAAGGTTAATATAAGGTTAATACTTATATTAAGACAAGGAAAGTAAATAAGATCGCAAATTGGCATTTTTATTTTTAAGTCCAAGTTTTTTTCTAATATTATTTCTATGAAAGTCAATGGCTCCTGATGATGAATTCAATATATCCGCTATTTCTTTAGTAGTTTTTCCTTCCTTTATAAGATTTGTAATTTGAATTTCCCGAGGAGTAAGATGCGGATATTTGGATGTCAAGTTGCGCTGAAAAGGAGATATAATGTCGTCAAGATGCGTTTCAATAATATCTATATATGCCTTCTGATCAATATTTATTCGCGTTCTTCTCAATTTTTTAATATAAGGAGCAACAAGCACCCTTATGTTTGCTAAAACTTTTTCTTCAAGTTCTGCCTTGTCTTCCTCCCTCCGTTTAAGCAAGACTTTCAGGGCGATATTGACTTCTTCTAGGTTCCTGGACTTGGCCTTCAGTTCACGCTCTCTATTCTTCAATTCGTCTTCTGCTTGTTTACGTCTCGTTATATCACGGGCAATTCCCGCAGTCCCTATAATTATACCGCCATCACTGTAAATCGGCGTCTTAATCGTTTCTATCCAGCTCTCTCTACCGTCTTTGTTTACCAACGGCTCCTCGACACGTTTCCGTCTGCCGCACTCCATGACTTTTTTGTCATCTTCCCTGTACCTTTCAGCTAATTCAACAGGCCAGATATCCAAATCTGTCAAGCCGACTACATTCTCCGGCTTCAGACCGCAAGCCTTAGCAAAGGCTTCATTCACTGCTATAAACCTGCTCTCCTTGTCCTTTAGCCAAGCCATATCAGGGATGTTATCAAGTATAGCCTTCTGCTGTAATTGAATTTCATTGACAGCTTTTTCCGCCAGTTTGCGTTTGGTGATATTTGTTGCTATTGCCAGTCGAACCATGCGTCCGTCTATCCATTCAATAACTCGGACCTGATTTAGAAACCATATTCCCAATGCAGCGTTATACCGTTCCGAAATACAAACATTGGTAAATTTTCCATCAGGCGTCAATAGTTGTTCATTTAAACAGTCGTCGCAAGGCTCTGATCGACCTTGAATACTCTGCCAGCATATCCTTCCTGTAACATCACTGTAAAAATCTTTCATATATTTATTGATGTAAAGAACCTCGTATGTGTTTAAATCAATGACATATACAGCGGCATTCAGACCGTCTAAAACTGCGAGGAGTCGCGCATGGGCCTCTTTCAACTGCCCTTCAGTGTGCTTTCTTTCAATAACTTCCTGCTGAAGAAGTGATGTTGCTTTAGAAAGCTCTGCTGTGCGTTCATCGACCAGCTTTTCAAGTTGTGCATCATATTCCCTCAATGATTCTTCGGCCTTCTTCCGATCAGTAATATCGGAATACGTAACTACAATCATTCTGTCCCTCAGGCTTTCCCCTATTCTTGATGCACTTATCAGGCAAAAAATGTCACGGCCATCCTTATGCCTACAGGGATATTCTATACTGTATATTCGCTCCCTCTCAAGAACCGGATAGGCATATCCTGCGATTTCTTCATATTCCTCATCGCTTCGGTACAAAATTCGCGTGCTTTTCCCTATTATCTCGTAAATCTTCCAGCCAAAGACAGATTCCACCGCATGGTTCGCAAAAATGATCCGGCGATTCCTCAAACCGACAACCGCATGGGGAATCGAATCCAAGATAGATGACAAAACGTCCCTGATATCAATTTGACCCTGATCGTGTACGTCTTCGTTTTGTTCTACCATAGCATCTCTCCAACGCCAACTGCGGTCAGAATGGGTAATAAATGGTATTCACGACTTTTACTTAATTAAAGTATCCTTAACTATACAAAATATCAAGGACTTTTTTGTTTAACTGTGTTTGTATCTTGACATTAATGCCCATTCACCTATACGATAAAAAAAGGAGGAAAAATATGGCCGACTTTAAAATAACCCCGCCCAGGTTGCAAAACATCAAAGGATTGATTCTTTTCATTGTCATTATAGGTATACTTGCTGTTTCTCTTCAGTTTGTTGTGCTGATCACAGACTGGTTCTGGTTTCAGGAAGTCGGTTATCAGAACATTTTCTACACAACCCTTTTAACAAAAATAAAAACGGCTGCGCTTTTTGGAATCGGCTTTTTCATCATTTTGTACCTGAATCTTTTTTTGGCTGTGCGGCTTTCTTCCCGAATATTCGTCGTCGATAGGGACAATACCGTCCAGGCGCCATGGGAGATAGAAAGCAAAAGACTACAGATACTGGTTCTGATCGTAAGTATTGTCTTTGCATTTTTTGCGGCTTCACACGGAACCGGCCAATGGCAAAACTTCCTTCTGTTTATAAATGCTACTTCTTTCGGCATCTCCGACCCTCTCTTCAATAAAGATATAGGTTTTTATGTATTCAAGCTGCCCTTTTTAACACACTTGTACGGTTGGCTGATGTTTACCATCATTATAACAATCATTGCCACCGGACTGGTGTACCTTGCCCGTCGCTCCTTCTATTTTATACCTCCAAAGATCTGGAGAATTGCGCCGCAAGCACGGATACACCTCTCTGTACTGGTTGCTGCATTATTTTTCTGGGGTACGTTCGGAGTCTGGCTGGAGTTAAACGAGATCCTCTTTACGAAACGGGGGGTGGTCTTCGGTCCCGGTTATACCGATGTTACCACGCAGTTGTGGGTACTCAAGGCCATGACAGTCGTTTGCATCTTGTGCGGTCTGTCTGTTATTTATTACGCGTTTCGACCGGACTGGCGAATTCCTGCACTGGCCATATCTTTATTTTTGTTATTTGTTATTGTCGGCCGCGGCGTCTATCCCACGATCATTCAGAAATTTAAAGTAGTTCCCAATGAGATTGTTCTTGAGACGCCCTATATTGAAAAGAACATAATGTATACACGCATGGCGTATCAACTGCAGGATATTGAAGATTGGGAATTTCCCGTAGAGGAAAACCTGACCCGTGACGACCTGAGAAAAAATGACCTTACTATCAAGAATATCCGTCTGTGGGATCACTCCCCGCTTCTCCAGACTTTCAGCCAGCTTCAGGAAATGCGCACGTACTATAAATTTGTCAGTGTGGATAATGACCGCTATATGGTGAATGGCGAGTATCGCCAGGTGATGCTTTCCCCGCGAGAGCTTTCCTACCAGGCGCTGCCTTCAAAGACATGGGTTAATGAACACCTCACATACACTCACGGGTATGGTGTTGTTCTCGGTCCGGTGAATCGTATATCGAGTGAAGGGCTTCCTGAATTCTTCATCAAGGATATTCCGCCTGTTTCTACAACAGCCATCAAAATTAATCGTCCCGAGATATATTACGGTGAAACCTCCAATGACTATGTCTTTGTCCGGACGAAACGCCAGGAGTTCGACTATCCTGTTGGCGACAAGAATGTCTACACCACCTACGAGGGTAATGGAGGCGTTCCCCTCTCATTCTGGAAAAAACTGCTATTCGCAGCTCGTTTTGGCTCCTTTACCATCCTTCTTTCCGACGACATTGCCGCCGACAGCCGTGTCATGTATTATAGGAAGGTTACAGACCGGGTCTCTCATATCATCCCGTTTATTGAATTAGATGGAGATCCGTATATGGTAATAACCCCGGCAGGACGCTTGGTCTGGATACTGGACGGTTATACCGTAACGAATCGTTTTCCCTATTCGGAACCGACGGCAAACATGGGCAATTACATTCGCAATTCCCTCAAGGCGACTGTTGACGCCTACGATGGTTCGGTAAAACTCTATATAAGTGATGCGAAGGATCCTATAATACAGACCTACGCGTGGATATTCCCAGGAGTTTTCAAGTCAATGGATGAGATGCCGGTGGATCTGAAAAGCCACATTCGTTATCCGACAAGTATGCTGGCAATCCAGGCACATATGTATGCCGCGTATCACATGCAGGATCCCCAGGTATTTTACAACAAAGAAGACCTGTGGGCGATTCCGGGGAAACATGTGACGGGCGGTGAACGGGAAATGGAGCCGTATTACACCATCATGAGACTCCCTGGGGACAGGAAGGAAGAATTCATACTCCTGCTGCCATACACTCCCAGCAGAAAGGACAACATGTCTGCCTGGATGGCGGTGCGCTGCGATGCGCCGAATTACGGGAAGATGACAGTTTACAAATTTCCCAAGCAGAAACTGGTTTACGGACCTAGCCAGATAGAAGCCCGCATAGACCAGGATACGGAAATCTCCAAACAGCTTTCACTTTGGAACCAGAGAGGCTCTCAGGTCATCCGGGGGAGACTCCTGGCAATCCCTGTTGAAAAATCTATAATCTATTTCGAATCTCTCTACCTGGCTGCTGAAAAGGGGCAGCTCCCGGAATTGAAAAGAGTTATAGTCGCCTACGGGAACTCTATTGCCATGGAGGAAAATCTGGAAACTTCCCTTCAGCACATCTTCGGCGGAAAGTTGATGAGGGAAAAAGAATATACGGCGGTTGATAGGGCGGCAGGTCCTGTGAGAGAAAAGACTGACAGGGAATTGGCATTAGAGGCCCTTTCTCATTACAGAAGGGCACAGGAATTCCTGAAGGTAGGCAACTGGGGCAGTTATGGAGAAGAACTCGGGAAGATGGATGAAATTCTCAAAAAGATAGAAAAAAAGAAATAAAAAATATATTTCGCAAAGGAGGAGAGACGATGAAAAAAAAATTTGTAACCGCTTTTTGTATCATAAGTGTTTTAATACTGCTGCCATCGGCGGCGTGCACGGGTTCACTTTTTAAGAATTATGGAAGGATAGATCCAAGTGTAGCAGTGACAAATGCTTTTGAAAAATATCAGGTAAACCCGAAGTACAATTATTTTATCAGCGGCTCAGAAGTCTATCCCAATGCGATTATAGGACTGGATAAAGCTTACGCACTTGAGCCTGATCTATGGAAGCCTGTTGAGATGACACCAAAAAAGCTCCGGGAGCTTGTCCAATATATGCATGACAAGGTGACTGCATTAGGCTTCGGACTAGTTCTCCATGGATTTGTAATGCTCGATGACAAAGGCAAACAGATTGGAGTCTGGTATTCCATCCTCGAAGCGAAAACATCCCTAAAGATGAAAGACGACCACACAGTTGTAATCATTACGCCGGATGTCGACACATATTTGAAACACGAAGATAGTCGCCGTATTCATATCAGATAAAAGAGAAAAAGGGGACTGTTGTCCCCCTTTCTGCTCAGATCATTTTTTTCAGTTTATCAAGGGCCTGCTTTAGTTTCTCCGGTTTCGGTCCCCCGGCCTGGGCCATATCGGGACGGCCTCCGCCGCTTCCACCGATGAGCGGAGCAATCTCTTTTATGATGTTCCCCGCATGGTAGCGATCGGTCAAGTCTTTTGTCACCATGCAAAGGAGCATGGCCTTATCTTGCGTCTTACTGCCCAACAGAACAATTCCCGATTTGATCTTGTCCTTCAGTTTATCACCCAGATCGCGCATGGTCTTTGCGTCAGCCACATCCACCATTGCAGACAGGACGCTTACCCCCTTTAACTCCTTCACTTTATGCATCAGAGCGCTTGTGTCTTTGGAGGCAAGCTTACCCTTAAGCGCGTCGATTTCTTTTTCCAGATCCTTCTGGTGTTTGATGATTTTCTCAACCCTTTCCGAAAGCTCAAGGGGATTAGCTTTCAAGAGAGATGCTGTTTTCTTCAATTCCCCCTCAACATTGCGTACATACTTCAGTGCCTCCCTGCCCGTTACGGCCTCGATGCGCCGCACGCCTGCCGCTATGGCCGATTCATGAATGATCTTCAGCAATCCTATGTCTCCCGTTCTTAAGACATGGGTACCGCCGCACAGCTCCATGCTGATATCACCCATTTTTACGACTCTCACTTCTTCCCCGTATTTTTCATCGAAAACAGCCTGGGCCCCTGTCTTCACTGCCTCTTCACGGGGAAGAATTTCAGTTTGCACGGGAATATTCTCTCTGATCATATCGTTGGCAAGCAGTTCGATTCTTTTAAGCTCATCCTCCTCTATCTTTGAAAAATGTGTATAGTCAAAACGGAGCCTCTCCGGGTTTACCAGAGAACCGGACTGCTTCACATGACCACCCAGGACGTTCCTCAGCGCTGCATTAAGAACATGCGTTCCCGAATGATGCGCCTCTGTTGCCCGTCTTGCCCCAACATCAACTTTCATGACGGCATCGCTACCGACCTTCATCTTCCCCTTCTTCATCTTCCCGATATGGGTAATCACTTCCTCGACGGGGCGCTGGGTTTCCCAGACCTCAAAGATGAATCCGTCTCCCTCTATGAGCCCTGTATCGCCTACCTGTCCGCCCGCCTCACCATAGAAAGGTGTAAAGTCGGCAAATACTTCTCCCTTTTCCCCTTCTTCTAAAGAGCCCGCCAGTTCATCATTTTTTAAAATGGCTGAGATGCGCGAACGCGCCTCAGTAACGCCCTCATACCCGACGAATGTGGTTTTCGTCCCGGCAAGAGTCAGCTTCTGGTAGACGGAGGAAACGGCCTTCTCACCACTTCCCTTCCAGGATTCCCTCGCCTTTTCCCGTTGAACTTCCATGGCCTTTTCAAATCCTTCCACATCAAGGGTAAGGCGGTCTCTCTTCACAATATCCGCTGTCAGGTCCACGGGGAACCCGAAGGTGTCGTAAAGTTTGAAGACAACTTCACCGGGAACCATAAAAAACTTTGCTTTCTTGAGCGCCGTTACTTCGTCGCTCAGTATCTTCAAACCCGCGTCAAGGGTTTCTATAAAGCGCTGCTCTTCATTGAAGATGACTTTCTTGATGTATACCTCTTTGTCGATTAAATCCGCATAGACATCTCTCATCTCCTTGACAATCACGGAAACTATTTCATGCAAGAAAGGTTTATCCAGGCCTAAGAGTTTGCCGTGACGGGCGGCCCTCCGCAGGATCCTTCGCAGTACATAGCCCCTGCCTTCGTTGCTGGGTAAGATGCCGTCTCCGATCAGAAATGTCACGGCCCGGCTGTGATCGGCGATGACCCGGATGGAAATGTCATTTTCCTCATTGTCTTTGTATTTTTTCCCGCAGATCTTTTCTATAGCTTTGATTATGGGTGTGAAAAAATCTGTGTCATAATTACTCTGCACCCCCTGGACCACCGCTGCCAGGCGCTCCAGCCCCATTCCCGTATCGATGTTCGGTTTAGGAAGGGGTTGAAAGTTTCCCTCTTTGTCCCGATCGAATTGTGTAAAAACATGGTTCCAGATCTCCAGATGACGATCGCAATCACAATCCACACTGCACTCGGGACGGCCGCATCCCACGGACGGGCCCTGATCATAAAGTATCTCCGAGCAGGGGCCGCAGGGGCCTGTTTCACCCATCATCCAGAAGTTGCTGTCCATTCCCATTCTGGCGATTCTCTCTGCGGGAACGCCCATTGTCTTATTCCAGATCTCAAAGGCCTCATCGTCTTCCTTGTAGATCGTGATCCAGAGTTTTTCCTCCGGTATGCCCATCTTTTTAGTTAGGAAGTCCCATCCCCAGAAGATGGATTCCTTTTTGAAGTAATCACCAAAGGAAAAATTTCCCAGCATTTCAAAAAAGGTATGATGGCGAGCCGTGTAACCAACGTTTTCCAGGTCATTATGCTTCCCGCCTGCCCTGACGCACTTCTGTGAGCTCGTTGCTCGCGAATAGCCGCGATCCTCTAATCCAAGGAAGCAGTTTTTAAACTGAACCATGCCTGAATTGGTAAAAAGAAGCGTCGGGTCATCTTTCGGTATGAGCGAAGAGCTTGCCACAATAGTGTGCCCGTTTTCCGCAAAGTACTCTAAAAATTTTTCCCTGATTTCAGCCCCCGTCATCAGTTAAATCCTCCTTTGGTGTCTTTAACATATCAATAATTAAATCCAGTGGGAAACCTTTTCCCATTAGGCTCTGGGTCAACCTTCTCTTATCTCTAACATCCATCTTTAGGGAACGTCCTCCTTCCTTTTTCTTTAGGAGTTTCTTAAGTGCCTTCTGCTCACTTAACTCTTCGCGTATCTCCCTGATGACCCGCTCGATTAATTCCCGTGGGATTCCTTTATCCCGCAAGCTTGCTTCAATCCTTATATTTCCCCAAAGTCTGTTGACTGCAAGATTTCTGGCCCATCCCCTAGCAAAGGATTCGTCATCCAGATACCTGAACTCCCGAAGTCTTGCCATGACGTCTCCCACTACGGATTCGTCATAACCCCTTTCCTTCAATTTTGTGCGCAGCTCTTTTTCGCTCCTTGCCCGGATGGCGAGAAGGCGAAAGGCTTTTTGCTTCGCTTTTTCATGAAGGAGATCTTTCTCCACCCCGTCTCCTTTCAGTAAATGGCACAACTCCCCGCTATTATATCGTCAGGCCGATCTTCTCCCGCACGTCATCTTCGATCTGCTTCAGAGTGTCTGCATTCTCCTTGAGGAACACCCGTGAGTTATCCCTTCCCTGGCCAATCCTTTCACCCTTATACGAATACCATGCCCCGCTCTTTTCGATGATACCGTTTTCTACGGCAAGATCCAGGATATCACCTTCTCTGGAAATACCGTCCCCGAAGATGATGTCGAATTCCGTCTCGCGGAAGGGCGGCGCCACCTTGTTTTTGACTACCTTGACCTTGGTCCGGAATCCGATGATTTCCTGTCCGATCTTGATAGAAGTCATTTTCCTTATGTCGAGGCGCATAGAAGAATAAAACTTGAGCGCATTGCCGCCGGTTGTGGTTTCGGGACTGCCGAAAAAAACGCCTATTTTCATCCTGATCTGATTGATAAAAATCACCGTGGTCTTGGATTTGCTGATGCTTCCCGTTAGCTTGCGCAACGCTTGTGACATTAATCGGGCCTGAAGTCCCATCTGGGCGTCCCCCATTTCACCCTCGAGTTCCGCCTTGGGGACTAACGCGGCAACAGAATCGATCACGAGGATGTCCAGCGCACCGCTTCTCACGAGTGTCTCAGCAATCTCAAGTGCCTGCTCTCCTGTATCAGGCTGGGAAATGAGAAGATCGTCCGTATTCACACCGATTCTTCTTGCGTAGGCTACATCGAGGGCATGCTCGGCATCGATGAACGCGGCAAGACCGTTTCTCTTCTGCGCTTCTGCTATGATATGTAGAGCCAGAGTGGTTTTGCCACCCGCTTCCGGACCGAATATTTCTACAACCCTGCCTCGTGGAACTCCTCCTACTCCAAGGGCAAGATCAAGGCTTAGTGATCCGGTAGGAATAACTGCTATATCGGCTACATGTTCGCCGCCTCCCAATCTCATGATGGAACCTTTTCCAAACTGTCTCTCTATCTGGGTTATAGCCAGATCCACGGCCTTTTCTCTGTCCATCTCTGGTGCCATAATCACCTCCAATATAAAGATAAATTATAATTTCTGAATCCTAAATTCTAAATTATAAACTCTGAATCCTTTCTGTCCCCCGCTGGCGGGGGTAGGGGGTGGTTGTCCCTGCTGGTGGAAACCTCCCCCTTTATCCCCCTCACAGAGGGGGACAGGGCTAAACAAAAAATGGAAAATACTCAAGTTTCGTATAAACAGCCCCCTTTGGTGTAAGTGTACTCTTAAAGAGGTTAAGTCCATCGACAGAGAAGCTTCCTGCTACGTATTCTTCACTTTTTTCCATAATTTTTGCAAGACCAATTAAACCCTTCGGTTCCTTAATCCTCGCAAGTGTAAGATGCGGGCTGAAAGGCCTGTTTTCCATTTCAAATCCGTACCCCTGGAGTTCTATATCTATTTCCTTCTGGAGCCTGATCAATACATCTATGTCCCCGTCCATTCCCAGCCACAGCACACGGGCACGGTTTACACTCGGGAATACACCCACCCTTCTGATATTCAGCATAAAAGGTTTAATGTTCACAGTGTTATTTTTTACCACCTGCGAGATATTTGCAATATCCGCCTCGGAAACATAGCCAAAAAATTTTAGCGTCAGGTGGATGCCTTCCGGTCTCACCCAGCGTATGTCTCCCTGGATGGTCTTTTTGAAGCGCTCCTGAATCCTGCCTACCTCGTTTAGCACTTCCTGGGAAGGATCAACGGCAAGAAATAAACGTATGGATTTTTCATCACTCACGATAAAGTTCACCCATCAGGTATCTTTTCAGCATAATGAGGGCCATCTGGGATGTCAGTGTCTTATTTCTCCTGCGTTCCCACCGGAAGACATAATTCCTGCAGAAGGTTTTTCCGCCATCCGCAAGTGCTATAAAGACCGTTCCCACGGGTTTTTCTTCCGTTCCTCCCGCCGGACCTGCAATCCCCGTTGTAGCAAGACCCAGATCGGTTCTGCTGAGCTTCCTTACCCCTTCTGCCATGAGGATAGCGGTCTGTTCACTCACAGCGCCAAACTTATTTAACACATCTTCGGGAATCCCCAGGAGGTCCGTCTTGGAATTATTGCTGTATGCAATTATGCCCCTGTCAAGGAAGACTGAAGAGCCGGGGATGTCCGTCAGGCGGTCGGCAATTAGACCTCCCGTGCATGATTCTGCGACGGCAAGCGAGAGTTTTTTATCGGTAAGCAGCCTAGCAACGATACCTTCGAGTGTATCCTGGTCATAGGCAAAGATATACTGTTGGAGTTTCTTTGTTACATGCTCCTGTGCCGCCTTTATCCTCTCCTTTGCTTCTTGTTCAGTGTCACAACGCGCCGTCAGGACTACCTGGATCTCCGGGAAGCTGGGATAAAATCCTACATCAACACCGAGGCTATTGAAATCGACATCGGCCAGGGACTGATCTACACGGGCCTCTGTGATACCGGAGAGCTTAATGGTCCTGCTTTCAACGTGCTGCGCCGCTGCGATTAATGCGTTTCTGAAAACAGGTATAACACCCTCCAACATCATCCTTTTCGCCTCGGACGGAACGCCGGGGATGACGGCGATGATCTTACCGTTTCTTTTCAGATGATATCCCCATGCCGTCCCTGCCGGATTCGGGATAGTCAAAGCACCTTCCGGGAATTCGGCCTGTTTTGCATTGTTATCCGTCCACTTGATATTATACCTCTCAAATCTTTCCTTGAGATGCTTGAGCACAACATCATCGGAGTACAGGCCGAGACCGAATGCCCTGGCAACCGCCGCAGTGGTTATGTCATCTGTTGTCGGACCGAGACCGCCGGTGATAACCAAGGCGTCAGAGAGCGACAGGAGATGATTGATACCTCCCTTGATGGCACTCTCGTTATCAGGGACAGACATAGTAACCGAAACCTGCCAACCCTGGATACTCACCTGCCGGGCAATGTAAGAAGCATTGGCGTCCTGAGTCTTCCCGCTGATCAATTCGTTTCCTATGGTCAATATGCCTACTTTCACCTGAAGATACCCATTTTGGTGCTGTTGAAAAACCCTCATCTGCTGCGTTGCTCTGCAAACCGAAACGCTCGACGTATTTCCATATACGCCTCGCGCTTCGGTTCTTGAGCGCCTTGCATCTAAGTGTTTTTGAACAACCCCCATATAAGGATGTTTTTCAACAATCCCATTTTACTCTGATAATTCTACCCACAGCTATTTTTCAAATAACCCAGAACTTAATGATGAGCAGGAGCGTGATATTGCCGTACATTCCCGCCACAACATCATCCATCACAATTCCCCATCCACCGGGAAGACTCCTCTGGAAATATCCTGCCGGAAAGATCTTCAGTATATCGAAGAATCGGAAAAGGATAAATCCCGCAAACACGTGCAAAACCGTGGGAGTGATCAGAAACATGCTCCATTGAAAGCCGATGATCTCATCGATAACGACATGAGGCGGGTCCTTTTCTTCGAATATCCTCTCTGCCTCCCGTGATACATAACACGCCAGGAATGTGATGATCACTACAATTACTAAATAAACTGTCCAGGACAGTCGTGAAAGTGCCAGGTATATCAGAATACCGACGAGGGTTCCCGCGGTCCCTGGAGCAAAAGGAACAAGTCCGCTGCCAAAACCGGTTGCCACTACCTTGATTAATTTATCAGTCAGAAAGACAACTCCTTAGTAGATATGCGGAATTTTATCTTTACCTTCTTTTCATAACCCTGTCAACGGTCTTAAAAATCTCGCAAAATTGTTTATCTTGACACATAGGGGAAATTTTTCCTATACTCGCAGCCGTTTAAGAGATGAGAATCAAAATAACAACAGAATCGCTGGATACATTGAACCGCGAAGGTCTTGCCCTGGGCTTCTTTTCCGATGAAAGGCCGCCGAAAGGCCATTGCGGTTTTGTTGACTGGCGGCTCAACGGCATGATCTCCAGAGAGCTTGCCTGCGGCCACATCTCTGCAACGTTTACGGAAAAAGTTCTTATTGCATCTCCCCCGCGTATCGGCGCTTTCAAGATCCTGCTCTGGGGCATGGGTCCTTTAGCTGAACTTACCCTCGACAGACTTTACATTGCGGGATACCGTCTCTCAGAGACCATGGAAGAAATCGGCTGTCATGATTTTGCGTTCCATCTGCCTGCTGCCGGCCGGTGTAATTTTAAGGTATCGGAAATGACGGAATCTATGATCCGGGGACGTTTCGATTTTCTTTCCAGGGATATTGAAAAATGGGCTTCCTCTTCAACGACCATCCTTGCCGATGAGTCCTACCTCAATGACGTCCTCTCCGGTTTACAAAATTTCAAGCTTAATTCCAGGGACGTGTCTATCATTGAAATTGAAGGCAAACCGGGTGAGATGGTTTTTTAACTCCCGACTATACATCTGAATTATCACGGTTTTTCTCCTCTGAAAAAATCATCTTGACAATAGAACAATCGTTCTATTAATCTGGGTATGTGGAAAAAAGGAGGTCGTACTGTGAGCGACATTCTCTTCAGTCTTTACTCGTGGCCCCAGGCTATTATACATATAGACGGCGACGCCTTCTTCACATCCTGCGAGGAGGCCATTCACCCCGAACTTAAAGGAAAGCCTCTCATCACGGGGGGTGAACGCGGGATCGTCGCCTGTGCCAGCTATCCGGCAAAAAAACTGGGTATCAAACGCGGCGTCCCCCTCCATGAGGCAAAGGCCCTCTGTCCGGAACTCATTATCCTGCCCTCCGACTATGAGACCTACAGCCTGTTTTCCCGGCGGATGTTCAATATCATCAGGCGGTTTACTCCCCAGGTAGAGGAGTACTCCATTGACGAGGCCTTTGCGGACCTCACGGGCATGCGCAGGTCGCTTCATGCCTCATATGAGGCTATCACCCTCCGGATAAAAAGCGAGATCCAAAGAGAGCTGGGTATAACCATATCTGCGGGATTGAGCCTCACCAAGGTCCTCGCCAAGGTAGCCTCCAAGCACAAAAAACCGGACGGCTTCACCGCCATTCCCGGGAGATTGATTGCCAGGTATCTTCAGGGTCTCCCTGCGGGGAAGATATGGGGCATCGGCCATGCCACAACCAGTTATCTGGAGAAAATGGGGGTTCAAACCGCCCTCGAATTTGCCAGGCTCCCGGAGAAGACCGTAAGAGAGCGTTTTACGAAACCTGGAGTGGAGATATGGAGAGAGCTGCGGGGGGAAGCCGTATACCCCGTATTACCTGAGGAGAAGAGCACCTATGCCTCTATCAGCAAGATGAAGACCTTCGCCCCTCCGACCGCCAACCGGGAATACCTCTTTGCCCATCTTTTGAGAAACCTGGAGTCGGCCTGCATCAAGGCAAGACGCTATTCTCTGGCCGCACGGAAGATCGTCCCCCTCCTGAAGAAAAACAACTTTGATACGGTGGGGACGGAAGCGAAGCTTTCCCGCCCCTCCGTGTACCCTCTGGAGCTTTCCCAGCTTCTTCAGGAGCTTTTCGATCAGCTCTATGACGGGAAGGAAATCTACCGGGCCACGGGCATCATCCTCCTCGACCTCGTGCCCGACACCCCTGTCCAATACTCCCTTTTCGAAGATCCGGTGAAAGCGGAAAAGATCAGGCAGCTCTATGAAGCGGCCGATACCCTAGGCGGAAGGTACGGCAAACACACGCTTCATTTGGGCGGATCGCACCCCATCGAGGTATCCGGTAAAGGCAGGCGCGGAGCGCCCACAGTGAGGGAACAAACCCGCATGTACGGCGAAACGAAGCGCAAGCATCTGGGCCTTCCCATCCTGCATGTGAAGACTTAGAAACGGAAAATTTGGACATGTTTGTCCAACCATTCGTCGAGGTCCTTAAATACCTTGTCCCGTTCCGGCTCGTTGAATATCTCGTGGTACAGGCCGTCGTATATTTTAAGGGTTTTATCAGTCGAGCCGGCTTTTTCATAGAGGATCTTACTGCCCTCTTGGCTGACCAGCTTGTCGTCAGATCCTTGCATGATGAGCAGCGGAAGTCGTATATCGAGCATCTGCTTTTCCACCCTGGCCATGGTTGCGAACAATTCGGAGCCCAGGCGTGCTGTTATCTTCCCGCGATAGATAAGCGGGTCATTATCATATGCATCCACAACGGTCTTATCGCGGCTTAGATAGGTTGAATCCAGTGACTGGACCCCCATTCTTGGCACTAAAGCGGATAGAATTCTAGCGGCCATGATTGTGCCGCCGGAAACACTTTCTCCTGCCTTGAGAAGCGCAGCCGACAAAATGAGCCCTACCAATTTCTGCTGGTGCTGTATCGTGTAGGCGGTGGCGATCAGTCCCCCCATGCTGTGCCCCAGTATAAAAACTTTTAGGCCGGGGTTTCCCTTAATAACCGTGTCGTGGAAGGTTTTTAAATTGTCAAGGTAATCCTGAAACCTCTTCACAAAAACGCGTTGGCCTTGTGACTTGCCGTGCCCTTCATGATCGAGACCGTAAAGAGCATAACCTCTCGGTACGAGGTGGTTTAGCAGATTGTTGTAGCGGGAAATGTGCTCGCCGAGTCCGTGAACGATAAGTATAATAGCTTTAGGTTGACCGTCTGGAAGCCAGCATCTCCAGTATATATCGAAGTCGCCGACACCTTTTAAAAAGCCCTCTTCCTTTTGCATTTTACTTTACTTTTAGCTAGATCTGAATGAACCGCAGTCTGCTTCAGATACACGTCGAACTTGGCGGAAAGTACAGAAAGTATATCCGGTTTTCCCCCATCTACATATTCACTTACTTGCACACTCAAAGACTTATTGTTTTCTTCGAGGTATCGAACGAATGAAAAAGACTTTCGTTTGAAAATAAGGGATATCCTCTCCTGGACGAGCACACGGCGGCCTGCTTCGAGTAATCCCATCTGTAGGCCGTCAAGTTCAACCATCCGACCGTCATCTAGATCAACTATGTAAGTCTTTACTGTTGACTCACCCGGCCGTGTTTGTTCACTTGCTCGTGAAGTGCCTGGGATCGGTTGCCCGAAAGGTCGTGGCGGGTCAAACACGAGGGCGTAAAAAAAAATAATTATCACGGTAATGATTGGCAGCCATATAAAAAGGAAGCGACGCCCCTTGTTTTTATCGGCGCTTCGATATTTTGAAGGACCTTTCTCTTTAGTCTCCTGTCTTCTCTGTTTACTTGTTTTCTTTACCATACAACATTCACCTGATCGCTTGTAAAACAGAACTTATCAGACAGCTATGATTGATGTCAAGCGATGCACATGTAAATCTGTCTTTACCGGGATTATTTGGCTGCTGATTTTATAAACATAGGCCAATTGAAAAAGGATATGGAAGGGGTTCTTATCAAATCAAATAAACATAATAGCGGCTGTCTAGGCTATTTTTCTCAAGAAAAAACCGTTTGGTATAAACCGGGGATCATTACTTAATCTATAGAAGCTCCGGCAAACTTGCACCATTATTCTTCTTTCCAATATATATTTTTTAACATAGTTTCCTTAATATCCATTTAAAAGTAAAGATTCTGTTACTCTGCAATATATTGACCTGAGATGTCCTCAGTGCAATATATCGCTGCCGGTCTCTGCGAATTATTACGATTATTGCGGCCAAAAACTAGCAGGGTATCCAATACGGGTTGTTTCCTCGTATAAGACTTGTGATTTTCTAGTATTGCATCAACATCATTTTATAATTATAAAAGTTCATTCATAAGAGTCTCTGCTCAGCAGGAAGCCAATACTTATGAAAATTCAGACATCCGCAGCAAAGGGAATATATCAATTACGAGAAAAAAAAGATTAACGGCAGTAAATAAAAGGGGCAATCTTTTTATATGAATACTTTAAAATTCAAATTTTCATTATTGCATGCATTGTCGCAGCTTTCAGCCTTGTAACCTTTGTGCTTGCCGGGGAACAGTCTTGAGATCCGGGGCCGTGATGCCCTGTATTTCATTGCGAGCCATGGAGCCAGTGCCAAACCAGATAAGGCATACGAAAAATTGTACCTGCGTGTGCAAACGGAAAGACCTTCGGAGAGAAAGAGATTTTATCAAGTGCTGGAAATTGAGTCATCCGGCAGCCCGATATTTCAAAAAAGTAGAAGAACGAAGAAGGATTGATAATATTTATCATGGATGTCCCTGATGAATCAGTGCGAACAAAATATTATTTAGGAGGTTACCATGTTAGTCTTTATCAGTGACTTACATTTTATTGATGAGACGGCGGGCAAACACAATATTCCCACCGATGCCTTTAGCATCTTCTTCGAGGATATTGCGGGCATTGTTGAGTGTATTAAAAAAATAAACGAGATCAAAATCATTTTTCTGGGGGATATTTTCGACCTGCTCAGGACAGAAAAGTGGTTTGAGTATCCTGTTGAACAGAGACCGTGGGGCTCAAACGAGAGTAAAATTGCTGAAAATGCCGAGATCATATTTGATACAATAATTGACAAAAACCGTACTACCTTCGATCTTCTCAAAGGAAATCTTAAAGACAGGTTTGGCTTTCCTGTCGAACCGGAAAGAATCTATATACCCGGCAATCACGACAGGTTATGCAACAAATACCCAAAACTGAAAGACAAGATATGCACGGAGCTCGGAATTACAAAACCTATGAACAGGTTTGAACATTTTTTTCAAGACGTCGAGTATGGCGTCTTTGCGAGGCATGGCCATGAGTTTGACATATTCAATTATGAGGGCGGCCTCAAATACAGCTATGAAGATTACATGAGGGTGCCGATAGGTGATCCAATCACAACTGAATTGGTTTCGAAACTCCCATGGCAAGTTATGCATAATAGCGAAGTAAAAAAGCTGCCACAAAACGAGCAGGATGCCTTAAGGAGAAACTTACAGGAGATTGAAGATGTAAGACCCTTTTCAACCATTATCGAATGGCTGCTCTATCAGGTTAAGAAAAACATTGCCCTGAAAGAAGTGATCGAGGATTCTGTTGATGAAGTAATACAGGAATTTAATAGACTTGAATTCGTCAAGAAATGGTATGACCACCATGATAAATGGACCGACATAATGGACGAAGCGGATAAGATACAATTCGCACTCTTCCTGCTTGAAAAATTTAAGGTATTTTCCTTAGAAAAACTGATGCCGTTGATAGACAAATTGAAAGATCACTTTTCTAAAGACGATCTTTTGGAGGCCGCTCCGCAAGAATATTCACACCTGGATAGTCGTATCAGATACATAGTATACGGGCATACACACGACCCGCTTCAAGTCCCGATACGTATCGTGGAAGACTCTACGGAAACCAAAGAACATGTGTACCTGAATACGGGAACCTGGCGGCGAAGATATTACAAGACAAAAGAAGGTCTCGGTTTTATCAGTTGGAAGAACCTGACTTATACAATTTTCTACAAGAAGGAGGAGAGAGGGACAGACTTTCCTGCATATGAAACGTGGACAGGAACATTGAAATCAATCTGAGAAAGGTGTTGCGGGATTTTCTTATTTTAATTCTATGGAGGAATTTCGTTTAAAAATGTGGTACAGATATGTTCAAGTTTATGAAATTGATGTTTTAGTTTTTTGAACCTGTAGATAATGGGCTTTGGTTTCGGAACAGGACATCGCGTTCTTCCTGTCCGGATTAGGGGTCAATAATTTAAGAAGAGAAGGAGGGGAAACAGGAAATGGTAAAGGCGTCTACCAGCAAAAAGAAACGGACTGTAAGGAAGGGTGTGAAGAAGACAACAGCAAAACGTAAAACATCTGTTGTGAAAAAGAGCGCAAAAAAACTGGCGTCCAAAATCTCGAAACCGGTGGTGAAAAAGGCCGTGAAGAAAACGGCGACTAAAAGCGCAAAGCAAGTTGCAAAAAAGGCCGTGAAGAAAGTCGCACTCAAGGGTAAGAAGCGGGTGGTAAAAAAAGCCGTGAAAAAAGCGGCACCTAAGAGTAAGAAACCGGCAACGAAAAAAGCTGTGAAGGAGATGGCGACCAAGAGAAAGCCGCCGGTAAAAAAAATAGCACTAAAGAGCAAAAAACCGGCAGTTAAAAAGACTGTTAAAATATCAGTACCGGAGAGCCAAATACCGACGGTACAAAAGGTCGTGGAGGCAGTGGTTGTCGAAAGGCCCCAGAGGGATGTGTTAACAAGAGGACCGCACCTTGAAGTGTTCGGAGACTGGCAATTCTTGGCGGCAAATCCGAACGTTGCCACACTTAGTTATTTAAAAAAGGTGTAAGAAGGACGAAACGCCTACCATTATGCAAAAAAATTTCTCCATCAACAGCTGTCCCCATGGAGAGGCATTGTGCGAGGTTCTTTGAAATAAGGAATGATAATAGCACCGCGTTTGAGATTGCCGAGAATCTCCGCTTTCCCCTGTAAAAACAACTGCCCTACGATGGCAGCTGTAACGGCATCAAGTTCGTCCCCATTCATTTTTTTACCCAGACCTTTTATGCCGAGCTTCTGAAGTCCTTTTCGCAGTTTGGACAGTCCGTCCTGCTTCCGGCCTATATGCCATATGTCCTGTGCGGCGCCGGGGTAAACCTCGATCACCACATAGCCCCGTCGGGTGAGGATTTTCTTCAGCCTGATACCGCGTTCCGTGAGTGATCTCATCGGGCCGAGCGTGATAGGGAAAAAGGGGATATGCCTCCTCAACAATTCGCGATCACAGGGGCGGAAGTGTCTGTCGGTCTTATCCTCCATTGATTTCCGTCCATACGGCCGGCTGAGCGGCGCATCGACGGCAACCACAGCGGGATTTTCTTTCTGCACGTAACTTATGATCTCTTCATCCGTATGGACGACGGTACAGGAAGTTACTTTATCACCTTCAAGCTTGCATATACCGGTCGCCCGCTTTGTGCTGCCGGCAAGGTCAACACCAACAACAGCAGGCAAGTATCTGTTTTCCGCAATCATAAATTTACTCCGTCGCTGAAAATCAGCTTCGTCCCGGCAAGCGTTGAGGTTGTTAAAATCATTCAAGCCATTTTATGATCAAGTCGAGGACAAGCTCTGAAAAATCCTCACGTAAAGCCAGGGAAGTGAGTTCTTATTAATAAAATCAAGGATTATTTTTTTAACTTGGCATAAGGGTGCGAAGAATATCTTCTTTGCCAATGATGCCTACCAGCTTTCCCTGATCCAGCACAGGTAAAGAGTGTATATTTCTTTGCACCATCAATGTAGCTATATCTTCCAGAGCAGTTTCCAAACCGACTGTAACGGGATCAGGGCTCATGGCTTCGCTGACTTTAATTGCACCCATTTTCTGTAATTCTTTTTCGATTTGTTTCGGGGAGGTTAAGGGAATAAAACCATCGAGCATGATAAAGAAGGAAGGCAGGGGAATTTTTCTCTGCTGTGAGATCAAATCAGATTGACAAAGAATACCCTTAAGATGTCCCTCATTATCAACAACCGGCAGACCATTAATGTGATGTTCGAGCAGTAATTTCGCAGCTTGAACAACCTCTGTCTCGGGATTAACCGTAATTACTTTTTTTGTCATAATATCTTTTGCTTTGAGCATTTACCTTCTCCCCGATTTTTACAAATAATTTTACCTGTAATTTCTTTTGAAATCCATAACTGATTTTTTAATGTGGTCTAGGATAAGCTGTTATGAAGAGCCTCCTCTATTTTTCAAGGCTCAGTTTAATTGTCTTGACATAATGGAACCTTATTCCCTATACTTAGCCAGCGAAAGAGGCTTATTATCAAAATAAATCAAACATTTGTGGGCATTTAAGATAGCATGTGATTGAAATGACGCTTGTACTTTTTGCTTCCTTAGGCATCATTGTAATTCTTCTTCTGGTATATTTACTTTTATCCAATCAGAAGAAACAGGTGTCGAAAATGGCTGCCCGAAAAGTAGTTTCAACAAAAAAGGAGCAGCCGCGTAAAACTGATGAGGCCAAACTCACAGAATATGACCCGGCCACCCCGATGCAGAAGCAGGATTTGCCGGTCCTCGCCGGGTCTGATGATGCGGGTACATTTGATATCCATGGTGAACTTAGGCGCTTTCTTCAGGCGGGTATGGAATCGATATTTTCCGGTCAGTCAGATTTTCAACGTGACCATTCAATACCCATGGCGCGCAAGGATATCCAGCCCGAAATGTTGGACACTGTTGTGAATCATATCGCAAATTTGAAACATTTTCGCTCTGAGCATGTCCGACTTCAGAAGCTCATCAATGACCCCGCACTTAAAATGTCCGACCTCTCAAAGGTTATTCTGGTTGATCCGATTCTGACCGCGAAGATTCTGAAAATGGCGAACTCCCCTTATTTCGGCATGCCGCACAAGATCAATTCAATCAACCATGCCCTGATGATCCTTGGCCTCCAGAATATTATGAACATCCTTTACCGGGAAGGATTGCTCCAGCTGTTTCAGGCAAGTTCCCCGGAGCAGGAAGAAGCAGTGGCGGCTCTTTGGAAACACTCGAACATCGTTTCCATATGTGCATCAGGTCTGTATGACCTCTTTGAAGGATTAAATAAGGGGACCCTCTTTACACTGGGCATTATTCATGACATCGGTAAGCTTATCATGTTGGGGTTACCTCAGTTCCGTAAGCATGAGGCGTCTTTGCAGGGAAGGTATCCGGGGAACGTTTCCATTTATGACGAAGATCAGCTTTTAGGAATTAATCATACCGTTATAGGGCAGATTGCCCTGGAACATTGGAATTTCTCTGAGCTGATGATCAAATCGGTTGCTATGCACCACGCCCCGGCCTACGCAGGCGCAAGGACTCTGGGATTGGATGAGGAGCAGCGAAAGTATGTAACAATCATTTTCATCGCCGATCAGGTTGCCAAGCTCTTTGCTAACAGGGAAACCGGCGCTATGAAAGTATATCCTCTTCTTTCATCATACCATCCTCTCATTGACAGAAACAGAATTATTAATAAAGTTATGGATGTGAATTTTCTTGCCCAGATACGGGAAGCGGAGACAATTGCCGTCTCCGAGCATAAGGGTAAATACGCCGATGCGGCTGCAGGTTCGGACAGATCGCGTCAGCTTGGGACATACGATCATGCCGACTTAAGCAAGGGTGCTGTCGTATCTGATACCCCGGCGCCTGGCGAAGTGCCGGATTCATTGCGCAAGATCAGCCGCTATGAAATTATCAGGGAGCTTGGCCGCGGTGCCATGGGGACGGTCTATCTAGGCAGGGATCCGCTGATCAACCGCGAGGTGGTTATAAAGACACTGCGTCACCAGGATGCAGACGACGAACAGGCTGCGGAGGCCAAGAGCCGTTTTTTCCGGGAGGCTGAGGCCCTCGGCAAGCTTTCTCATCCCAACATCGTCACAGTCTTCGATGTCGGGGAATATGAAGGCACCACCTATATGGCCATGGAACTCCTTGACGGATCAAACCTCATTCCTTATTGTAAAAAAAATAACCTTCTTCCCGTTTCCGACATCATTCGTATCATTTCAGCCGCGGCTGTGGCTTTACACTTTGCCCACGAGAACGGTGTTGTACACAGGGACATCAAACCGGGAAATATACATATTCTGAAAAAGGGGGATATCAAAATCCTGGATTTCGGCATCGCCAGGGTTGTAGAAACTTCCAAAACGCATACCGGCATAATCATCGGCAGTCCGAGTTACATGTCACCCGAGCAGGTAGAGGGGCAGAAACTGGACGGTCGGTCGGATATTTTTTCTTTGGGTGCCGTTTTTTATGAATTATTGTCCGGTGAAAGACCATTCAAAGGAGACAGTCTGACATCTCTCCTTCACCAGATAACCACAGTCCAGCCTGTACCGATCAAAACTTTGTGTCCTGCAGTTCCGGACAATTGTGCGGCTGTAATTGAAAAGGCTCTGGCCAAAGATAAAGAAAGGCGATATCAAAGCGGAATGGAAATGGCCGATGATCTCGCAAAATGCCTGAAAGGATGAAGGCCTGTTTTCAACTTGTCTTTCAAATCCATAGATCAAGGATCAGACTTTTGACTGGAGCATGATCGTATAAAACTTCATACCGATTTTGATGCCACGGTCGATAAAATCGGGACCGTATGCTTTACCGGTGACGGTGCGAAAGGTCTCGCGGATAAGCTCTATTCCTTCCATGCCCTTCAGAAACCTCTTAAGCACAGCATCAAGAGAGGCTTTCCTGTATTCCACCATGTCCCACATCATGTCTGTAAAGTTGTCCGGCCCCCAGCGGAATTTATCAGCGTCGTATAGAGCGTCGGAAAGAAATCGCGCCAGCGGATCTGCCAGGAGTGCAGCAGGCTGAAAAGCCTCGTGGTTTCCAATGGCGCCGGTGACTGCCTCGATTTCACGCTTTGGCAGATCAAATTGGGACAGCAGTATTCCTGCTTCATCGGCACTGGCACGGGCATGATTCTTTTCCAACCGCCGGATATCGTGGAGGACACCGGCCACATGGGCCAGGAGAACGACGCGCCGGACCTCAGATTTTTTATGGACAAGACTGTTTTCTACTAGGGAAATAGCCCCCGCATCAATGGCTACCTTTTGGACGTGGACGATTCCGTGGCCGATGCTGCCTTCCTTCTTTCTGACAAGATTCAGGCATTCATTGACAAGGGGAGAAGACCTGAACAGCCTGCGAGACCCCTCCACTTCCAGCTTCTTTTCTTGGTAAAATATTGGGGGGCCTGCAATGCGGGCGATCCTCCGAGCGAGTTTTTTTGCTTCTTGCAGTTCCCTGTTCAAAAGGCTGTCTTTCTCCTTATTGTTTTTCTTCTTGTGTGAATCAGTAATTGATAATAAGTATCATGAAATAAAATCAAGGGTCAATGCAATTCCCATAAGTGATCTACCCGTGGTGCTTGTGTTAAAAAATGCCTTATGCTATGAATACAACTAATTTTCCATAATCTTGTTAAAATACAATCAAAAAGATTTTAGTAAGTCGGTGCGTTTTAAGCAACAGTTGTTTTCAAAAGAGGAGAAGCATTTGGTAGACAATCTTGCCTTTCTGTGGACGATGACGACAAAAATAATCCTCCGCGTTCGTCCTGATGTTCATCGCTACCTGGGGGATTGGAAAATGCGCGCACAGGAAATCCCTGATCCGGAACTCCGTAAACAGGCGCTAATGAGTATCGAGACAAAGGCTTTTCACTGTGAGGGCGGGTCTATTTATGCTTTGTTAGCTGGGGATTGCTACCCGGAGGCAATCCGGTTTATAGTTGCTTATCAAACTATCAGCGATTACTTGGATAATTTATGTGATCGCAGTACATCACTTGATCCGGATGATTTTCGTACCCTCCATGAATCGATGCCCCATGCCCTAACTCCCAACGTCTCAAGTGCCGGGTATTATCGACTCCGAAATGAACAGAATGACGGCGGTTACCTGATCTCCCTCGTTAAAACCTGCCAGGATGTGCTTGAAAAAATACCGACATATCATTTAATTGCACCAGCTATTCATGAGCTTGCCGGCTATTATTGTGAACTGCAAGTCCAAAAGCATGTCAGGGTTAAAGAACGTGTGCCCCGTCTGAAGACGTGGTTTAATACATACAAGGATCGTCTGCCTCAGATGAGCTGGTATGAATTTGCAGCTTGCGCCGGCTCCACCCTGGGCATTTTCTGTCTTGTCGCCCATGCGTTTCGTAAGGATTGCTCGGAAGAGCTGGTAGAACATATTAAAGATGCATATTTCCCGTGGGTACAGGGATTACACATACTCCTTGATTATCTGATCGATCAAGAGGAGGACCGAACCGGTGGAGATTTGAATTTTTGTTCATACTACCCGGACAGCAGCGAAATGACGGAGCGGTTAATGCATTTTTATAAGCAGGCGGACCTAAGCATTTCACGTCTGCCTAATGCGCGGTTCCATCGCATGATTAACCGCGGTCTGCTCGGTATGTATCTGGCTGATCGTAAGGTTGATAGGCAGAGAGATGTAAGGATGGTTGCAAAAAAATTGATTCGTTGCGGTGGTCTGGTGACCATGTTTTTCTTTCTTCACTGCTGGGTATATAGACGAATAAAAATGTGATGGCTTGACGGAGGTAAGGTTGAGTTCAAATAAAGTTGTATTCATAGTAAATCCTAAATCAAGCAACAGCGCAACAGGCAGGGAATGGCCTCGCATTCAGGCAATGGCGCGTGACCGTTTGGGTTCCTTCACGTCATACATGACAACAAAACCGGGAGATGCTACGCAGATTACCAGAGAAAAGCTTACTGAGGGAGCTGATCTGATTATCTGTGTTGGAGGTGACGGCACGCTAAATGAAGTAGTAAACGGATTTATGGATGAGGACGGGTCAATCCGTGCAGATAGAGTATTGGGGTTTATCCCGAATGGAACGGGGTGTGATTTTGTAAAAACCGCGCCAATTCCGGCGAATACTGAACAATGTCTTGACGCAATTAAAGAAAGGCATGTACGTGTTATTGATCTGGGGCGGCTTCAGTATTATGATCATCAGGGACATTCAAAAACACGTTATTTCCACAATATTACTAGCTTTGGCCTCGGTGGGGAAGTTGTTGATCGTGTCAATAAAAGCAGCAAGATATTCGGGCCTTTTGTTTCTTTTTTCTGGTCGGCTTTAGTTTCACTTTTCCTTTATGGAAAAAAGTCCATCCGGCTGAAGGTTGATGATCTGTTTGATGGTAAAGTTATTACCTGGAATATAGCTGTTGCGAACGGTCAATATCACGGGGGCGGTATGCAGATAGCCCCGGATGCTTCTATCGATGATGGTCAGTTTCATATTACGGTAGTTGGTGATTTAAGTCTTGCGGAGGCCCTCTGGCACTTCCCAAAATTGTATACCGGAAGAGTTAAAGATATCAAAAAAGTGTCATTTCTGATCGGTAAAAGGGTAGAGGCATCTTCGGAACAGCGTGTTTTGATCGATGTCGACGGCGAGCAGCCGGGGCATTTACCGGTTGTGATAGAAATAATACCTGCTGCTTTGCGCTTGATCACAACAAAGTCGTAATTTAGGTATCTTTTAGTGATTATTATGGGCATAATTGATGAAAAATTACTCAACAGATGGGGTTTAATTCTCCATTCTTTTAACAATATACATTCTTTCTGGATTGTCTGGTAACAATAACCCCCCGTAATTGTGAATAGTTAGTTTAATGTCGCGGAATCGGCGTCCATTTGGTATGTAGATTGCACTAATTTAATCACTTAATAAAAAAAATGATTATAAAATATAACGAGGAGGTTGCCTGGAATGAAACGTCTGATAGTATTAGCAGCGTGTTTTGCTTTTATTTCCAGTTTTTGCGCCTTCGCTGCTGACGGAACTCCTACAGCCACCAAGGTCGAGCCGTCTAAAGCAGTTAACCCAAAAACCCCGAAAGAGACAAGGGTAAGTATTACGGGAGTTGTTAAAGAGATCTCGGATACGATGATCACTGTTGAGAGGACAGTGAAGGAAAGTACGGAAACCATGCAATTCATTCTGGATAAACCCGTTGAAAAAATAAATGTAGGCGATAAAGTGAGGGTCATTTATATTAAGAAAGATGAAAAGCACATTGCCATCAAGGTATCCCCTGTTGTCGCTAAAAAGATATTAAAAAAGACCTACCCGTTAAAGGAAACAAAACCACTGCCTGCTGAAGTTCCCCCTTCTCCAAGATAAAATCTGAAACCATGTGGCGCTTAAACGAAAGGCGTAGAGGCAAGGACTCTGTGCCTTTTTATTTTTACCGGATTAATTGAGTTTTTTATTTATTTCTGCTATGAAAATTGGAATATCATTTTTTCAAGGTGTTCGTTCTGTCAATGTGGCGAGATATAATTAAAAAAATTACGTATAAAGTATCTAACATGACCGTCCGTACAAGACTAATGGTCTTGATAGTCCTGGGTCTTGTTGTGACAGTGGCAATCTGGGGCTGGATCCAACTAAGGGTTCTTAATGTAATTCTCATTGAACAGCAGGTTAAAAGGATGCAGGAATTGGCGGAAACTGTCATCACGTACTACCAGCATTTCCCGAGCGGCAAAGGATTATCGGCCCTGGACGATGCCTTGGAAGACCATGTAAAATCCGACGACAGATTGGCACGCATTGATCTTTTTTCCGTTGTAAACGGTGAAGTAGAATATATTGCGGGTGCGGGGCGTGTCCCCTATGAATGGCAGGAGAATGTAATAAGTTCCGCTATTGAGAAGTCAAAAACACAGCGCATTGAAATAAGCACGGATGCCGGCCCGGCCCTGGGACTGCTATATCCCTTCTTATCGGAAAGGGACGCTCAGGTTTTCGTGGGGGTGGTCGTCTTTTCTCAAACCAGATTGGAGATTTTATCCCGTGCGAAGCGTCTTCTGCTTTTCAGTACCGCTGGTCTCTTGTTTGCAATTCTGTTTGTTCTGGCTTTAAGCTACAGGTGGCTTATCGGACGGCCATTGGGGGTCATTATAGATACGATCGATGAATTCCAGGCAGGGAGCTACATCAAAAGGATTCCCATAGCCAAGCGGGATGAATGGGGCCATCTGGCGGATCACTTTAATCTAATGGCTGAGGAAATTGAAAGAGTTCTTGCCCAAAATCAGGAACTACAGCGAAATCTGGAGGATCGGGTGCAGGAAGCTACACACAAGGTCGTTCAGCTGCAGCAGCAGGTGAACCAGCTCCAGCAGCTCACAGCATTAGGATACCTGACAGCAACATTGGCGCATGACCTGGGCACACCCCTGCACTCAATTGGAGGTTTAGCCAAGCTCCTGCTGGAACATGATGCGTGGCCCCCGGATGCGAGCAGAAAACTGGAGCTTATAATCCAGCAGACACAGAGGCTCAATACAGTCATTCAGAATGTACGCCATGCTACGCGCCTTCCTGAACCGCGCTTTGAAGCTGTAACAGTGCCTGATCTTTTAAATGAAACAATCCCCCTTGTAGAACCGTTGATGCAAAAGTCAGGCATTCAACTAATGGTAAACGTGGAGGAGAATATTCCTATCCTTCATGTAGATCGATATCGTGTTCAGACTGCCCTGTTTAATCTTATCCAGAATGCCCTGGAAGCCATATCCGGGGGGGGCAGAATAAGCGTTTCCGCTTCCGCTCTGCCGCAAAATCATACTGTCGCTATAACTGTTGAGGACAATGGACCGGGCATCCATCCGGAAGTGTTGGAACGGGTATGTGAGCCTTTCTTCAGCACGCATACAGACGAAGGTCTGCGCGGTCTGGGTTTATCCATTGTGCAGGATATCGTTAAGATCCATGGAGGGCAGATCGAAATAAGAAGCCGCCCTGATGAGGGCACTAAAATTATTCTTTATTTTCCGGTTGTAGAGGCGGTGGCACCTGTTGATGCAAGTCAAGACGCTCCATTTCTTAACAAACCGTAACGTTGGATTTTTGTCCGCAGCGTCTTCCGATCAATACCTAATAGCTGGGCTGCCTGGCTCTGATTCCATGAAGTGGTTTGCAGCGCCTGGATGATCTGTTTTCGTTCCGCTTCTTCAAGGGGCGGCAAAGGCGGGAGCGCCTCATCACGCTTTAGGCGGAATCTCTCCGGCAGGTGCTCCGGCAAGATGACCATAAAAGGTGACAGCAGCAGTGTTTGCTCCAAAACATTCTGAAGTTCACGTACATTTCCCGGCCAGTCATACGCCATAAAAAGCTCCATCGCCTCATCGGAAATGCGCACAGACGGGTATCCGAGTTTCTTCAGAAGCGATTCAACCAACTGGGGCATATCTTCCTTATGTTCCTTTAAAGGAGGCATGTGCAGGCGGACAACGAAGCGATAGAGGAGGTCTGAACGGAAGGTGCCCTTTTTTACTTCGTCATCTATATTCCGATTTGTTGCCGCTACGACCCGGACACTGAAGTGCCGGACCTCGTGGCCGCCGAGCCGCCGGACCTCTCCGCTCTGCATAAAGCGCAGAAGCTTCCCCTGTAGGGATGGCGACATCTCTGTAATCTCATCAAGGAAGATGGTTCCGTTATGGGCGGAGGCAAGCAACCCTTCATGTTTATGATCTGCACCGGTATACGCCCCTTTTTCGTATCCAAATAATTCTGAATCAAGTAAGGTATCGGGAATGGCTCCGCAATGAACAACAATAAAAGGCTTCTCCCGCCGTGAACTCAGTTGATGGAGGGCTCTCGTTGCCAGTTCCTTACCGGTACCGCTTTCACCTTCAATCAGCACGCTTGCATCGGCGTCCGCGATTCTGACTATCTGTTTATAAAACTCCACCATGGTAGCGGATGAACCGATGAATTGGGGTTCCCCCGATATCTTTGGCTGCCCGTGCATTCGACGCTGCCGCAATTCCCGCACTTCAAGGACTTTTTGCACCATGGCGCGAATGGCTTCGGGTGAGAAGGGTTTACTGATGTAATCCCAAGCACCCAGCCGCAAAGCTTCCATGGTAGTTTCCAATGATCCATACGCGGTCATCAGGATAACTGGCAATTCCGGCCATTTTTCCCGTACATGATGGAGAAATTGAAGCCCGTCAATCTCCGGCATCCTGATATCTGACATCAGGAGGTCGTATTGAGACAACTCCCTTTGCAGGGCCTCTTTCCCGGAAGTATAAGTATCAACTTTATAACCCTCGCGGGAAAGTGCTTCCTGCAGGAACTCACAGGCCACAGCATCATCATCGATCACTAAAATATGTATGTGTTTCATATTAATCTTACAGGCCCCTCTGCGCCATATAATTTGCAAGGTCTGCAACGCGGCAGGAATACCCCCATTCGTTGTCATACCAGGCGACCACCTTGGCCATATTGGCCTGAAGTACCTGGGTAAACTCCAAATCTACAATAGAGGAGTAAGTGTTTCCTTTAAAATCCATGGATACCAAACGGGAGCCTTCACACGCCATGATGCCCTTTAATTGTTTTTTACATGCCTTTTCCAGTGCTTCTTTGAGCTCTTCTGTTGTTGTTTTCCTGCGGAGTTCTGCAACGAAGTCGACAATTGATACTGTGGGCGTCGGCACGCGAAGCGAATAGCCGTCGAAGCGACCGGCAAGGTCAGGAATTACCAGTGAAAGCGCCCTTGCCGCACCGGTGCTAGTGGGTATGATATTCTGTCCCGCCGCGCGGGCCCGCCGCAAATCTCTGTGAGGAAGATCGAGGATACGCTGGTCATTGGTATAAGAGTGAACTGTTGTCATCATACCTTTTTTGATACCAAAGGTTTTATGAACGACAAGCGCGGGCGGCGCAAGGCAATTTGTTGTGCAGGAGGCATTGGATACAATATGATGTTTCTTAGGCTTGTACTCTTTATGGTTGACTCCCATAACCAACGTTATGTCTTCCTCTTTTGCTGGAGCGGTGATGATGACCTTCTTCGCACCGGCTTCTATGTGGGCACGCGCTTTAGTGCCGGTAATAAAAAGTCCCGTACTCTCAATAACCATGTCAATACCCAGATCATCCCATGGTAATGACGCAGGATCACGAAATGCCAAATTCTTGATGATGTGGCCGTCAATTATGAAGTTGTCTTTTTTAACCTTGACCTCTCCGGAATAACGTCCATAATTTGTGTCATATTTAAAGAGGTGGGCGTTGGTTTCCACGTCGAAGAGGTCGTTGATAGCAACAACGGATAGAGTTCGGGGATACCTTTCCAAAATAGCTTTCAGCACCTGCCGCCCGATTCGTCCGAAACCATTGATACCAAGGCGAATCATAAGAGTCCTCCTTTTTAATTGTCGTCAATTCGATTCTTGTGTTCAACCATCAAATCGCAGCGTGCTTGAAGTTTATGGTGAAGGCTGGCATTATCGAGCGCGATAGCACTGAGATTGGCAACTGCCTTTAGGAATGTAATCTCCTTGTCGATAAATTTATAAATCTGATCCGTGTAGACTCTCAGAACGCCGATTGCCTTTTTATCGAGTAACAATGGAACAGCAAGTACTGATTTAATACCCTCTGCTTTTGCCTTTACCCCATACTGAAAATTCTTGTCAGACTGGACATTCTTCAACCAGATGGTCTCACCTGAGAGGGCCTTCTGATCCAGTCCGCTTTCCATTATTAAAATAGGGCCTTTATGAAGGTAATCTTCAGAGAGCCCGTAAGCAGCCCCAAGTACAAGCTGTTTCCTTCGCGAATCCAGGAGCCTGATGCTGCAGGCCTTAACACGCATGGCCAGTGCCACACATCGGACAATCTCCTCCAGGACTCTAGATGGGTCCAGAGAGGCATTGATGACCCTGGCTACTTCATACAGGGCGGTGAAATAATCCATCTCTTTTTCTTTCATGTCCGCACCTCCCGGCATCATGAAACACTTGATAACGATTGTTTAAGTTAAAATGTTTTTATAACAAATTAGTTTACGTTACCTCTGTTTATTGGAATTCGTCAAATGAAATTTATAGATTGAAATTTGACTGACGGCATGCTGATTAAAGTGAGCTTATAAACTGAAAACAGGTACTTTACGAACTACTTTTAGATGATAAGGAAGCCTTTCCTCTTGCGCTGGTCATTTTGAAACCTCGTTCTAAAAGTTTTATCGTCTCTCTTTCTCTGATCTCTGGATTTTTTTCGCCCATCACCACGGCAATGAGCCTTGTATCCCTTCTTTTGGCCGTCGCAACTAAATGGAATCCCGATGCGCGGACGAAACCTGTTTTCAATCCATCTACATCCCCATGCTGCTTCAACAGGGTATTGTTGTTATATTGTGTAATGTTGCGGTATGTATATTCCTGCATGGAATGCAGTTGCAAAGCCTCCGGGAATTTCCGGATGTAGGCATGGGAGAGTATGAGGATGTCACGGGCTGTCGTAACCTGTCCTTCAGCCGGAAGACCGGTCGGATTAATAAAATGGCTATGCCTCATACCCAATTCCTTCGCCTTGGCATTCATCATATTAACAAAGCCGCTGACGCTGCCGCCGATATGCTCAGCTATGGCGATGCTGGCATCATTTGCCGAAACAACAGCCATGCCCTTGATAAGGTCTTCCAGTGCCACTTCGGTTTCATCCACAAGGTACATACTTGATCCCCCGGTAAGCTGCGCATCCGTGCTTATTTTTACTTTGTCGGTAAGATGAATTCTCCCTTCATTGACTGCCTCATACACGAGATAAAGGGAAAGGATCTTGGTCAGGGAGGCTGGTTGCATGGGTTTATTCGGATTTTTTGCATAGAGGATTTTGCCGCTTTCAATGTCCATCAATATCACGGCCTTCGCCCTAAGCTTGCCATATGGTGCGGCACTGATATCTGAATAAGAAAAGAAAAAAGTAACGACCAGTAAACACAGGTACAATATAAATCTTTTTAGGTTCATCGAGTGCAGACTCTCATTTTTTAAAATTATACTTTGATGAACTGTAGAAAGTCAAGGTAGGTGTAGCGCAATGACAGAGCTAATCTGCGGTATCGAGCTTCTCCCGGCAATAAATAAGTGATTGAAGTATATATTCTACTGCCGGATCAACAAGGGCATTAGTAACCGCGGAAAGGTCACGATGGAAATCAAAGTCATAACCGCGGATGGAAACGAGATGTCCCGCCGGTTCCTGCCGGTAAATTGACTTGAGCAATGCGAGTAACATCGGCGGGGTCATATGATGCGTAAAGGTCGAGGGTGTATATTCGGGAAATACGGGAGTACAATAGAGATTGTCCACGTTATCATAGACGTGCGCGTCCACGAAGATAATCCGTTGGTAGAGTGCCAACACATCTATCAGTTCTGGCGCCAGTTGAACCAGGAAGATCGAATCTATCTCAGCACCGAGTTCTTCCAGACCTGTGACATCCTCTTTCAGTATCTCCTGACCAAGGCGCTGCCTGAGTGTATTGATTACATAATATGCTACACCGTCGTCGGCTCGGTCTATGTTACCGTAACCGATGACCAGCGTGCGGTTTGATTGCTTATTGATATCCATTATACTTCGGACAGAAAAAAAAGGTTTATCTAAAACAACAAGCGGGCAAACTATTTAAAGTTCACCCGCTTGTGATAGATTCCATCAATTTTTTATATTAACGGGAAATCTGATCCAGAACCGTACCATCCGCAGCGTACAGAGTGACTTCGAGCGGCATCTTCCCTATGGCATGCGTGGCGCATGACAGACAGGGATCGTAGCAGCGTATGGCAGCTTCTATACGGTTCAACATACCTTCCGTCAGCTTAGTGCCGTCAACAAAAGCCTTGGCAACCAACCCCGAGGCCGTATGCATGGCCCAGTTGTTGTTGCCCGTGGCGACAATGAGGTTCACCCTGGTCAACAGACCGTTCTCATCCGTGCTGTAATCATGGAACAGGGTCCCTCGCGGGGCTTCGATCACGCCGACACCCTGACCGGGGATCTTTGCCGCCGATGGATTGGTGCGGATGTCGTTGGACATGATATCCGGATCATCCAACAGCTGGGCGAGACGCTCTAACGCATAGACCAGTTCGATCAAACGGGCATAGTGATAATACAGGGAGC
>Ga0335070_10000536_pt1 | contig 42452 bp, 35 predicted proteins | sample Lox_Sample_13_FD_206722 | JGI IMG/M metagenome (GOLD analysis project Ga0335070, IMG submission 206722) | Soil microbial communities from Loxahatchee National Wildlife Refuge, Florida, United States - Lox_Sample_1.3 | ecosystem: Environmental > Terrestrial > Soil > Wetlands | place: USA... | reverse complement strand
TTCCCGTTCTACGAGGCGGACTCGCCGGCCAAGATCGCGCACCTCGCCCAGGAGCTGGCGGGCTCCGACTGGGTGGTGCTCCAGACGAAGAGGCTGTACGGCGCGATCAGCCGCGTCCCGAAGAAGTACCCGTTCACGGACAACTTCTTCCGGGAGCTGTTCGCCGGCGATCTCGGGTACACGCTCGTGAAGGACGTCGCCTCGCGGCCGGGGCTGCTCGGGATCGAGCTCCCGACCGAGCTGGCCGACGAGTCGTTCTCCGTGTACGACCACCCGAAGGCCGTGATCTTCCGGAACACCGGCCACCTCACCGCGGCCGCGCTCGAGGGGAAGATCCGGAACGGCCTGCCGTCGCGCCCGGTCTCGAGGACGGCGATGCTTCTCGCCGGGGCCGGGCGGGAGCCGGCCGCGCGCGGCGCGGGGGAGATCAGGTCGTCGCTCCTGGCGACCGCGCTGTGCATCGCGCTCCTGGAGACGCTCGCCCTTGCGGCGTACGTCCTCCTGCGCGTCGCGCTCCCGGCGCGCGCCGGCGTCTACGCGCTCGCCAAGGTCGCCGGCGTCCTCGTGTTCGCGTACCTCCCGTGGCTCACCACGAGCCTGGGGGCAACCTCGTTCGCCCGGCCGGCGCTCGCGGTCACCGTCGCGGCGATCGTCGCCGCGGGGTGGCTCGTGAACCGGTCCCGCCGCGAGCCGTGGCCGGACCGCGCCGAGATCGTCGCGAGCGAGGCGGTGTTCTGGGGCGCGTTCGCGCTGTTCCTCTTCCTGCGCCTGCTCAACCCCGAGATCTACTGGGGCGAGAAGCCGATGGACTTCTCGTTCCTCAACACCCTGTACCGCACCGAGCAGCTCCCGCCCCCCGAGCCGTGGTTCGCCGGCTCCCCGCTGATGTACACGTACTTCGGGCACTACGTCGTCGCAGCGGTCGGGAAGCTGCTGGCGATCCACCCCGCCGTCATGTTCAACCTCGGCGTCGCCGCTTTCGCCGCCCTCACCGCGGCCGCGCTGTTCGCCGCCGGAGCCGTCGTCGGGGGCGGCTGGCGGGTCGGCGCGACCGCGGCCTCCGTGACGCTGCTGCTCGGCAACCTCTCCGGCGTCCGCGAGCTGCTGCTGCGCCGGGCGGTCAACTTCGACTACTTCTGGGCGACGTCGCGGGTCATCCCCGACACGATCAACGAGTACCCGTTCTGGAGCTTCTCGTTCGCCGACCTGCACGCCCACGTGCTCGTGATGCCGTGGGCGGTCGCGTTCGTCGCGCTCGTCGGCCTCTGGCTCGGGCGGCGCGCCGAGCCGACGCCGGCCCGCTCGCGGACGGCGACGCTCACGATCCTGATCCTCTCCGCGCTCACGCTCGGGGCAATCACCGCCACGAACGGGTGGAGCATGCCGACGTACTTCGCACTCTTGCTCGCCCTGGTGGGCGCCGAGTGGACCGTCCACGGGACCCGCGGGGGGTTCGTCAGGGCACTCCGCACCGTGGCCGGCTGGCTGGTCCTTCCGGCGGCGGCGATCATCGGCGGGGCGCTCCTCGCGTTCCGTCCATTCTGGCGGCACTTCTCGGTGCCGGCCCGGCAGTGGGGGCGCGAGGTCGGCCCCTGGGCGCACCCGGCGGACGTGCTCACGATCTTCGGCCTGTTCCTGATCGTGCTGGTCCCGTTCCTCTTCGCCACGTGGCGACGAACGATGGCCGCCGGGGGAGCGCCGCTCACCCGCCTCGCGAGAATGGCGCTCATCGGCGTCGCCGCGGGGCTGGTGCTCTCGCTGTTCGACCTCCGCGCCCTCGCCCACCTCACGATCCGGCCGGCACGCTCGGTGGCCACGCTCGCGATCGCGCTCGCGCTGATCGCCGCCCACCTGGGCCTGAAGCGGCGGACGCCCGAGCGCCGCCGCCTGCCGCTGCTCCTCGCCGCGTTCGCGCTGGCGCTCGTCGCCGGGTGCGAGTTCGTGTTCGTGTGGGACCGCATGAACACGGTGTTCAAGTTCTACCTCGAGGCGTGGTTCCTGCTCGGGATCTCCTCGAGCGTCGTGGTGTGGGAGCTGTTCCGCGCGGGCGAACCAAGGACACCGACGCGCGCCGTCTGGCGCGTCGCCGTCGCCGCGGCGATTGCGGTCGCGGCGTTCACCTCGGTATCGGGCGCGTGGGGGCTCGTGACGCACCGCCACGCCAGGGGGCCGCGCTTCACCCTCGACGGGATGGCGTACCTCGCGCGCACGGACCCGCAGGAGCTCGCCGCGTTCACGTGGCTCAACCGCAACGTCCGGGGCCTGCCGGTGCTCGCGGAGGCGTACGGCCCGTCGTACCAGGAGTACACCCGCGTCTGCATGAACACGGGGCTCCCGGTGGTGCTCGGGTGGGACTACCACGTCTTCCAGCGGGGGCAGAAGCGCGCCGACATCGACCGGCGGAAGAGCGACCTCGAGACGATCTTCACGTCGCCGAGCCGCGACCGCGTCGCGGCGGTGCTGGCACGCTACCGCGTGGCTCTCGTCTACGTCGGCCCGCTCGAGCGCAAGACGTACGACGGGGCGAACCTCGCGAACTTCAGGAGCTGGACCGACCTGCTGACGCCGCTGTACGAGAACCCGGCGGTCACGGTCTTCGCGGTCAACGGGACGTTCCTGGGGGCGCTCGCGCCCGTGACGGTGGAGAGCGTCGCGGCGCCGCAGGAGGAGACGCCGAAGGTCCAGGCCACCCCGCAGGACCCGCCGGGCGTGCTCCGCCAGCCGCGCGGCGTCGCCGTCGACGCGCAGGGGAACGCCTACGTGGCGGACTTCGGGAACTGCCGGATCCAGAAGTTCTCCCCCGACCTCAAGCCGATCGCCGCGTGGGGGCGGCGCGGAACGGCGGTCGGGGAGTTCCAGGACCCGTGCGACGTCGCGGTCGGGCCCGACGGCTCCGTGGTCGTGGCCGACACGTGGAACGAGAGGATCCAGGTGTTCGACGGGAGCGGCGCGCCTCTCCGCCAGTGGGAGGGCGGGTTCTTCGGCCCGCGGGGCGTCGCGGTGGACGCGAGCGGCCGCGTCTGGGTCGCCGACACGGGTAACAACCGGCTGGTGCGCTTCTCCCGTGCCGGCGTGCGCGAGCTCGTGGTCGCGCACGCCGCCGGGGAGGGCAGGCTCGCAGGCCCGCAGGGGATCGCACTCGACGCCCATGGGCGGGTCGTGGTGTGCGACAACGAGAACGGCCGGGTGGTCGTGTTCGATGCCGCCGGGACGTTCGTGCGCGCGTTCCCCGTGCCCGGGTGGCGGCGCCAGGCGTACTCCGAGCCGTACGTCGCGCTCGGCCGGCCGGGGACGATCTGGGTCACGGTGCCGCTCGAGTCGGAGCTCCGCGCCTACTCCGAGGACGGCGCGCTCGTGACGACGCTCTCGATCAGCGGCACGGCGCGCAAGCCGGCCGGTGTGGCGTTCGCACCCGGCGGGGAGCGGATCGTCGTGACCGACATGGCGGACGGGGTGTTCGCCCTCCCCGCCCCCGGAGGCCGCGGGTGAGCGGCGAGCGGCCGGCGGGCGGGGCGTGATGGAGAGCGACCGCCGGCGCCGTACCTTCGACGTCGCGCTCCTGCTCGCGGCGCTGCTCGGCGGGGGCGCCGCCGTCACGCTGCTGCGGCAGCCGTGGGCGAAGGCCTCCGGCGCCGCGTTCCCGTGGGAGCTCCTGGTCGCGGCCGCGGTCCTCGGAGGCCTCGGACTCAGGCGGGCCGACCGGTGGCTCGCGGAGGCCGCGCCCGCGCCGCGGGTGTCGGCGCCGGCGTCCGCGCGCTCGCGGGCCGCCGCCGCCGTGATGCTCGCCGTCGCGCTCCTCCTCACCGCGGGGGTCATGGTGCGTCTGTGGCCGAACTACCACCGCTGGCACGGCACGGTGGCCCCGTGGATCGCGGCGATGGTGTTGACGGCGGTCGCCTCATTCCTGCTCGGAGGCACCCGGAGCGCGGCGGCGGACGATTCCGGCGTCGCGGCGCCCGCCGCGGGCGAGCGCGAGCTCTCGCACCGGCTCGAGATCGGGCTCTTCCTCGGGATCGCGGCCGCGGCGCTGTTCGTCCGCGTGTGGCGGATCGGCGAGATCCCGTCCGGGATCTACGTGGACGAGACCAACGGCGGCCTCGACGCTCTCTACGTCCTCGAGGGGCGCGACGACTCGCCGTTCGGGACGGGTTGGTACGGCACGCCGAACGGCTACGTCTACTACATGGCGCTCGTGTTCAAGCTGCTCGGGGCGACGTGGGCGGGGCTGAAGACCGCCTCGATCCTCCCCGGGTTCCTGACCGTCCTCGCGATGTACCCGCTCGGCCGGCTGATGTTCGGCCAGGTCGGCGGTCTGTCGGCAATGGCGTTCCTCGCGTTCAACCGCTGGCACATGAGCATGAGCCGGTGGGGATGGAACGAGGTCGTCCCGCCGCTGTTCCAGGTGCTCGCCACGTTCTTCCTGCTCCGCGGGCTGCGTGACAGGCGGTCGTCCGACTTCGCGCTCGGGGGGCTGCTCAGCGGGCTGATGATGTACACGTACCTGTCGAGCCGCCTCGCGCTCGCGACCCTCGGACTGTTCGCCGTCTACTTCCTCCTCGTGGAGCGCGGCGGCCCGATCGCCGCGTGGAGGCGCCACGGCCGCGGGCTCCTGCTGTTCCTGTTCGCGTGGATCGTGGCGGTCGCCCCGATCGCGGTCACCCACATCACCGACCCGTTCACGTTCTTCAACCGGGTCGGCGAGATCAGCGTCTTCAAGGACATCCGCGCGGCCCGGAGCTACGAGCCGCTCAAGAGGAACATCGTCGACCACCTCAAGTTCTTCCACCAGATCGGCGACCACCAGACAAAGCACAACCTCCCCGACGAGCCCGAGGCGGACCCCGTCGTCGGCCTCCTGTTCGTGATCGGCCTCGCGTACGGCCTCCTCCGGCTCCGCGACGGCCGCCGCGGCCTCCTGTGGCTGTGGCTGCTGCTCGGGATGGCGGGGGGCGTGTTCAGCTCCAACCACGAGTCGCCGCAGTCGTACCGGACGCTGACCGCGGCGCCGGCGATCGCGCTGCTCGCGGGCGACGTCCTCGCCCGACTGGGGCGGGCCGCCGGAGGCCTGATCGGCGGTGGCGCCGCTCTTGAGGCGGTGCGTCGCAGGAGGGCCGCGGCGGCCGGCGCCGCCGTCGTCGTGGCGGGGTGCGCGTTCGCGGCCGCGTGGGAGACCTCGGTGTACTTCGGACCCCAGGCCAGCTCGCCGGCCGTGAGGACCGCGTACAACGCGACCGAGAACGGCGTCGCGCACGACGTCCTGGCCGCGCTCTCGAAGGGCGAGTCGGTGTTCGTCTCGCCCCGCTTCTACGGGTTCGCGCCGCTCCGGTTCCTGGTGTACGGCCAGGTCAAGCGGACGACGGGCCGCAACACGCTCGACGATCCACCGTACGGCCAGGTCTCGCTCGAGCAGGACCTCCCGGTGCCCGACACGGGGCGCGACACCCTCCTGCTCCTCGACATCGAGTACCAGCCGCTGATGAGCTACCTGCGCCTGTTCTACCCGTCGGCGACGATCGAGACGGCGTACGCTCCCGACGAGTCCCCGATCTACGTGCGCGCCCGCCTGACGCGCGCCGACCTCGACGCCACGGCCGGCCTCGACGCCCGGGTCACGGACGCGGGAGGGACTGCCCGCGTCCAGGTCGTGCGCTCCCTGGACGCGACCGAGATCCCTCCCGGTGCCGTCAGCGCGGAGTGGAGGGGAAGCGTGCGCCTGGAGCGCGGCGGCAGGTACGACCTCGCCGTGCCGGCCGGTTTCATGCTCGCGCTCGACGGGGCCGCGTGGAGCCGACCCCGCTACCTCGGACGGGGGCTGCACGCCCTGGAGATCTCGGTCTCCGGTCGCGGGAGCGTCCGCCCGCCGACCCTCGAGTGGGTCACCCCGGAGGGGACGCACGAGAAGGTGCCGGTCGCGGCGCTGTTCCGGATCCGGCAGCCGAACCTGGGCCTCACGACCTTCTACTACGCCAACCGGGATTGGAGCGGCCCCGCGCTGTTCGAGACGCTCACGCCCGTCCTGTACCTCGCGTGGATCGACCCGGACCCCGTGCAGGGCGAGTTCAGCGCCCGCTTCGTCGGCTCGCTCCGGATCACGAGGCCGGGCGCGTACCGGTTCATCGTCCAGGCCGACGACGAGGCGACGATGACGCTCGACGGCGCGCTGGTCGGACGGTGCGTCATCAACAAGCTCACGACGTTCCCCGCCTTGGTCACGCTCTCCGCGGGGGACCACCCGATCGAGATCCGGTACGTCCAGCTCGGCGGGGGGAACGCGCTCGACGTCTACTGGCAGCCGCCCGGTCAGCGCGAGGGGCTCATCCCTCCCGAGAACCTGGTGCCGCTCGCGGCGCCCTCCGGCGGCCTGCGCCCGTCACCGTGAGCCGCGGCTCACGAAGAGGCTGTACTTCCGCGACACGCCGCGGATCACCTCGCCGTTCGGGTCCGCCTTCTTGAACTTGGGGTCGAACTCCTCGGGGAACAGCACGACGTAGAGGTAGCTCTTGGTCGGGTCGAAGCTCTTGAGGTAGTTGTCGTGGTAGTCGGTTGAGACGGGCGTGCCCGGCAGGAAGAACCGGAGCGCGTACTCGAGCTGGAACCCCGGGAACGCGGCGACCCTGATCCCGCGCCCCGGGAAGTGGTCCTTCAGGTAGAGCGCGACCTTCACGTCCTCGGTGTCCTCGCGCCCGCCCTTGAGGTCCCTGGCGAGCGCCGACCTGAAGTGGTGGACGTTGAACCCGGCCAGCACCACGATGACGACCGCCGCGACGCCGATGCGGACCGCCGCCGGCCTGCCGGACCAGCTCAGCACCTTCGCGAGCGGGACGGTGAGGAGCAGGGCGAACAGCGGGAACAGCGCCGCGTACCTCGTGATCATCGGCGGCGGGTTCGCGAACCCGAGGCCGAGGAAGCTGCCCGCGATCACGCCGAGGACCATCAGGAACTCGATCCGCTTCCCTCTCACCGCGAGCGCGAGCGCGGCGCCGATGCCGATCGCGGCGAGCGTCAGGGGGTCGAACAGCGCGGCCTGGCCGAAGTTGAACCCCGCGCACCCGCCGACGTCGTCCTTCCAGAGGTATTCGAGGTGCGCCTTCCACTTGGCGACCAGGTTCGACCGCGACCTGGCGACCTCCGCCGGCGGCGGCTTGACGCCGAACAGCGGTCCGACGACCGGCGCCACGACCGTGATCCGCTCCGCGAAGTAGTCGGCAGAGCGCGCCGCCCCCGCGGCGTACGGCAGCAGCACGATCACGAACGCGAGCAGCGCGGCGCCGAGGCCTCGGAGCACCGCGCGCCGCGGTGCGCCGAACGACGCCACCACCGCGAAGGTGAGGAGCAGCGGCAGCGCCAGGTACGACGTCGGGAGGCCGAGGTAGCAGAACGCGCACGCAGTCCCGGCGAACAGCGCCGTGCCGGGCCGCTGCCGCCTCGCGTTGAGCACGCAGACGAGGAGGAAGACGAGGGAGAACGCCATGCTGGTCGTGATCGGGGTCGCGAACGTGTCGGCGTACACGCTGGGCGCGAGGAACGCATACGCCACAACCGAGAGGAACGCCGCGGTCCGGCCCAGGAGGGCGTTCCCGAGCAGGAACAGCGCGACCGCGGTCACGATCACGTACGGCATCGTGGACAGCTTGACGTCGAACGGCGTCTCGCCCGCCACAAGGAAGAACGCCTTCTGGAGGACGAAGAACAGGCTCGGCATCTGGTGGTCCCAGATCGGCTGCGCGGGGATCGGGCCGAACACGTTCGTGTGGGAGAAGCCGACCTCGTGCGAGAACCACGCGAGCGCGAACTCGTCCGGCTGGGTCAGCAGGAGCGAGAGGTTCGCGACCCGCGGGACGAGCGGGAGGAGGACGACGGCCGCGCAGGCGATCGCCTCGCGCCGGTGTCCCGCGAGCCAGCGCTTGGAATCGCGCACCGCGCCCGCGGGCACCGCGGCGGCGACGAGCAGCGCCACCGCGGCCGCCCACAGCACCCCGAGCCACCCCGAGTACGCGCCCCGGTAGACGACGAGCGCGACAAGGCAGCTGAGAGCCGCGGCGCACGCCGTCAGGATCGCTGCTCGTCGGGCACCGTGCACGGTCCCCTCCTCACGGGGGCGACGCCGCCGCCCTCGGGAACGTCCGCGGCGTCGCCGGGCTCCGGCGTCGAGGCATGCCGGTCAATCGTACCAGCCGGGGGCGACCGGTCAAGGCCGCGCGGAGCGGCGCAACTGGCGGGGGCGAGGACACGGCTCCCCTCCCACGGAGCGGCTGCCCGCACGAGTGCGGAACGAAGTGCGCCGAGCGAGTCCGCCCTGCTCAATGAGCTATGATTTCCACCAGGGTGAGAGCCGAGGTCAGGGGATCCGCGAGGCCGGCGCAGCCGCGAGGGGCTCGCCGCGGATGGGCCGGGGGGCCCCCGTCGCGAGCGCTCCGGGCGCGGGCGGCGGGATGACCCACGCGGAGAGGGTGACCGGGCGCGCCATCCGGCGGATCGTCCTCGAGCAGTCGAACAGGGCGCACGTCGGCCACATCGGCTCCGCCCTCTCGGTCGCCGACATCCTCGCCTCGCTCTACGGCTCGGTTCTCCGGGTGAAGGCGCCGGACGACCCGGACCGCGACCGGTTTCTCCTCTCGAAGGGCCACGCGGCGCTCGCGCTGTACGCCGCGCTCCATCTCCGGGGGTGGGTGGGACGCGCCGAGCTCGACTCGTACTGCGGCGACGGCACGCTCCTCGGCGTGCACCCCGAGCACAGCCTCGCGGGGGTGGACTTCTCGACCGGCTCGCTCGGGCTCGGCCTCTCGTTCGCGGCGGGGGCGGCTCTCGGCGCGCGGCTGGCCGGTTCGCCGCGACGCGCGTTCGCGCTCCTGAGCGACGCCGAGTGCAACGAGGGCTCGACGTGGGAGGCGGCGATGTTCGCGGCCCACCACCGCCTGGCCAACCTGTTCGCGCTCGTGGACGAGAACGGGCAGCAGGCACTCGGGTACACGCGAGACGTCCTCGACCTCTCCCCGCTCGAGGCGCGCTGGGAGGCGTTCGGGTGGGACGTGGTCGGCGTGGACGGCAACGACGCGGCCGCGGTGACGCGGGCGATCGCGGGAGCCGACTCTCGAGGCGAGCGGCCGCACGCCGTCGTCTGCCACACCGTGTTCGGCAAGGGCGTGTCGTTCATGGAGCGCAAGGTCAAGTGGCACTACTCGCCGATGTCCGCCGAGGAGTACGAGCGCGCGATGCGCGAGATCGAGGCGGGATGAGGAGGGCGTTCGTCGCCGCCCTCGTGGAGCTCGCCCGCCGCGAGCCGCGGGTCCTCCTTCTGACCGCCGACCTCGGCTACAGCGTCGTCGAGCCGTTCGCCGAGGCGCTGCCTGGGAGGTTCTTCAACGTCGGCGTCGCGGAGCAGAACCTCGTCGGCGTCGCCACCGGGCTCGCGGAGTGCGGGTTCGTGCCGTTCGTCTACTCGATCGCGACGTTCGCGAGCATGCGGCCGTACGAGTTCATCCGGAACGGGCCGGTCGCGCACCGTTTCCCCGTCCGCGTGATCGGGGTCGGCGGCGGGTTCGACTACGGCCCCGCCGGGCTCACGCACCACGCCCTCGAGGACGTCGGGATCCTGCGCACCGACCCCGGGATCACCGTGGTGACGCCGGCCGACGCGCCCCAGGCGGTGGCCGCTCTCGAGAAGACGTGGGGCCTCCCCCGCCCCGTCTACTACCGCCTCGCGAAGGACGATGCGCGCCCGCTGCCGGGCCTCCAGGGACGGTTCGAGCTGGGCCGGGTGGCTCTCGTACGCGAGGGCACCGACATGGTGGTGCTCGCGATGGGGAGCGCGGCTCTCGACGCGGCGGCCGCGGTCGCGATTCTCGCCGAGCGCGGAGTCTCGTGCGCGCTCGCCGTCGTCTCCTCGTTCAACCCGACGCCGGTGGACGACCTCGAGCGGATCCTCGCGCGCGTGCCCGTCGCGCTGACGGTGGAGCACCACTACAGGTCCGGCGGCGTGGGCTCGCTCGCGTGCGAGGTCGTCGCCGAGAGGGGCCTCGCGTGCCGGGTGGTGCGGTGCGCCGTCGACGGCGTGCCCGACGCCGTGAGCGGCAGCGACCGGTTTCTCCTCGCGCGGCACGGGCTCGGACCGGACGCGATCGCCGAGCGCGCCCTCGCCGCGCTGGGCGCCGGACCCCGATGAGCGCGAACGACCTCGTCTCCGTTGTCCTCCCGGTCTACGGACAGGCGGGGTTCATCGCGGCCGTCGTGGAGGAGTACGGCGCGGCGCTGGAGAACCTGAGGCGCCCGTACGAGCTGCTGCTGGTGGTCAACGGGAGGCCGGTGGACGACTCGCTCGAGGTGTGTCGCGGACTCGAGAGGTCGCAAGCGTCCGTCCGCACGCTCGCGACCGAGCGCGGCGGGTGGGGGTGGGCGGTCCGACAGGGGCTCGCCGCGGCGCGTGGCGGCCTCCTGTGCTACACCAACTCGGCGCGCACGACCGCCGAGGACCTCGTCCTCCACCTCATGTGCGCGGTCGCGTTTCCCGGCCGGGTCATCAAGGCCAACAGGAAGATCCGGGACAACGCGTTCCGCAGGCTCGGGTCGCTCGCGTACAACATCCAGTGCCGCGCGCTGTTCGACCTCCCGTGGTGGGACATCAACGGCACCCCGAAGGTGTTCCCCCGCTCGTTCGGGCCGCTCGTGGCGCTCTCCCGCGACGACGACCTCATCGACCTGGAGTTCTCGATCGTCTGCCGGCGCGAGCACTACCCGATGCTCGAGATCCCGGCGTTCTCGACGCGACGCCACGGCGGCGCCAGCACGACCGGCGTGGCGTCCGCCGTGCGCCTGTACGCCGGGGCGTTCCGGATGCGGCGCGAGATCGGGAGGCCGCGATGACGGCCAGCCCGGCGGACCGGCGCGCCTGCGCCTGGCGGAGGCACGACGCGGAGTGGCGGTCGCCAGCCCAGATCGCGGGTTTCTGGGAAGCGGCGTCCCGCGTGGACCCGCTCCTCCTGCGCTCGAGGGTCGTGGGGCCGTGGTGGGAGCTCCTGGCGGCGCTCGGCATCACGCTCCTGGTGAGCCGCGAGTACGAGCACCTCGTGATCGCGATGTCCGTCCACGAGGGCCGGCCGCTGGTCTCCTACCTCCGGCTCCCGCACCCGTCGGGCCTGGTCTGCGACCGCGACCGCGAAACGGTGACGATCGCGAGCACCCGGAACCCGAACCAGCTCGTGACGCTCCGGCCGGTGGACGAGGTGCGCCCCGCCGACGGCAAGGGCCGCGGCGCGCCGTGGGTCCGCCGGCTGATCCCGGTGCGGGCCGTGTTCCTCCCCGGCCGGCTCTACCTCCACGACCTCGCCCTCATCGGCGGGAAGCTCCACGCCAACGCGGTCGGCCAGAACGCCGTCGTCCGCCTCGCCGACGACGGCGGGTTCGCCCGGGTGTGGTGGCCGCGCTGCATCGAAACCCCGGACGGCCCCGTGTTCGACCGCAATCACCTCCAGCTCAACTCGATCGCCGCGGGCGGGACCGTCGGGTCGTCGTTCTTCACCGCCTCGACCGACCGCCCCTCGCGGCTCCGCCCCGGCCACCGGCGGTTTCCGGTCGACGGCCGTGGGGTCGTGTTCTCCGGGAGGTCGCGCGAGCCGATCTGCCGCGGCCTGACCCGGCCGCACTCGGCGCGACTCCACAGAGGGCGGATCTGGGTCGCGAACAGCGGGTACGGCCAGCTCGGCGTCGTGTCCGGCGGCAGGTTCGAGGCCACGACGGCGCTGCCGGGGTGGACGCGCGGCGTGTGCATCGTGGAGCGCGGGCGCGCGATCGCGTTCGTGGGGACCTCCAGAGTGCTCCCGCGGTTCCGCCAGTACGCGCCGGGGCTCGACGTCGAGCGGAGCGTGTGCGCCGTCCACGCCGTCGACCTCGCGAGCGGACGCACGGTGGCATCGCTCGAGTGGCCAGAGGGGAACCAGACGTTCGCCCTCGACTGGCTCCCGGCCGGGGAGTCGCCCGGGTTCCCGTTCGAGGCAGGCCGGCGCGCCCCCGGGGAGCGACTGCGCGCCCTCTTCTACTCGTTCGCCCCGGCCGCCGGCAGGAAGGAGCGCGTTCCATGACCGAGGGTTTCCGGCTGCTCATGCTCGGGGCGATGTACGAGAACGGCGGAAACGCCACGCACCGCCACCTCGATGGCCACCCCCAGATGTTCGTCTACCCGTTCGAGTCGCAGCTCGGCACCGCGCTCGTGAACGACGCTCTGAGCGGGATGTTCCCCGCGAAGTACCGTTGGCCGGAGTTCAGGCTCGACGCGGATCCCCGCGAGGACTACCTCTCGATCATCGACGAGGAGTGCAAGGTGCGCGCGCGGACTCCTCGCGTCAGCAAGTTCCGCCACGTTCCGTTCGAGATGGACGACGGCGAGCGGCGCGAGGCGTTCGCCCGCATCGTCGGCGCCGGCGGCCGGTCGAGGCCGGCGATCGTCGCCGCGTTCTTCCGCGCGACGTTCGAGGCGTGGCGCGACCGCAGGGTCAGCGGCCGCGAGAGCGTGTACGTCGGGTACAGCCCGGTCCTCGTCGTGGACGCGGACAAAATCCTCACGGAGCTGCCCGACGCCCACTTCCTCCACGTCGTCAGGAACCCGTGGTCCGCGTACGCCGACACCAAGAAGCGGCCGGTCCCGCTGGCGCTCGCGAGGTACATGCTGGGGTGGACCGTGAACCAGCAACACGCGCTGCTGTTCAAGGAGCGCTTTCCGAAGCGGCTCCACATCGTGCGCGCCGAGGACGTCTTCCGGGACCCCGTGGGGACGCTCGGCGCGGTGTGCTCCGCGCTCGACCTCGAGGCCGGCGGCTCCCTCGCGGCGCCGACGTTCAACGGCGCGCCGCTCCCGGAGGTCTACCCTTGGGGGACCATCCGCCGGGCGACCCCCGAGGCGAACCTCGCGACCGCCCGCGAGCTCGCGCCGGAGGAGACGGACGCGGTCACGGCGTGGGCCGGAGGGTACCTCGAGACGTTCGACTACAAGGGGTTCCTCCGTGGGTGACGCCGAGCGCGCAGCGGGCCGCGCCGGAGCGCAGTCCCGGATCGTGCTCCTGACCGGCGGGACGGGGTTCGTGGGTTCGAACCTCGCAAGGCGCCTTCTCGGCGACGGCCACCGCGTCCACCTGCTCGTCCGCCCCGGCCACGCCGCCTGGCGGATCGCCGGGATCCGCCGCGACGTGACGCTCCACACGGCGGATCTCGCCGACGGCGACGGCGTCGCGTCCGTCGTGGCCGGCGTGCGACCGGAGTGGGTGTTCCACCTGGCGGCGTACGGCGCGTACTCCGAGCAGGCCGACGTCGCCGGGATCTTCCGGACCAACGTCGTGGGAACGGCGAACCTCGTCGAGTCGTGCGTCCGCCTCGGGTTCGAGGCGTTCGTCAACACGGGCTCCTCCTCGGAGTACGGGTTCAAGGACCATGCCCCCCACGAGGACGAACCGCTCGAGCCGAACAGCCACTACGCGGTTTCGAAGGCGTCCGCGACGATGATCTGCCGGCACGCCTCCGCGGCTCGCGGGGCCGCCATCACGACGCTCCGTCTGTACTCGGTGTACGGGCCGTTCGAGGAGCCGACCCGGCTCGTCCCCACGATCCTGGTGCGCGGCTTCGGGAAGACGCTGCCGCCGCTGGTGGACCCCGGCACGGCCCGGGACTTCGTCTTCGTGGACGACGTCACGGACGCGTACGTGCGCGCCGCGGAGCGGCCGGCCGGTGCTCCGGGCGCCGTGTTCAACGTCGGCACCGGGGTGCAGACGCACATCGGCGACCTCGTCGAGCTGGTGCGGGCGATGCTCGAGATCGAGGAGGAGCCGCGCTGGGGCTCGATGCCGGGCCGCCAGTGGGACACGCGGACGTGGGTCGCGGACCCAACGTCGATCCGGAACGCGCTCGGGTGGCGGGCGACGACGTCGCTGCGCGACGGCCTCCTCGCGACGGTGCGGTGGCTGCAGGGCGACCCCGAGATGCTGGGGCGCTACAGGGACGCCGTGCTCGGAACGCGGTAGACACCCGGCGCCGCGGCGCGCCGCCCGGCGGGCGGGCTCACTCGACGGCGGTGTGGCGCAGCACCTTGGGGCGGGTCTCCACCCTGGTGAAGAACGCCCGCGCCCGCCGCATGATCCCCTCGACGTCGAGGTCCAGGCGCGCGCGTAGGATCTCCTGCGAGCCGTGCGGCTGGTACTCGTCCGGGATCCCGACGCGCTCGATCGCGACGCCTGGCACCCGGAGCGCCAGGACGGCCTCCTCGACCGCCGAGCCGAACCCGCCGGCGAGCGCGTTCTCCTCGACCGTCATGATGTGCACACCCGGCGTTGCCTGGGCGGCGAGCAGCTCCGTGTCGAGCGGCTTGGCGAAGCGCGCGTTGACCACCGTGAGGTCGAGGCTCGCCTCGGCCGCGAGGCGCTCCGCTGCGCGCAGCGCCTCGGTGGCCATCGTGCCGATCGCCCATACGACGCCGTCGCGTCCCGTCCTCAGCACCTCGGCCTTGCCGATCGGCAGCAGGCGCGGAGGCCCGTCCATCGGAACGCCGTAGCCGTTCCCTCGGGGGTAGCGCAGCGCGACCGGGCGCTCGCTCGCGATCGCGGTCGCCAGCATGTGGCGGAGCTCGTCCTCGTCCTTGGGGGCCATCACGACGACCCCGGGGAACACGCGAAGGTACGAGAGATCGAACGCCCCGTGATGCGTCGGGCCGTCGGCGCCGACGAGGCCGCCGCGGTCGAGCACGAGCACGACGGGGAGGTGCATCAGCGCCACGTCGTGGAAGATCTGGTCGTACGCGCGCTGCAGGAACGTCGAGTAGATCGCCACGACGGGCCGCAGGCCGCGCGTGGCGAGCCCGGCGGCAAAGGTAACCGCGTGCTGCTCGCAGATCCCGACGTCGAAGAAGCGCTCCGGGATCGCCTTCGCGAACACGTCCAGCCCCGTCCCTTCGGGCATCGCCGCGGTGATCGCGACGACGCGGGGGTCCTGCCGCGCGATCGCCGTGACCGTGTCCGCGAACACCTTCGTGAACGAGGGCGGGCCGGGCTTCTTCTTGGCGACCTCGCCGGTCTCGACCGAGAACGGCGTCGCCCCGTGCCAGAACACGGGGTCGGCCTCGGCCGGCTCGTACCCCTTGCCCTTGCGCGTGACGACGTGCACGAGCACCGGGTGCGGGTGGTCGCGGAACTCGCGCAGCGTCGCGAGCAGCTGCGGGATCGAGTGTCCGTTGATCGGCCCGACGTACTTGAACCCCAGCTCCTCGAACAGCAGGCCCGGCACCACGAGCTGCTTCGCCATCTGTTCGGCCTGCTTCGCGAGCTTGAGCATCCCGCCGCCCACGCGCGGGATCGCGAGCAGGAAACGCTCGATGTCGTCCTTGAGGCGGCGGTACGGTTGCCCGTGGATGATCCGGTTGAGGTACCCCTGCATCGCCCCCACGTTGGGCGAGATCGACATCTCGTTGTCGTTGAGGATGATCATGATCCTGCGGCCGAGGTACCCGGCCTGGTTGAGACCCTCCATCGCCATCCCGCCGGTGAGCCCGCCGTCGCCGATCACCGCGACCACGCGGTAGTCCTCGCCCTTCAGGTCGCGCGCGGCGGCCATGCCGAGCGCCGCGGAGATCGACGTTGAGGCGTGGCCCGCGTTGAACGCGTCGTACTCGCTCTCCTCGCGCTTCAGGAACCCCGACACCCCGCCGTACGTCCGCAGCGTGTGGAACCGCTCGCGCCGGCCCGTGATCACCTTGTGCGGGTAGCACTGGTGCCCCACGTCCCACACCAGCAGGTCGCGCGGCGTGTCGAGGACGTAGTGCAGCGCGAGCGTGAGCTCAAGCGCGCCGAGGCCGGACGCGAGGTGCCCCCCGGTCTGGCTCACCGACGAGAGCAGGAACCTGCGGAGCTCCTCCGCGACGTCCGGAAGAGCCTCCTCCGGGATCCGGCGCAGGTCCGCCGGGCTCGAGATCCTCTCCAACAGCGCCATCGTGCTCCCCTACCGGTCGCGGCGCGCGACGTAGACCACGAGCGCGCCCAGCGTCCCGCCCTCCCCCACGAGCCTCCGCGCCTCGTCCGCGAGCGCGGCCGCCAGGGCGTCGCGCTCCCGGCACGCCGCCGAGAGCCCGTAGACGGCCGGGTACGTCAGCTTCCCGGCCGCCGCGTCCTTCCCGGGGCTCTTGCCCAGCGACGCCGCGGAGCCCGTCACGTCCAGAATATCATCGGCGATCTGGAACATGAGACCCATGCGTCGCCCGAACGCGCCGAACTGCGCCCGCGTCTCGCGCGTCGCCCCCGCCAGCAGCGCCCCGAGCTCCACCGCCGCGCCGAGCAGCGCGCCGGTCTTGGCGCCGTGGATCCGCTCCAAGCGAGCACCGTCGGGCGCGGCGCCCGTGGCCTCGAGGTCCTCGACCTGCCCTCCCACCATGCCGCGCGAGCCGATCGCCTCGGCCACCAGCCGGCACGCCTCAGCGCGGCGGGATGCGTACCCGTCGCCCTCGGGAGACCTCCCGAGCACCTCGAACGCCTCCGTGAGCAGAGCGTCGCCGGCGAGGATCGCGAGCGCCTCGTCGAACGCGACGTGCACGGTCGCGCGCCCCCGACGCAGCGTGTCGTCGTCGAGCGCCGGGAGATCGTCGTGGATGAGGGAGTACGTGTGCACCATCTCGAGTGCGGAGGCGGCATCGAGGATGGCGTCGGGATCGCCTCCGGCCGCCCGGCACGCCGCGCGCGCCAGCACCGGCCGGACGCGCTTCCCGCCGCCGAACACTGCATATCGCATCGCCTCGTGGAGCCGCCGGGGCCACGAGTCGGCGGCCGGGAGAAGCCTCTCGAGGGCGCCGTCGATGCGCTCGCGCTCCCCGACGAGGAATGCGGCGACGTCCACGCTCACCCCTCGTCCGCCTCGAACGGCGCCGTCTTCGGCTCCTCGCCCTCGGCCGCCTCGGCCAGGAGCTGCTCGACGCGCCGCTCGACGCCCTCGAGCTGCGCCCGGCAGCGCTTGGCGAGCTTCACGCCGCGCTCGAAGAGCTTCAGAGCCTCCTCGAGGCCGACGCTCTCGTCCTCCAGCTTGGCCACGACGCCCTCGAGCTCCTCGAGCGCCTGCTCGAACGATTCCTTAGTCATGCGCCCTCCAAGAGACGAGTCAACAGTTGACAGTTGACAGTTCACAGCCAACAGCCGAGGCGTCGCGGCCGGGACAGGTTCGCGTGGCTGCCTGGTTCTTTCCCACTGTCAACTGTCGACTGTCAACTGTCAACTTCCTTCTCCTCCTCGAACAGCGACGCCTGGTGGCCGTTGGTGCGCCCGAGCACCAGCGACCGCAGGTGACCTGCCGCGAACGTCGTCACGATGCGCTCTCCGGCGTTGACGGCGGCGGCGTCGGTCAGCGGCTTCGGGTCCCCCTCGCGCGTCGTGACCGAGTACCCGCGCTCCAGCACCCTGCGGGGTGAGAGGGCGCCGAGCGCCCGCTCGCTCCCGGCGAGCTCGAGCCGGCGCCTCGAGACGAGGGAGCGGAGGCGCTCGCCGGCGACCGCGAGCCGGGCGGTGACCAGCTCGCGGCGGCGCGGCGCCCCGAACCGGACCGGCCACCGGAACAGCCGCGCCACCGCCGCCTCGGCGCGCCGGTGCCGTCCCACGACGAGGGACCGCAGGAGCTGCGGTAGCGCCTCGAGGCGCTGGAGCCGCTGGTCGAGCTCCTTCAGCCGCAGCGGCAGGCGCGCGAGGCCGCGAGCTCCCTCGAGGCCGCGCAGCCGCAGGCGGGCGTGCTCGAGCTTCCGCGTGAAGTCGCCCGCCATCCCCTCGCGCGCCGTCTCGAGCCGGCGCTCCTGGCTCTCCAGCGCGGCGACGACGAGCTCCGCGGCCTGCGTCGGAGTCGCGGCGCGCACGTCGGCGACGAAGTCCGCGATCGTGAAGTCCACCTCGTGGCCGACGCCCGAGATCACCGGGACCGGCGACGCGGCGATCGCACGCGCCACGATCTCCTCGTTGAACGCCCAGAGGTCCTCGAGCGAGCCGCCGCCGCGCACGACGAGCAGCACGTCGACCAGCCCCGAGCGCCCGAGGTACCGCACGGCCCGCGCGATCTCGCCCTCGGAGCCCTTCCCCTGCACCCGCACCGGGTAGAGCAGCACGCGGAGGTGCTCCCAGCGCGAGAGCACCTTGAGCACGTCGCGCACCGCCGCACCGCTCGCCGACGTCACGAGGCCTAGTCGCTGCGGCAACGCCGGCAGCGGACGCTTGCGCTCCGCGGCGAACAGCCCCTCGGCCTCGAGCTTGGCCTTCATCTGCTCGAACGCGAGCTGGAGCTCGCCGATCCCCTCGGGCTGCACCTCGGCGACGATCAGCTGGAGGGAGCCGCGCTGCGGGTAGACCTCGAGCGTGCCCCGCAGGAGCACCGCCTGCCCGTCCGCGAGCTTGAACCGCAGGCGGTCCGCCCGCGCCGCCCACATCGCGCACGAGAGCTGGCCGTCCGCGTCCTTGACCTGGAAGTACCGGTGCCCGGACGCGGCCACCTTCACGCCCGACAGCTCGCCCCGAACCCAGACCTCGCCGAACCCCCCGGCCAGCATCGCGTTGACCTCGCGGATCAGCTCGCCGACTCCGTACGTGCGGGCGCTCACGCGTTCGCCCCCTCGACCTGGCCCACGCCCGCCCCCATCAGCACCAGCATCGTGTACTGCACGTTCGCGAACCAGAAGTTGTACTCGAACAGGCCGGCGACCGAGATCGCGAGCACCGCGGCGAGCGAGGCGGCCACGGCGGCGCGCCGCCTCCCCGACAGGAGCGGCAGGCCGCGCCACGACACCGTGAGGAACGCGCCTAGGAGCCACAGGTACGCCGCCAGCGCGGGCAGCCCGCGCTCGGCGGCGATCTGCAGGACGTTGTTGTGGAGGTGCGGCACCGTCCAGCGGGGCGCGTCGTCGCGGCGGTACAGCGGGTACAGCCGGTCCACCATGTCGAGCCCGACGCCCGTGATCGGGTAGTCGTGGATCATCTGGACGCCCGAGATCGCCATGCACACGCGGTCGTAGTTCGCGGATTGGCGGAGGTCGAAGATCGAGACGACGCGATCGAGCACCGATCGCGGGAAGACGAGCCAGAGCGCCAGCGCGATCACGGGGTACAGGAGCAGGAGCCGCCTCCGCCACACCGCGGCGAGCACGAGGAGCGCCGCGGCGAGGCCGACCCACGCGTTGCGCGTGTACGAGAGGAGGAGCGCGACCGGACCCAGGAGCGCGGGCGGCAGCAGCAGCCACACGCGCCGCGACGGGTTGAGCAGGAGCTCGGCGATCGCCACCACCGAGCCGAGCAGGACGCACCCGGCGAAGAGCATGTAGTGCGAGAGCGGCCCCTGGATCCGGTGGCCGAGGTCGTTCGCGCCCTGGAGGTACTGGACGATCCCCCACGCGGCCAGGACCGTCGTGGCCACCGCCACCGCGGCCACGAGGCGCGGCCACCACACCCGGTCGATGAGAGCGGCGGAGAGGGGCACCAACAGCAGCACGGCCAGCCTGGGGGTCTTGTCCAGGCTCTCGAGCGGGTCGAGCGAGAACACGACCGAAAGCAGAGAGGCGGCGGTGAACAGCACGAGCGGCGGCACGAGCGCCCGCGCCGACGGGCGCCCCCGCAGCTCACCTCGACGCCAGGCCAGCCACCCCGCGACCCCGGCGACGACCAGCAGCGGGTTGGCGATCCCGAGGCGCGACGCGGTCGCCGCAGCCCCGACGATCGAGCCGGCGGCGACCGCGCTCGCGCGCGCGGTGCGGTTCGGGGGTTGCGGCTCCAACCCGGGTCACCTCGCGGCGGGGAGCGCCTCGTCGACCAACATCACCGGGATGTCGCTCACGATGGGGTAGACGCGGTTGCAGGCGGAGCACCGGAGCCCTTCCCGGACATCCGGCACCTCGTCGCGGAACTTCTCCCGGTAGCGCTCCACCAGCATCGCGCACTCCTCCGGCGGCAGCGGGACCAGCTCCACGTCCGACTTGCACGCCGGACAGACGAGGATCTCCAGGAGTTGAGGATCAACCGGCATGTCGGCCTCCGGGGGAATGCTACCACCCCGCCGCCCCCACCCTCCCAACGGTCGAGAGCTCAAGAGCAGCAGCTCTCCACCACCCACCCAACCAGCTCACAGCCGACAGTTCCCCCACCCGCCCGGGGCAGAACACGCCGCGGGACGGAGGCTGTCAGCTGTGGGCTGTCAGCTGTCAGCTAGTATTGGCGAGATGCGCGTCCTGCACCTCGTCGCCGCGGACCGGTGGACCGGCGCGGCCGCAACCGCTCTGCAGCTCGCGGATGCCCTCCGGGCCGCGGGCACGGAGTGCACGTTTGCCTACCGTCCCGGTCGCAACCTCGAGGTGCGCCTCCGCGGGGTCGAGTGGTGCCTCCCGGCGCTCGCCAAGGAGCGGTCGCTGGGCGAGATCCGGTCGGCGGTCGCGCGCGTCCGCGCGCTCGCCGCGGGGCACGACCTCGTCCACGCCCACCTGCCGCACGACCATCTCCTCGCGCGCCAGGCGCTGCGCGGATCCGGCACGCCGCTCGTCCGCGGCGTGCACCACCTTGGCCACCTTCGCCCGGACCCGTTCCACCGGTGGTTGTTCCGGGGCACCGCCGCAGTCGCGCTCTCCAACTCCGCCATGGTGCCGCGCTGCCGCGCGCTGGCCGCGATCGCCGCCGCGCCCGCGCACGTCCTGCCCGTCGCGCTCGAGGCGAGGTTCCGCCCGGGCGGCGGGAGGGACGAGGTACGCGCGCGGCTCGGGATCCCGCCCGACGCCGTGGCTGCCGGGACGATCGGCAAGCTCGACCGCAGCCGCGGCCACGACATCTTCCTCCACGCCCTCGCCGGCGCGCCGGGCGTGTGGGGAATCGTGATCGGCAAGGGGCCGCACGCCGAGGCGCTGGCCAAGCTCGCGCGCTCGCTCGGCGTGGCCGGCCGCGTGGCGTTCCCGGGCTACGTCGAGGCCGGGCTCGAGGACCTCTACGCCGCGATGGACATGTTCGTGTTCCCGGCTGCGGGCTCCGATCACGCCCACAGGGCGATCGCCGAGGCCGCCGGGTGCGCCGTCCCGGCGCTGGCGGCCGACCTTCCGGGAGTCCGCGATCTCGTGGAGCCCGGCCGCACCGGCGAGGTGTACCCGGGCGGCGACGCCGCAGCGCTCGCGGTGCTGATCGCGGCGTGGGGCCGGGACCCGGCCCGCCGCCGGAGTGCCGGCGCCGCCGCCGCGGAGCGGGCCCGCAACCTCTGGACGCCGGAGCGGCTAGCCGCCGAGGCGCTCGAGCTATACCGGCGCGTGATTCCGGGGCACCGGCCGCAGCGATAAGCCGAGACGAGATCTCTCCTGTCAGCCCCCCTCTTGACACGGTGTGATCCGAGGGCTAGATTGCGAATGAAAACATATCGAGCGTTCGTTTTTTGGGGGTCAGGTTGGACGCACGGAGCCGGCGACGCACGACGAACCACCGATGTCGCTCCGCGTGCGCTCATCTCCCCCGCCCATGGATCCGAGCCCGGATGGTGACGACCGATCACTGGCGGGCTCCGGCATCTCCGGCTCACACGAACAGGAACAGGGCGTACTGCGCCCGGGAGGAGAGGATGCACATGCGACGGCAAACCGATCAGAACACGCGGCGAAGGCCCTTGTCCTTCGCGCTCGCGGCCTGCGTGGCCGGCCTGCTGGTAGCAGGCACGGTACTCGCGCAGGTGGACACGGGGGTGGTCGAGCTGCGCGTTGCCGATGCCGGCAAGCTCGCGCTGCCGGGCGTCACCGCCAAGCTCACGAACGCCGCGACCGGCCTGGTCCGGACGATGACGACCGACGCCGCGGGCATCGGCCGCTTCGCCGCCCTGCCGCCCGGCACGTACGGGATCCGGCTCGAGCTCGAGGGGTTCGTTCCGGTGTCCGAGGACAAGCTCGAACTCCGAGTGGGTCAGACGCTCCAGGTCAACGCCACCATGCAGCTTGCGAAGGCCAAGGCCGAGGTTACGGTGACGGCCGAGGCGCCGCTCGTGGACGTCGTGAAGACCGACTCCTCGACCAACATCGTGCCGCAGCAGATCCAGTCGCTTCCCGTCGCGGACCGCAACTTCCAGAACCTCGCGTTCATCGCGCCCGGCGTCCAGCGCGAGCGCGGCGGGTACCGGTTCATCAGCGGCGGACCCGTGATCGGCGCCGGGGGCAACGCGTCCGATGCAACGGTCATGGTGGACGGCGTGGACTTCACCGACCCGGCCCTCGGGCTCTCGCGAGTGCAGTTCTCGCAGGACGCGATCAGTGAGTTCCGCGTGATCAACAACCGGTTCGACACGGAGATCGGCGGCTCGTCGGGTGGCGCGCTCTCGATCGTCACCCGCTCCGGAACCAACGACCTCATGGGAACCGCCTTCGGGTACTACCGCTCCGATTCGCTGCGAGCCAAGGGCGCGCTCGAGCAGGGCAAGACATCGTTCGACCGCGGCCAATACGGGTTCACGCTCGGTGGCCCGATCGCGAAGGACAAGACGCACTTCTTTCTCTCAGCCGAGTACGTGAAGACCGACGACCTCCCGCTGCTGTTCCGTCCGGGCGGCGCGTTCGCGTCGGAGGCAGCGGATATCCCACACCCGTGGAACCACACGATGGTATTCGGGAGCATCGATCATTCCATTTCCGACAGCCAGCGTTTCGCTGTCAAGTACACCTACGAGCGCTACCGCGAGGAGAACTTCCACGTCGGTGGCGTCGCGGACCAATCGTGGGGCAACCAGCTCAACCGTGACAACTGGAACCTCACGCTCGAGCACACTCTCGCGCCGACCCCCAACTACCTCAATGAGTTCCACCTCCAGGCTGGCGGCCGGAAGTACGACGAGCCTACCAACTCGAACGCGCCGGAGGAGTGGTTCTCCGTCGGCAACACTCTCAAGACCGGCACCAATACGACCGGCGACATCCTGGGCGACGGAACGCAGTGGGAGCTCCGCGATACCTCCCACATCTATGGCGAGAAGCACGAGTTGAAGCTGGGGCTTTCGTTCCAGCACCTGCGTGAGGAGTCCAGCATCCCCACCTTCAGCAACGGGACGATCATCTACCTCACCGACACGCGCGCGCTGCCGATCGAGTACCTCTACGGCGTCGGCTCCGCCGATGTCCACATCAGCGACGACATCTACGCCGTCTTCATCCAGGACGACTGGCGGATAGCGCCGAACTTCACGCTCGATTACGGCCTGCGGTGGGACCTCGATACCAACGGCAACAACCCGGACTTCCATTCGCCGTTGGTCCCGAACGGCCGCAAGCGCGATACCGACAACTACCAGCCGCGCGTTGGCTTCTCCTGGGACGTCGCGAACGACGGCTCGAACCTGGTCCGCGGCGGCATCGGCCGCTTCACGGGCCGCTTCCTGCTCGTCCCCGCGTTCACGGAGCTGCAGCAGAACGGCTTCACCGGGCGCACGCTCTACACCCGGGTCAGCGGCGTCCTCTTCGGGCTTCCGTACTCGAGCGGCACGTGGCTCGATCCCAACAACCTGAGCAAGTCTGGCATCCCGCTGGCGCCGTCGATCACGATGCTCGGCCTCGACTACAAGAACCCGTACTCGGACCAGGCCACCCTGGGCTGGACGACGCGGTTGGGCGGAACCGGCCTGTTCTTCGATACCGAGGCGATCTACGTCAAGGGCCACGACGAGATCTTCGTTCGCGACACGAACTGGTCGGGGAACGACACCCACAAGCGCCTCAATCCGCTGTACACGAACATTGCGACGTACACGAACGACGGTCACTCCGAGTACAAGGCACTCGTCTTCAGCCTCAACGGCACGATCAAGGGGGGCCACCTCATCACGGCGTCGGTCACCGTGGCCGACAAGAAGAACCTTTCCGACGACTTCAGCCCCGTGTACACGGCCGGGTATCCCAACGACCCGGCGAACCCCGAGGGCGAGTGGGGGCGCAGCCAGGCTGACGAGCACTACCGTCTGGTCGTGTCCGGGGTGTTCAATCTCGGCTGGGGGTTCACGGTGGCACCGATCTTCGAGTACGGTTCGGGTCAGCCGTGGACGAAGCGCCTCGGATACGACTACAACGGCGACGGCTACAACTCCGACCGCGCGCCCGGCGTCGCGCGCAACGCCCAGGACGGTCCGGTGTACCGCAACGCCAACCTCCGGATCACCAAGGCATTCTCGCTCGCTTCCGCCGGACGCCTCGAGGTCATCGCCGAGGCGTTCAACCTGTTCAATACCGTCAACTACGACGTGAACTCGGTCAACTCGGGACAGTACCTCTCGGGCCCGACGATCGCCAACCCGAAGGCCGCATCGGTGGCCAACCCGCTGTTCGGCAAGTACTCATCGACGCTGCCCGCGCGGGAGATCCAGCTCGGCGTGAGGTGGTCGTTCTAGGACGAGGGCACACGGCGCAGGGCACAGGGGTCCAAACCCCCCGCCCTGCCCCGCCTCGAGTGCGACAACACGCAGCGCCGGGGCGACCCGGCGCTGAGAAGAGGTGAACCATGGCGATCGAGACGGGGTTGAAGGGGAAAGTCGTCGTCGTGACGGGCGCGGCGGCTGGCATCGGCAGGGCGACCGCGCGCCGGTTCGCCCAGGAGGGCGCGCGGGTCGCGGCGTGGGACGTGAGCGACGCCAGGGCTGCCGAGCTGGTGAAGGAGCTCGAGACCGCGGGCGGCGAGGCCGCGTTCTCCAAGGTCAACGTCGCGGACGCCGCGTCCGTTGCGGCCGCCACGGATGCCGTCGCGGCGAAGTGGGGAGGCATCGACGTGCTCGTCAACAACGCCGGGATCGTGCGCGATGCCCAGCTCGTCAAGTACAAGGACGGCGCGGTCGTCTCCACGATGACCGACGAGGCGTGGGACTCCGTCATCAACGTGAACCTCAAGGGCGTGTTCCTGTGCACACGTGCGGTCGTGCCGCACATGATCAAGGGCGGCGGCGGCGTCGTGCTGTCCGCTTCGTCGGTCGTCGGCCTGTACGGCAACTTCGGCCAGACCAACTACTCGGCCACGAAGGGCGGCCTCATCACCATGACCCGGACGTGGGCGCGCGAGCTCGGCAAGTTCGGGATCCGCGTCAACGCCGTCGCTCCCGGCTTCATCGCCACCGAGATCCTCGCCTCGATGCCCGAGAAGGTCATCGAGAACATGGTAGCGCACACGCCCCTCGGCCGCATGGGAAAGCCCGAGGACATCGCCAACACGTACGTGTGGCTGGCCTCGGACGCCGCGGCGTTCGTGCACGGCGCCACGATCTCGGTGGACGGCGGAATCGTTCTCGGCACTTGAGGCAACTGTGGGAAAAGGGCAAACGGGAAACGTCAGAGGGAAGACACGGAGCGTGGATGTCGCGTTCTCGCCGGAGTTGGCCTTTGTCTCCCCTTTGCCCTTTGCCGTCTTCCCTTTGACCTTTGACCGTTCTGGGGTGAGGTGAACATGGCCAGAATCGCGAACATCGTCGCAACCGGGCGCTACCTGCCCGAACGCGAGGTGACCAACGACGAGCTGCGGGCGAAGTTCGACGCGGCCGTCCCCGAGTTCGTGAACAAGATGGAGGAGTCGAGCGGGATCAGGAGCCGGTGGTGGGCCCCGGACGACTGGGCGACGTCGGACGTGGCGCTCCCCGCCGCCAAGCAGGCGCTCGAGCGCGCCGGCCGCAGGCCGGAGGAGGTGGACCTCATCATTCTGGGGACGGACTCCCCCGACTACGTCACACCGGCGACCTCCGTCGTCCTCCAGCACAAGCTCGGCGCCCGGAACGCCGGGACGTTCGACGTCGGCTGCGCCTGCGCGTCGTTCCCGACCGGGCTCGCGATCGGGGCGGGGATGATCGCCACCAACCCCGGCCTGAAGGTCGTCCTCGTCGTGGGCGTCTACATGATGCACAAGCTCACGGACCCGAACGACCCGATGATCTTCTTCTACGGTGACGGCGCCGGCGCCGCCGTGCTCGAGCCGCGGGAGACGCCCGGGTTCGTGTCGTCAGCCTCGCAGGCGGGCGGCGAGTACCACCGGCACTGGGGGATCTACTCGGGCGGCACGTTCGAGCCGGCCACCATCGACTCGGTGAAGGCCGGCCGGACGACCGTCAAGATCCTCGACCGCTACCCTCCCGAGATCAACCACGAGGGGTGGCCTCGCCTGACCAGGCGAGTCGCCAAGGAAGGCGGTTTCGCGGTTTCCGACATCGACTTCATCATCTTCACGCAGGTCCGCAAGCCCTCGATCGAACTGGTGATGGGCGACCTCGGCCTGCCGATGGAGAGGACCCACACGATCATGGAGCGGTGGGGGTACACCGGCTCCGCCTGCATCCCCATGGCGTTCGACGACGCGATCGCCAGGGGGAAGGTCCGGCCGGGCAACCTCGTGGTGTTCATCGGGTCCGGCGTCGGGTACAACCAGGCCGGCGCGGCGTTCCGCATGCCGTGACGACCGTGGGTCGTGCGCGGTGATTCGTGGGTCGGACGACACGCCGCGACCGGATCGGTCGGCGGGGTTCTTGCGATCCACGACCCACGAACCACGTTCCACGGGGGGAGGTATGAAGACGAGGGCGATCGTGCTGATCGCGATCCTGCTGGCGGTGGCCGCGGCGGCCGTGTGGGTCGGATGGATGATCAGGTATCGGCCGCTGACGGTGTTCGCCTGGCAGACGCGCGCCGCTCTTCGCACCGCCGGCCTCCGAAAGGTCACCGTCGAAGCCCCGGTTGGTCGCCAGACGGTCTTCACCGGCGGCACCGGCCCTCTCGTCGTGCTCCTCCACGGCGCGGGAGACGGTGCGGGCACGTGGTTCAAGGTCGTCCCGGAGCTGATCCGGGCCCACCGCCTCGTGGTCCCGGATCTGGCCGGGCACGGAGAGAGCGCACCCCGTCGCGGGCCGATCGACCTCAAGGACGTGATCGGGGGGTTCGAGGCCGCGATGGACGCGGTGACGCCGGGCGAGAAGGCGGTCCTGGTCGGGAACTCGCTCGGGGCGTGGGTCGCGATGGTCGAGGCGCAGCGGCGCCCGGGTCGCGTTGCAGCGGTCGTGTGCATCGACGGCGGGGCGATCCGCGGGAACAACCTCAGCGCGCGCGTGCTGCCGAGGACCCGCGACGAGGCGCGGGAGTCAGTCGCGCAGACGCGCGACCCCGGTAGCGCGCCGGTCCCCGACTTCGTGCTCGACGACATCGTGCGCCAGGCGCGGACAGGGCCGCTCGCCCGGTTGGCCGCGACCGCGTCCACCATGGACCGCTGGATCCTCGACGAGGAGCGACTCCGCGATCTCTCGGTGCCCGTGCACCTGATATGGGGCCGCTCGGACCGCCTCGTGCCCCTCGAGTACGCGGAGCGCATGCGCGCCAACCTGCCAGAGCCGGATCTGGTCGTGCTCGACCGCTGCGGGCACGTCCCGCAGATCGAGTGCCCCGACGCGCTGCTCGCCGCCCTCCGAGAAGCAGTTGACAGTTCACAGTCGACAGTTGACAGCCCCCCCGTCCCCTCGAGAAGTCCATGAGATCGACCCGACTCGACCTGCCTCGGCCCCAGGCCACGATCCGCCCCGCTTCTGGCTTCACGCATCCGGCAAAGCGGCCGTTTCTGCCGTCGACTGTCAACTGTCGACTGTGGGCTGGGCGGGAGGGAGGGCGGAATGCTGCACGGTGACGTCCTCGGAGAGCGCGCGCGGCTGACGCCGGACAAGGTCGCGCTCGTGGTCGCCGCGACCGGTGATCGGTTGACGTACCGGCGGCTCGACGAGCGCGCCTCCGCGTGCGCGCGGGCGTGGCGGCACGCGCTCGGGCTGTCGAACGGCGACCGCATCGGCCTGCTCGCGCTCAACCGCGTTGAGTTCCTCGACCAGTTCTTCGCTGCCGGCAAGTCCGGGATCGTCGTCGTCCCGATCGGCACGCGACTGACCGCTCACGAGATCGCCTACATCGTGCGCGACAGCGGGATGCGCGCGCTCGTCTACGACGGCGCGTTCGCGAGCGTCGTGCGCGAGCTGCAGACGCTTGTGGAACTGGAGCACTGGCTCGCCCTCGACGCCCCCGCCCTCCCCGGCCACGTCCGGTTCTCGGACCTGCTCTCTCGACCCACGACCCACGATCCACGAGCCACGGTCTCACCCGAAGACCCCTACTGCCTCCTCTACACGAGCGGCACGACCGGGAAGCCCAAGGGTGTCGTGTTCCCGCACCGGATGATCGCGTGGAACGCGTACAACACCGTGATGTCGTGGCAGCTCCGCGACACCGACGTCGCGCAGATCTTCACCCCGCTCTACCACTCCGGGGGCGTGGGAGTGTTCCTGCTGCCGCTGTTCGCGGCCGGCGGCACGCTCGTGCTCCACGCGGGGTTCGACACCGGGGAGATCTGGCGCACGATCGAGGGCGAGCGGTGCACCGTGGTGTTCGGCGTCCCGAGCATCTTCAAGCTGCTCATGGAGGACCCGGCGTTCGCCACGACCGACCTCTCGTCCGTGCGCTGGCTGATCTCCGGCGGCGCGCCGCTGCCGCTGTACCTGATCGAGGCGTACCAGGCCCGCGGCCTCGTGTTCAAGCAGGGGTACGGCCTCACCGAGGTCGGCGTCAACTGCTTCGCGATGACCGTCGAACAGTCGGTCGCGAAGAAGGGCTCGATCGGCACCCCGATGATGTTCACCGAGGCGCGGCTGGTGGACGCGGACGGCCGCGACGTCCCGACCGGCGAGGTCGGCGAGCTGCTCCTCAAGGGCCCGCACGTGTGCAGCGGGTACTGGAACAACCCCGAGGCCACCGCCGCGGCGCTCGATCGCGACGGCTTCTTCCACACCGGCGACCTCGCCCGCCGCGACGGGGATGGCTTCTTCACCATCGCCGGCCGCAAGAAGGACATGCTGATCTCGGGAGGCGTCAACGTGTACCCCGCCGAGATCGAGGGCGAGTTGCTGCTGCACCCCTCCGTGAAGGACGCGGCCGTCATCGGGGTGCCGCACCCGACGTGGGGCGAGGTCGGCGTCGCGTTCGTGGTCGCCCGGTTCTCCCCTCCGCCGGCGCCGGACGAGCTCGCCGCGTTCCTCGCGGCGAGACTCGCCAAGTACAAGACTCCAAAGGAGTTCATCTTCGTGGACTCGCTTCCCCGCACCGCATATGGCAAAGTGGTGAAGGGGGAGCTCGCTGCGACGTACCGGAACAAGGCGGGGGGCTGAGGCCGTGGGTCGTGGATCGTGGATCGTGGATCGTGGAAGACCGTGCGCGCTCCGGTCTGCGGTGGCACACCCCGTTTCTCGCGACTCACGACCCACGGACCACGAATCGCGTCTTCTGCAACGGGACCGGCGATGAGCGCTCCGCTGGCGCACCGCGTGGACGGCGAGGGTGAGCCGCTCGTGCTGCTCAACGGCGGGCTGATGACCGTCGCCTCCTGGGAGCCGATCGCCGCCGTCCTGTCCGAGCGCTTCCGCGTGGTCCGGTGCGACTTCCGTGGCCAGTTCCTCACGGGAGGCGCCGCACCCTCGTCGGTCGAGGACCACGCCGCCGATGTGGCCGCCCTCCTCGACGCCCTCGCCATCGATGCGGCGCACGTGATCGGAACCTCGTTCGGCGGCGCCGTCGCGCTCGCGCTCGCGGCGCTCCGGCCGGGGCGCGTCCGCTCGCTCGTGGCGGCCACGATCACCCAGACGACGGACGCGCTCCGGCGCGACGCGGCCGCCCTGCACCGGGCAACCGCCGAGGTCCTCGCCGGGGGCGATCCGGGCGTGCTCGTCGATGCCATGCTCCCGGTGTTCTACTCCGAGGGGTACCTCGAGGCGCACGGCGCCGAGCTCGACGCCCGGCGCGGGCAGTTCGCGGCGCTCCCGCGCTGGTGGTTCGCCGCCGCCGACGCGATCCTGGCTTCGCTCGAGCGCTTCGACCTCGCGCCGCACCTGCCGCGGATCGCGTGCCCGACGCTCGTGCTCGCTGCGGCGGACGACAGCATCATGCCGCTCGAGGGGGCGCGTACCCTTGCTTCCGCGATTCGCGGCGCGAGGCTCGCGGTCGTCGGCGGGTGCGGCCACGTGCTCGTGGTTGAGCAGCCGGACCGATTCGTGAGCGAGTGCCTCGCGTTTCTCGCCTCGGTAGAGGTGAAGTCATGACGAGTTGGAACATGGAAGAGGGCAAAGGGGAAAGGTCAAAGGGAAGACGAGAGCGTTCTAACACCCCGGTCTTCCCTCTGCCCTTTGACCTCTTCCCTTTGACCGCAGTCCGCGAACGCTCAAACTGTACTGCTTGGAGGATGAGATGAGGAAGAAGATCTACATCGCCGCGTACCACCAGTCGAAGTTCGGGAAGCTGATGGGGATGAGCGTCCCCGAGATCATCAGGAACGCGGCCACCGAGACGTGCGCCGTCGCCAAGGCCGATCCGTCCGCCGTGGACGTGGCGACGGTCGGCGCCACCTGCAACGTCTCGCTCAACGAGCAGGGGCTGCTCGGCGGCCTGGTCGCGATGGTACCGGGCCTCGCCGGCAAGCCGATCGAGTCCGTCGAGAACGCGTGCGCCTCGGGCGGCCAGGCGATTCTGTCGGTGATCCACAAGCTGCTGATCGGCGACGGAGAGGTCGGTCTCGCGCTCGGCTACGAGAAGATGCGGGACGCCGAGGGGAAGATGGACGGCAAGCTGATCGGCAAGGTGCTCGGGTTCTTCTCGCACCCCGACGAGCGCCCCGGCAAGACGTACATCTTCCCGCACCTGTTCGCCGAGGTGATGGACGTCTACATGAAGAAGTGGGGTGTCACGGAGCGCGACCTCGCCCACATCTCGTTCCAGGAGTACGCCAACGCGAGGTTCAACCCGTACGCCCAGATGCAGAAGGTGCAGATCACCCTCGACGAGGCGGCGAACCTGGGCGAGCGCAACCGCTACCTGGTCGAGGGGCTCCCGATGAAGACGTACGACTGCTCGCAGATCACCGACGGGTACGCCGGCCTGCTGCTCGCGACGGAGGAAGGGCTCGCGCGCCTCGGGGTGAAGAAGGCCGACTGCGTCGAGATCGCGGGCTACGGTCAGGCGACCGACCCGCTGCTCAAGTCGGGGCGCGACGTCCTCCACCCGGTCGGCGCGAACCGCGCGATGAGCCGCGCCTACGAGTTGGCCGGCCTCAAGCCGGCGGACGTCAACGTTGCCGAGGTGCACGACTGCTTCACGGTGATGGGCGCCATCGGCACCGAGGTGATCGGCAAGGCGGCCCCCGGCAAGGGGGCGGCGTATTGGGTGGACGGGAAGGCGGCGCCCGGCGGCGAGTGCGGGATCAACACCTCGGGCGGGCTGATCGCCAAGGGACACCCCGTCGGCGCCACCGGGGTCGCGATGGTCGGCTGGTGCGCGTGGCAGCTCCTCGGCAAGGCGCCGGCGGAGCTCCAGGTGAAGGGCGCGAAGGCGGCCGCGACGTTCAACATCGGCGGCCCGATCTGCGCCTCGGTGTGCACGGTGCTCAAGCGGGCGTCGTGACGACGAGGTGTCAGGGGTCAGGGTCGCTCGACTCGCGTCGTGCTGCCCCCTGGCCCCTGACCCCGGCCCCTGGAGTTCGACTCGACGACGCGGTTTGCGGCCAGCCGAGGAGCAGAGGGGCCCAGGGGCAGAGGAGCGGCTCCGCTCGTTCACCTCCGATCCCCTGCTCATCCGCTCCCCCGCTTCTGACCGAAGGAGGCACCGGTGGGCGACCTGTTGACTCCGACCCGCGAGGGGTTCATCGAGGACGGCGGGCACTCCGTCCACTACGAGTGCTTCGGCGACGGGGAGCGCGAGGCCGTCTGCCTCCTCAACGGCCTCGCGATGCTCACCAAGGCGTGGTACCCGTTCCTGCCGCTCCTGCACCCCGAGTTCGACGTCCTGCTCTACGACTACCTCGGGCAGGGGGAGTCCTCGGCCCCCGACGAGCCCATCTCGATCACCGCCCTCGCCCGGCACCTCACGATGATCATGGACGCGCTGGGCATCGAGCGCATCCACTCGATGGGGATCTCCTACGGCGGGTTCGTCGCGATCGAGCACGCCCGGCAGTTCCGCGAACGCCTCCACACGCTGACTCTGTCGGGGATCATCCTCTCGCGTGAGGAGCTGTTCGAGATGTACGAGGCGCTCTCGCTGCGCTTCTACGCCCTCGGTCCCGAGCAGTTCGGGCTGTACACGCACTATCTCTACGAGAAGATCTTCGGCGAGCCGTTCGTCCGGAGGGTCGGCCGCGACGGGCTCGAGCCGATGCGGCAGCGGTTCGAGGAGCGGTACCGGAACGGCATCCACTCGCTGGTCCGCCTCACCGAGGCGCAGGAGGAGTACTTCGCGCGGCTCGACGAGCGCATGCCGGAGTACCGGGCGGTGACGACGCCCACGTTGATCATGCCCGGCGAGCAGGACCGCGTGATCCCGCTGTGGGCGCAGCGGAAAATGCTCGCCATCTTCCCCGACTCCCGCTGGCTCGCGGTCCCCGAGTGCGGACACGTGGCCTACCTCGAGCAGCCGGCGCAGTTCTTCGGGAATCTCGCGGCGTTCATGCGCGCGAAGAGCGTCGACTTCTGACGCGTGGCCGGTGAGGAGGAAGCAAGCAGGGCCGCAGCGTATTGCGTGTAGCCGCGCCGCCGCCGTTGGGCCTATGGCAAGGCGCACGAGGCGGGAGGAGCGGAGCGTAGTCGGAGGCTCCGTGAGCATCCGATCCGCCGAGTGCAACGCCAGGCGAGGAGCGGCTTCGCCGCGACGAGCGGGGGGCTCGGGGGGTCGAGAGCGGCCGGACGGGTGGCGGAGCGGTCGCGGGCCCCCCCGCCTGGGTAGATGGTCCGACGCCGGCGGCCCGTGGCCGGTGAGGAGGAAGCAAGCAGGGCCGCAGCGTATTGCGTGTAGCCGCGCCGCCGCCGTTGGGCCTATGGCAAGGCGCACGAGGCGGGAGGAGCGGAGCGTAGTCGGAGGCTACGTGAGCATCCGATCCGCCGAGTGCAACGCAGCCAGAGGTCCGACGCCGGCGGCGCCTTACTTCGGGATCACTCCGTTCGGCGTCAGCTTGTCCACGATCATCGGGAGGAACTCGCTGAGCTTCGACTTCACAACGTCCGGCGTGAGTCCCGCACCCTTCGCCAGCTCCGCGATCTTCCCGCTGCCGAGCACCTGCTCGAGCTGCTGCGCCGAGACCGGCAGGTTCTTCCCGGTCGAGATCCACGACTCGACGAGGTGGCCGAGCCCGTTCCCCTGGAACGCGCTCAGGAGTCCGCCGATGCCGCCCGTCTGCTGGTTCGTGACCATGCTCATCACGCTGTTGAGGAGGCTCGCGTGCTGAGGGTCGTTGCCCGTGAGCGAGCCCACCAGGTTTCCGAGCAAACCGTCAAGGAGTCCCATGATCCATCCTCCACACCCGTCGCGGCGCGCCGGGTGGAGCCGCCCGGCGCGTCGGCTCACTGCTGCTGCTTCGGCCCGCCGGACTTCGCCGCGCGGAACCCGGCCTTGATCGCGTCCGCCTCGGACATGAACTTCCCCTGCTTCGTCTTGCCGTACCAGCGGTCGCCCTCGTAGTGGTAGACGCCGGTACCCGTGTTGACCCACACCATCCCCTTGACGGGCGGCGTCTGGGCCTCGACCGACGACGGCTCTTCCGTCTCCTCGGCCTCCTGGCCCTTCGTGCCGCGGGCCTTGGTGGTGGCCGCGCCGACGGTCACGAGGTCCGCGATCTTGGCGATCGTGGCCTTCGACACCCCCGCGTTCGCGAGGTCATCGACGGACTTGTACGGACGGCCTTTGATGATCTTCTCCGCGGTCGCCTTCCCCACGCCCGGGAGCGTGTCGAGCTCCTCCTCGGTTGCGGTGTTGAGGTCAATGAGCTCCGCCTCTTCGCCCTGGCCCTTCGCGGTCGCCTTGGCGACCTTCGCCTTCGCGGTGCCGCCGACCGTCACGAGGTCCGCGATCTTCGCGATCGTGGCCTTGGAGACGCCGGCCTTGGCGAGGTCGTCGATGGACTGGTACGGCCTGCCCGCGATGATCTTCTCGGCGGTCGCCTTACCCACGCCCGGAAGTGCGTCGAGCTCCTGGGCCGTGGCCGTGTTGAGGTCCACCAGGGCGCCGGGCTTCGCCGCGGCAGTCTCCTCCGCCGTCTCCTTCGTCGCCTTGGTCTTGTCGGCCTTCTCGGTCTCCGCGGCCGTTGCGGACTTGCGGGCCTTCGACGCCTTGAACGTGATAAGCGGCGAGATCTTGTCGATCGTGGCCTTCGAGATGCCTGCGGTCTTGAGGTCGTCCGCCGTCTTGTACGGCCGGCCGGCGATGATCTTGTCGGCCGTCGCCTTCCCTACGCCCGGCAGCTCCATGAGCTCGTCGGCGGTCGCGGTGTTGACGTTCACCTTCGCGGCCGCAGCCGGCGTCGGCGTCTTCTTCGCCGCCGCGAGACCGGGCGACGCGCTCAGCACCACCAGCAATGCGAACGCGAGCGCCCAAGCGACGGTTTTTCCCGTGGCTTTCGTCATGTGACCTCCCCTCGCAAGTACTGCAAACCGTGCGCACAAATGTTCCCACAGCGCGGGGCCCGTTTCAACGGACGGCTCGCGAGGTTGGGTCTCGGTCACCTGTCGCGCGCTGCCGGTCGCGGCGCTACCATCGGGGGTTCAGCGGAGGGCGACGATGCGATGGACACCCGGCGGGCGGAGCGAGGACGTCGAGGATAACCGCGGCGAGGGCGGAGGCTCGGGGTTCCAGATCCGCGGGTCGCACCTCGGGATCGGCGGCTTCCTCATCGTCCTGGCCCTGTCGTTGCTGTTCAAGCGCAACCTCTTCACCCTTCTCGGCATCGGGAGCGTGGGCTCCCCGTCCGCGACGACGGCTTCGCAGCCGGTGCCGCGCGGCCCGGAGGACGAGCGGCAGGTGCAGTTCGTCTCGTTCGTCCTCGACGACGTGCAGAAGACCTGGTCGCAGGTGTTCGCCGAGGCAAACCGCGAGTACCCGCACGCCAAGCTCGTTCTGTTCACGGACGAGACGCGCTCGGGGTGCGGGTTCGCGCAGGCCGCCTCGGGACCGTTCTACTGTTCGACGGACCGGAAGGCCTACATCGACCTCGGGTTCTACCAGGAGCTCAAGACGAGGTTCGGCGCCCCGGGCGAGTTCGCGCAGGCGTACGTGCTCGCGCACGAGGTGGGCCACCACGTCCAGAACCTGCTTGGCATCGACGCCAAGGTACGGCAGCTGCAGGAGCGCGACCCCTCGCGGGCGAACGACCTCTCGGTGCGTCTCGAGCTCCAGGCCGACTGCCTGGTCGGCGTGTGGGGGCACTCGACCGAGCAGCGGAACATCCTGGAGGCGGGCGATGTCGAGTCCGGCCTGGCGGCCGCGGCGGCGGTCGGCGACGACCGGCTCCAGCGCCAGTCGGGCAGGCGCGTGAACCCCGAGAGCTGGACGCACGGGTCCTCGGAGCAGCGCGTGTCGTGGTTCCGTCGTGGGTTCTCGGCCGGACGAATCGACGCCTGCGACACCTTCGCGTCCGCGCGGTGAGGAGCGATGCGGCCGGCACGCCGGTCCGGGAGGCGCGTACAATCGAGCACCCCCACCAAGGAGGCCCCATGAAGAGATTCGCGGTGCTGGCACTCGTGATCGCGGCGATTCCGGCCGTGGCCGCCGCCGGCGAGATCTACGGGACGATCACCGAGCAGGGGAAGCCGGTGAAGGATGGGCTCGCGGTGACAATCTCGTGCGGCGAGAAGACGGTCAAGGGCGCGACGGACAAGAACGGCGCGTACCGCCTGTTCGCAGAGGAGGAGGGGAAGTGCACGCTGACCGTGAAGGTCGGCGAGGAGACCCCGTCGACGGTCGTGCACTCGTTCTCCGACTCCGCCCGCTACAACCTGATCCTGGAGAAGAAGGACGGCAAGTACATCCTGAGGAGCGAGTGACGATGGAGCAGAAGGAGAAGGACTGGTGGGACAAGGCGGCCATCATCCTCGAGCCCGTGGGCGGCATGCTCGCCGCGCTGGCGGTGGCCTGCCTCGGCCTGTTCGGATCGCAGTTCCTCGCGAAGCGCCAGTCTGAGGAGACCAAGGCGCGGTTCTACTCCGAGCTGATCAGCAAGCGCGAGGAGGCGGACAGCGCCCTCCGCAAGGACATGTTCATGTCCATCATCCAGTCCTTCCTCAAGCCCGAGTCGACCTCGATCGACGACCGCATCGTCAAGCTCGAGCTCCTTGCCTACAACTTCCATGAGTCGCTGAACCTGAAGCCGCTGTTCACCCAGCTGGCCACCGACATCTCCCGGTCGAACGCGCCCACGAAGCGGGAGCAGGCCGACCGCCTCGAGAAGGTCGCCCGCGAGGTCGTGCGCAAGGAAATGGTCGTCCTGGAAGGCGTGGGGGCGTCGTACGAGCGGACCATCGACTTCGACGACGTCGCGAAGAGCCCGGGCGGACTCGCCCTCGAGCCCGGGAAGCTGACGCTCGAGGGGATCACCCGGGAGTTCTCGGTCGTCGTCAAGAAGGTGGACCCGGCGACCAGGGAGCTGCAGGTCCGGCTCGAGGTGAGGACGCCGCGGGAAGGCTCGAAGGAGGTAGACACGGACGACGCCGAGTTCTGGACCGACTACTTCGACTTCCCCATGATCGACCACACGCGCCTGTCCCACGACCAGCGCTGCGCGGTCGTGGTCAAGAACTTCGGGAAGGCGAGCGCCCGGATCGGGCTGGTCTGCTTCCCCGGCTCGTACGCGAGCCTCAAGGAGAAGCCGTACATCCAGGAGATGATCAAGGACCTCCTCGGCGCCAAGGAGGTGTCGGAGGCCGATAAGCGGTAGTCAGGCCGGGCGTCAGGGTGCCTCGCCTAGAGGGCCGGCGCCGGGCGGCCGACGAGCGCCCTGAACACCCACCGCAGGCCGCGCCACAGCTTCGGCAGCAGCCAGGCCGCAGCCAGAACGAAGAGACCCAACACGACCAGGAACGCGAGGGGATGCGCGTGCAGCAGCCAGAGTCCGGCCAGCACGACGAAATCCTCCGTGAGGCTGGCGACCCAGTTCGAGAACGGCTCCGGCGAGTGGTTGATGAGCGCGCGCCCCGCAGCCTTGGTCAGGTGCGTCCCCGCGACCAGCGTCCCGCCGGCGAGGGCGACGATCGCTCGCACCGCCGGCGGCTGGCCGTCGAACGCGCCCCACGCGAGCAGCGTGCCGGCGGGGATGCGCACGAACGTGTGCAGCGCGTCCCAGAGGGTGTCGAAGGCGGGGACCTTGTCGGCCACGAACTCGCAGACGAACATCACGAACGACGCGATCAGCACCCAGTCGTGCGAGAGCACGGCCAGGCCCGGCGGCAGGGTGATGACGCCGAGACGCTGCAGCCCGCCCGCGATGAACACCGCCGCGTAGAGCCGGAGCCCGCTCGCCCAGGCGAGCCCGAGCGCGAGCGCGGTCTGGCTCAGCAGGTCCATGGCGCGAGAGTAGCGCGCGGAGCGCGCGCCGTCGACCCGCGTGGACGAGCGGGCACGGCGCTCGGGCGCTCACGAGCGATGCCGGCCCCCGGGCGCCGTCCCGGGCGGCGCGGCGCGGCCGGCCTCAGTCGAACTGGACCGACCGCTTGGTGAACGCCCCGTCCAGCCACCACCCCGTGATCGGGAACGTGACCTTCGGAGCACTCCCGGCGACGGCGCCGGCGGCGACGAGCAGCGGCGCGTAGTGCTCCCACGTCGGCAGCGCGGTCCGAGCGGCCGGGGCGCGCCGCCGGAAGTCGAGAAGGGCGTCCACGTCGAAGCGTCCGACCGCGTCCACCGCCCACGCGTCGAACTCCTTCGCCCACCCGGGCGTGCCGGGACGGAAGGCGTACCGCACGTTGTGGGTGAGAAAACCGCTGCCGAACAGCAGCACGCCTTCGTCACGGAGCGGGGCGAGCGCCCGGCCGAGCTCGAACAGCTCCTGCGGGTCGAGGCGCGGCATCGAGAGCTGGAGCACGGGCACGTCCGCCCCGGGGTACATCGCGACGAGCGGGACGTACGCGCCGTGGTCGAGCCCGCGCGCCGGCTCGTCGGTGTGCGCGACTCCGCGGCCGTCCAGCAGCTCCCGGACGCGAGCCGCGAGCTCCGGCGCGCCCGGCGCCGGGTACTGCGTGCGGTAGTAGCGCTCGGGGAACCCGTAGAAGTCGTACACCAGCGGGACGGTGCGCGTCGCACCGAGCGCCGCGGGTCGCTCCTCCCAGTGCGCCGAGACCATCAGCACGCTCCTCGGCCTCGGCATCGCGCCGGCCCACGCCGCCAGCTCTCCCATCCACCTCGCGTCATCGAGCAGCACCGGCGCACCGTGCGCCGCGAAGATCACGGGGGCGCGCCCCGCCGAGCCGCTCTGGTTCCGTTCCACGCGCCTGGCGTCCTCTCGCGTCATCGAACCCCTCTCGTGCCCGGCGTCGTCGGCTCCGGCCGGGCCTGTCGGCGTACCCCCCCGACCTGGTCGAACGGTTTCGCAGCCCGCGTCATGCCGCCGGTGCGGGCGCGGCCGGGCGGCGGAGGACGAGGTTGAAGACACCGCCGACGATGCCGAGCCCGAGCGCCCCCGCCCTCAGCGCCGGCGTCCACGTCGCCGTCAACCCCAGCAGCCTGTCGAGCGAGTACGCGCCCGGCCCGGTGAGTGCCAGCGCCACGGCGCCGGTAGCGTACAACAGCGGTAGCTCGATCCCGTTCGACATCGCGAACACGCCGTTCTTCACGTGCACGCTCCCCGCGGCCACGATCATCACCGCCACAATCCCGGCCGACCCGAGGGGGCCGAGCAGGCCGAGGGCGACGAGCACCCCGCTCCCCAGCTCGGTCAACCCCGCGACGGCGGCGAACACTTTGCCCGGCCGGAAGCCGAGCGACTCGAAGAACCCGCCGGTCCCGGCGATCCCGTGCCCGCCGAACCATCCGAACACCTTCTGAGCGCCGTGGGCCGCCATCAGCGACCCCAGCACCACCCTCGCAATCAACAGTCCGACGTTCATCTTCATCACCCTCCGATGATGACTATACTATCCATAGTTACTACTTGTCAAGTACCTACTTGCCAAACCGCTGAACATGAGCTATCTTGAGGGTGGAAGGGGTTATGCGAGGACCGAAGGACGTCCCGACGCTCTGCCCCCGGTTCCACCGGGCGAGCGAGCTGATCGGCCGGCGCTGGACGGGCGCCATCATCTACGTGCTGCTCGAGGCGCGCTGCCGCTTCGCGACACTGCGGGCCGCCGTGCCCGGGATCACCGACCGCATGCTCACCGAGCGCCTCCAGGAGCTCGAGGAGGAAGGGATCGTCGAGCGCACGGTCGTGCCCGAGACCCCTGTCCGGGTGGAGTACTCGCTCACCAGGAAGGGCCGCGAGCTGGCGGCTGCCGTCGACGCGATCGCCGGGTGGGCCGAGCGCTGGATTCCCGCCCCGGCATCGGACGCCGCGCGTCCGCGGAGGGCGCGCGGGCGACGCGGGTCGTAGCCGCGGTCCGGGGAACGCGGCGGCCACCGAGCCGCGCCGGCCGGCGGCTACAGGAAGTTGATCACGAGCGACACCGCGGTCTGGGTGTCGGCCTTGCCAAAACCCGGCACCGGCCGGTTCGCGTACCGGAAGCCGTAGGTGAGCTTCAGCGCGGTTGCCGTCGTGATCGAGGCCTGCAGGCCGGTCGTGGACTCGATGCGCCACTCGCTGGTGTCCTTGAAGCTCGGGAAGAACGAGAGGCTCTCCGTGAACTTCGCGGTCTTGCTGAGGTTCCAGCCGTACCTGGCGGCCGCGAGCGCGCCCGCGTAGCTCGTCGAGCCGTCCCCGACGAGGTCGTCCCGGGTCCACGTGGCGCCCACGTCGAACGCGAGTTCGTGCTCCGGGCCCTCGAGGAGCTTGTAGGTGACGCCGGCTGCCGCGAGCACGCGCGGATCCAGCCCTGCGAACCGGTCCTGGAGGTAACTGGCGGCGAGGAAGACGTCGAAGTCCGCGTTGAGCGCGCGCGTCCCCCGGACGCCCGGGAACACCTTCTTGGCCGTCTCCACGCCGTTCTGCTCGGCGCGCAGGTAATTCGCCGACGCCTCGAGGCCCCACGGGTCGAAGCTCCGCTTGAACGCGACGTCGAGGCCGCGGTCCGACTGCTCGAGTTGCCGCTCGTGGCCAGGTACGAGAGGCCCAGCGAGAGCTTGTTGGGCTCGTCCTCGGCCCATGCAGACGACCCGGCGAGCAGCGCAAGGGCGACGACACCCACGGACCTTCTCGAACGCATGAGGCCCTCCCCTCCGGAGCTCCGTCCTCTCCCGGCCTCCGGTCCGCTCAGCCGGCCGCCAGCTGCGAGGTGCAGTGCGCGCAGCGGGTCGCCTTGACCGGGATCGCCGACAGGCAGTACGGGCAGTCCTTGGTCGTCGGAGCCGCCGCCGGCGCGGGCTTCTTGAGCCTGTTGACCTGCCGGATGAGCAGGAAGATCACGAACGCCACGATGATGAAGTCGAGGATCGTGTTGAGGAAGGTGCCGTAGGCGATCACCGACGCCCCGGCCTTCCTCGCGTCCGCCAGCGTCGGGTACGCCGTCCCCGACAGGTTGATGAACAGACTCGAGAAGTCCACCTTCCCGAGCAGCAGGCCGATCGGAGGCATCAGCACGTCGTTGACCAGCGAGGTGATGATCCGGCCGAACGCCGCGCCGATGATGATGCCCACGGCCATGTCGAGGACGTTGCCGCGCATCGCGAATTCCTTGAACTCCTTGAACATCGAGGCCTCCCCTCAGGCTCCGCGCGGAGCCGGCTTCACTCGGCAGCTATGCGCATCGAGACACCCCGCCCGCCGGGCCCGTACAAGGAGACCCGACGAGTTCCCACACGCGGGGCGGCGCTGCGAACGTCAATGGCGCAGGAACCGCCAGATCAGCAGCACCACGATGGCGCCCACGATCGACAGCAGGAACCCGGCGGCGTGGAACTTCGAGCCTTCCTTCGGCCGGGAGACGATGCCCCCGAGGAAACCCCCGACGAGCGAGCCGACGATGCCGAGCAAGGTCGTGAGGATCAGCCCCATCTTGTCGGCACCCGGCACAACGGCGCGCGCGATGAGCCCGACGACAAACCCGACGATCAGGGACCACAGCAGGTGGAAGAACCCCATGACGAAATTTTCCCTCTCCCGACGTTCATGACGTCCACGCTGCACCTCACGGCGTGGCCCGACCTGTGTTGAGCTTCTGAGGCCATCGTACACCCGGCGCGACGACGGCTCAAACCGACACCGTCGGCCGACGGAGCTCGCCGGAGCTCCGTCCATCTCCCGACGCCGATCGCTAGCGGCTCGCCCCGCCGAGCATCGCGAAGTCGATGAACCCGCGCTCGACGTCGGTGTGGACGAGGCGGACCCGGACGCGGTGGCCGACGTCCGCGCCCTCGAACCCGTGGACGAGGCGGCCTTCCACCGGCGGGTGGAAGACGCGCACCCACGTCCCCTTGTCGCTCGCGCCGGTCACGATCCCGTCGAACCCCTGCCCGATCTTGTCGGCCAGCAGCAACGCCGCCGCCGACTTGGCCACCTGGCGCTCGACCTTGTTGGCCGCGTCCTCCTGCTGCGTACAGTGCGTCGCGAGCTCGGCGAGCTCGTCGTCGCCGTAGGCGGGCGGTGCCCCCGCGAGCACCCCCTTGAGAAGCCGCTGCGTGACGAGATCGGGGAAACGGCGGTTCGGCGCCGTGGCGTGCGTGTAGTCCCGCACCGCGAGGCCGAAGTGACCGGGCGCGCCCTGCCCGGGGCGCTCCACCACGTACTCCCCCGCTCCCAGCAACTTGACGACGGTGAGCGAGAGATCCGGGAAGCGCAGCGGGTCGGCGGCTCGCCGACGCGCGAGGAACCCCGCAAGTGCCGAGGCGTCGGGTTGTGCCGGGAGACTCTCGCCCAGCTGCGCCGCCACCTCCACGATGCGATCCCAGCGCTTCGGCGTGCGCACCACGCGCCGCAGCGACGGCACCCCCTTCGCCTCGAGGAACCGTGCCGTGACGCCGTTGGCCGCCACCATGAGGTCCTCGATCAGCTCCTTCGCCCGGTTGCGCTCCTCGGGCCTGAGGTCGCGGATCTCGTCGGCGTCGAACACCGCGCGCGTCTCGATCGTGTGCAGCTCGAGCGCGCCTTGCTCGTGGCGGAGCTCGCGAAACCTCTGCGCGATCTCGTCCTGCTTGCGGAGGTTGGCCTCCAGGCCGGGCACGGCCGCGAGCGCGGGCGGCGCCGGGCCTCGCCCCTCGAGCCACGCGGCGACCGAGCCGTACGCGAGCTTGGCGCGGTTGCGGACGACGGCCCGGTACACATCGGACCGCGCGACCGACCCGTCCGGGCCGACACCGATCTCGACGACGACGGCCTGGCGGTCCTGGCGATCGGCGAGCGAGGTGAGATCGGTCGAGAGCTTCTCCGGCAGCATCGGGAAGATCTCCGCAGCCGTGTACACGGACGTCGTGTTGACGCGGGCGTGGCCGTCGGCCGGGGAGCCCTTGCCGGCGAGCGCGTCCACGTCCGCGATCGCGACGAGGACCTGCGCCGACCCGTCCGGCTGCTCGCGCGCGACCGAGA
>Ga0335070_10000535_pt1 | contig 42576 bp, 34 predicted proteins | sample Lox_Sample_13_FD_206722 | JGI IMG/M metagenome (GOLD analysis project Ga0335070, IMG submission 206722) | Soil microbial communities from Loxahatchee National Wildlife Refuge, Florida, United States - Lox_Sample_1.3 | ecosystem: Environmental > Terrestrial > Soil > Wetlands | place: USA... | reverse complement strand
TCTCGGCCTGGGTGTGGTGGTGTAGGCGGCGCTGCGTCTCGCCCGTGGCGGCCGCGACGAGCGCCTGCGACCGCCGCTTGGCCGCCCCCGCCCGCAGCTCGTCGATCAGCGCCTGCGGACGGGCGGCGAGGTTGGGCGTGGGCGCGGTCGTGACCCGGGCCCACCCGGTACCGTCCTCGAGCGCGAGCCCCTCGATCCGGTGGGCGGCGGCGAGGGCGCCGAGGCACTCGTCGGCGGAGAGGAGCCACTCGTCCGGGGCCGGCAGGAGCGTCCCTTCGCCCGCGAGCGTCTCGCGGGCGCGGCGGAGCGCCTGGAGGCTCCGGTCGATCTCGCCGCGCACGGCCTCGCGCTCGCACACGACCAGGGTGGGAGCCAGCCGCCACGCGGCCGCGTGGGGCTCCGTCCACCCCAGGAAACCCTCCCACTGCGCCGGGTCGCCACCGGCGAGCGCGGCCGCCGCTGCGGCCGCATACCCGGCGTGCTCGAGCCGCGCGGCCACGCGGGTGCGCGCCCCGTCGTCGCACGGGAAGAGGCGGAGCGGCGGGACCGCGAGGCCCGGGATCGCGGCGCCCGAGCGTTGCGTCTCGGGGTCGAACTCGTGCACGGCCTCCACCGAGTCGACGTCGAGCACGATGCGGGCGAACCGGTCCGGCGTGCCGACGTCGATCACCTGACCGCGCATTGCGAGATCGCCAGCCTCCTCCACGACCTCGACCCGCCGGTAGCCGGCATCGGCGAGCGTGCGGGCGAACGTCTCCGGGTCGAGCGTGTCGCCGGGCCGGACGAGGGGCGCCCGGCCGGGCAGCGAGGCGGGCTCGGGGAGGGGAAACGGGAGCAGGCGCGCGGGCACGACGAGGATCCGCACACGCCCCTCGGCGAGCGCCGCGAGAGCGGTCGCCGCCGCGGCGGTGGCGCCGAGCGGAGGCGTGCGGCCGAGGTACCCCTCGACGGCTTCGGCCGGGAGCGCGGCGGCCGGGGTCCCCTCGGCAAGCAACTCGAGGCCGGCGACGAGGTCCTCGGCGTCGCGTTCGGCCGGGACCACGACGACCACCGCGTCGCGCCCGCCCGTCAGCGCGGCGACAGCGAGGGCGCGCGCCGCCGGGCACACTCCTCCCATCGCGTGCGGCGCGCCCCCGGGGGGGAGCGAGCGGCGCACGCGCTCGACTGCGGCGGCGATCACATCCGGTACCTCGCCCGCGCTCGCCTCCGACGGCCCGTCTCCGGACCGGGCCGCCATTCTACGCGGGTGCAGGGGCGGGGTGGCGGTGAAGTTAAGAGTTGAGAGTGAAGAGTTAAGAGTTGAAAGACCCCGGCACCGACGGTCTCCAGATTTTCCAGTTCTACGCTCTCAACTCTGAACTCTCAATTCTTCACTCTCAACTGAGGCGCGCCCTCCTACTTGCGCCAGAGCGGCGAGTTCGACCGCAAGCGCGTCACCTCCCGGACGACCGCCTCGGCGACGACGTCCACCTCGTCGGCGGTGTTCGAGCGTCCGAGCGAGAACCGGATGCTCGCGTTCGCGAGCTCTCGGCTCCGCCCCATCGCGATCAGCACGTGCGACGGCTTCGGATCGGCGGACGTGCACGCCGACCCGGAGGCGACCGCGACCTCCCTGAGGCCAGCGAGGAGCGCCGCGCCGTCCACCCCGGCGAACGACATGTTCGACGTGTTTGGGAGGCGGCGCTCGACGTCGCCGTTGACCGTGACCGCCTCGAGGCGCGACGTGACCGCGCGCTCGAGCCGGTCCCGGAGAGCGGCCACGCGCGCGCCCTCCGCCGGCATTTCGGCGACGGCGATCGCGAGGGCGCGCGCGAATCCGACGGCGCCGGCCACGTTGAGCGTGCCGGAGCGGATCCCCTGCTCGTGTCCGCCGCCGTCGAGGATCGGTACGAGGTGCAGCCGCGGGCGGCCGCGCCGCACGAAGAGAGCGCCGACTCCCTTCGGCCCGTAGACCTTGTGGGCCGAGAGCGAGAGCAGGTCCACCCCGAGCGAGCGGACGTCGGTCGCGACCTTGCCGGCGGCCTGGGTGGCGTCGCAGTGGACCACGACGCCGCGCTCCTCGCAGATCGCGGCGATCGCCGCCACGTCGTGCAGCGTGCCGGTCTCGTTGTTCGCCAGCATGATCGACGCGAGCGCCGTGCGCGGCGTGAGGGCCTCGCGCACCCGCTCGGGGTCGAGCCTGCCGTTCGGGTCCACGGGCAGCACCGTGACCTCGAACCCGTCACGCTGGAGCGCGGCGCACGGATCGAGGACCGCCTTGTGCTCGGTCGCGCACGTGACGACGTGGTTTCGGCGGCCCTTCAGCGCCGCGGAGATGCCCTTGATGGCGAGGTTGTTCGACTCGGTTGCACCCGAGGTGAACACGATCTCCTCGGGGTTCGCGCCGACGGCGCTCGCGACGCCGCCGCGCGCGTCCTCGACGAGCTTCGATGCCGCCCACCCGTACGGGTGCGTCCGCGACGCCGCGTTCCCGAAGTGCTCGGAGAAGCACGGGAGCATCGCCTCCACGACCCGGGGGTCGACCGGCGTCGTCGCGTTGTGGTCCATGTAGATCGGCATCGTCACGGTGCGTCACCTCGGGCCGGGGACGGGCCTCCGGCGAGGTGCCGCCAGAACGCGAGCTCCGCGGGGAGCGTGCCCGTCTCCGTCACCACCGTAGCAGACACGGCCACGGGCACCAATTCGCGGCCGCGGCCGTTGGTGGCGCCGATCACGACGATCTCGACGCCCTCAGAGGGGCCGGTCGTCCACTGGAACGAGAAGTTGCCGAACTTGTCCACCGTGAACGGCGTTTCGGTCGCCGGACCCGCCGCCGTGGCGGCGTGCGGAAGGCCGCGCTCGCCGGGCGGGCGGTTGGCGTCGAAGACGATCCGGCGAGGCGGGTAACCGTACGAGTGAATCGCGCGGAGCTCGGCGTCCGAGAGCGGGTGTGGAAGCGCCTCCCAGAGCACCTCCGCCTCGACCGGGCGCCACGGCGGCTCGAGCCTGCCGGTGAGGACCGTCCTCGTCCTCGGCAGCGCAACCGTCGGCGGCGGCACCCACGCGACCGTCGCCTCGGTAGCGAGCTCCTGGGCCATGCGGACCTCGCCCCCCCGGATCGCCAGGCCGACGCCGATGTTCGTCACGTCGCGGTCGAGGAGAGCGCGGCGGTGACCGTCGTTCGGTGGAAGCTCGTCGAGCATGGACACGACGGCGCGCGCGAGGATCGCGCCGACGGCGCTCGCGGCCACAGGCGCGGAACTGGAGAACATCGCCACGTTCTCGCGGTGAAAGCCGTGCCCGCCCGCGAGCAGGTAGCGCAGGTAGGGCGGCACGCCCGAACGCGAGAAGTGCCCCCTGCCGTCTTCCGCGACGAGGATCTCGCAGTGGGCGTCGCCGACGCGCTCGAGCGCGGCGTCGTAGGCGAGCCGAGGCAGGCCGGCCGCGTGGCGGGCCACGTTGACCTGCGCCACTACGGCCTCGCGCTCGGCGCGCCACCCCCGCCCGGGGGCGGCGTCCGCGGGCGCCGCGGGCGGAACCACGGCGGGCGCGCATCCGGTCACGAGGGTGACGACCAACGCGCCAGCACTCAACCGGTTGTGGTAGCCTCCCCGCGAGCGGCGATGGTTCACTTCGGGACCTCCGGCTGGCGCGGCATCGTGGGCCAGGAGTTCACCTTCCGCAACGTCCGGATGGTGATGGACGCCGCCGTGTCGGTTCTGCGCGAGCGCGGAGACGTCGGAGAGATCATCGTCTCCTACGATACTCGCCTGCTCTCGGAGAAGTTCGCCCGCGAGGCGGTCGCCGTGTTCACGCACCACGGGATCAAGACGGTGCTGTCGGAGCGCGACCTGCCGAGCCCGTGCGTCGCACACGCGGTGCGGGAGCGCGGCGCGGCGCTCGGCGTCATGTTCACGGCGTCGCACAACCCGGCTGAGTACAACGGGGTCAAGCTGTTCGACCGCCAGGGCATGCTCGCGGAGCGGGAGATCACCGACGCCGTGGAGTCCACGGTGGAGCGCATCGCCGAGGGGTTCGAGGACTTCTACGTCCCGCAGCTGCGGCTGGCCGGTACCGTTTCGCTCGCGGAGGGGTACCTCGCGAGCCTCGACCGGGACCTCGACTGGGACGCCATCGGCGCGAGCGGCCTGGTGGTCGCGGTGGACCCCCTGTTCGGGACCGCCCGCGAGTTCCTCGACCGGGTGCTGATCGCGCACGGCGTCAACACCCACGTCGTCCACACCACCAAGGACCCGTACTTCGGCGGGTATGCGCCGGAGTGCACGCCCTCCAACCTCGGAGGCCTGCGCGAGAAGGTCCGCGCGGCCGGCGCCAGGATCGGCCTCGCCACCGACGGCGACGCCGACCGCTTCGGCGTGATGGACAGCCAATGCCGTCCGGTGTCGCCGAACCTCGTGATCGCGCTGCTCGCCGAGTACCTCCTCACGCGGCGCGGCGCGCCCGGCGGGATCGGCCGCACGATCGCGACGACGAGGCTCGTGGACAGGGTCGCCCGCGCGGCGGGGCGCGAGGTCGTCGAGACGCCGGTCGGGTTCACCCACTTCAACGCGCTGTTCCGCTCGGGGCGGATCGGCGTCGCGACCGAGGAGTCGGCGGGGCTCGGGGTCGCGAGCCACTTGCCGGTGCGCGACGGGATCTACGCCGCGCTGCTGATGGCCGAGTTGCTCGCCGTCGAGGGTCGGTCGCTCGACGATCTCGTGCGCCGGCTGTTCGCCACGTACGGCCCGCTCGTGTCCAGGCGCGTCCAGCTCCCGTTGCGGGACCGCACGCGCGCTGCCGTGGAGAAGGTCAGCAAGCGGACGTTCAAGGAGTTCGCCGGCCAGAAGGTCGTGCGGGAGGACCGCCGCGACGGGGTCCTGCTCGAGCTGGCGGACGGCAGCTGGGTGCTGGCGCGGCCCGCGAGCACCGAGCCCAAGCTGCGGATCTACGCGGAGGCGACCTCGAGCCGCCAGCTGCGGACGCTCGTGCGCGAGATGCGCCTCCGGGTACGCGAAGCCGAGGAGGAAGTCACCCATGTTCGAGATTGAAGAAATCATCGGCCGTGAAGTCCTGGACTCCCGCGGCAACCCGACGGTGGAGGCCGAGGTCCTGCTCGAGGGCGGGGCCGTCGGGAGCGCGATCGTGCCCTCGGGGGCCTCGACCGGTAGCCGTGAGGCGCTCGAGCTCCGCGACGGCGACAAGGCCCGCTACAAGGGAAAGGGCGTGCTCAAGGCGGTCGAGCACGTGAACGGCGAGATCGCGGACGCGCTCGTCGGGCTCGACGCCCGCGATCAGGCGGGGATCGACGGCACGCTGATCGAGCTCGACGGTACCGACGACAAGAGCCGGCTCGGCGCCAACGCCCTGCTCGCCGTCTCGCTTGCCGCCGCGAAGGCCGCCGCGGACCAGAGCGGGCTCGCCCTCTACCGCTACCTGGGGGGCACCGGAGCGAGCGTCCTACCGGTCCCGTGCATGAACCTCATCAACGGCGGCGCCCACGCCGACAACTCGCTCGACATCCAGGAGTTCATGGCCGTCCCGCTGGGGTTCGCGTCGTTCGCGGAGGCGCTGCGGGCGGGCGTCGAGGTGTTCCACGCACTGCGCGAGAGGCTGAAGGCCGCCAAGCACGTGACGGCGGTCGGCGACGAGGGCGGATTCGCCCCCAACCTCCCGAGCAACCGCGCCGCGCTCGAGTTCCTGGTGGCGGCGATCAAGGACGCGGGGTACGCACCCGGCGAGCAAGTGGCGATCGCTCTTGACGCCGCCGGGAGCGAGCTCCGGACCGGGGAGGGGTACTTCCTCCCCGGCGAGGGACGCCACGGCCTCACGGCGGACGACCTCATCGCGCTCTACGAGGAGTGGATCGGGGAGTTCCCGATCGTCGCGATCGAGGACGGGCTCGCGGAGGACGACTGGGAGGGGTGGAGCCGCCTCAACAAGCGGCTCGGCGACAGGATCCTGCTCATCGGGGACGACATCTTCGTCACCAACCCCGCGATCATCGCCCGCGGCATGAAGGAGAACGTCGCCAACGCCGTCCTGATCAAGCTCAACCAGATCGGGACCCTCTCTGAGACGCAGCGCGCCCTCCGGATGGCGCTCCACCACGGGTGGCGGGCGATGGTCTCCCATCGCTCCGGCGAGACGGAGGACACCACGATCGCGGATCTCGTCGTCGCGTGCGGCTGCGGCCTGATCAAGACCGGCTCCGCCTCACGCGGCGAGCGGATCGCGAAGTACAACCGCCTCCTGCGGATCGAGGAGGAGCTCTCGGACGCGGCGTCGTTCGCCGGCAGGGAACCGTTTGTTCGGTGAGGCTGCCCCGACGCCGCTGGCTGTGGTTGCTGGCGCCCCTGGTCACGGCAGTGGTCGGGTTGGGGTGGTGGCGCGCCGTCGTGGTGGAGCGTCAGACGCGACGTGAGCTCGAGGAGCTCCGCGTCCGCCGGCAGGAGCTCGAGGAGGCCAACCGGGTGCTCGAGCGGGCGATCCGCGCGCTAAAGACGGAGCGGGAGGCGCGTGCCCGGGCCGCGCGCGAGGCGCTCGACGTCGCAGCGCCGGGGGAGGTTGTGGTGATCGTCCCGACGCCGACGCCGACGCTCGCGAAGGGTGCACAATAGGGGACATCGTGGAGCCCGGCCGGCTGGGACGGTACGCGATCGAATCGGTCCTCGGGAAGGGGGCGATGGGCGTCGTCTACCTGGCGCGGGACCCGGTCATCGGGCGGCGCGTTGCGCTCAAGACGCTCACCATCCCGGAGGACGCCGAGGAGGCCGAGGAGTTCCGGCAGCGCTTCCTCCGTGAGGCGCAGGCGGCCGGGATCCTGAACCACCCGGGGATCGTCACCGTGTTCGACGCCGGCGTGGACGACGGCACCGGGTTGTCGTTCATCGCCATGGAGTACATCGAGGGGCGCAGCCTTCGCGAGTTCCTCCGCACCGGGCACGGCTTCGCCTACTCCGAGGTCGCGCGCATCGCCGCGGCGCTCGCCGCCGCCCTCGACTACGCCCACACCAAAGGGGTCGTGCACCGCGACATCAAGCCGGCCAACATCCTCTTCACGCCTCAAGGGATGGTGAAGATCACGGACTTCGGCGTGGCGCGGCTGGAGTCGTCCAACCTGACGGCGACGGGGCAGTTCATCGGCACCCCGAACTACATGTCGCCCGAGCAGGTCGCGGGAGGCGTCGTGGACGGCCGCAGCGACCTGTTCTCGCTCGGTGTCGTCCTGTTCGAGCTCCTCACCGGTCAGCGGCCGTTCCCCGGCCACACCCTCACCGAGGTCGCGTACAAGATCGTGCACGAGCCCGCGCGCATCCCGTCGCAGGTGCGCCCAGGCCTGCCCCCCGCGTTCAACCCGATCGTGCTCAAGCTGCTGGAGAAGGACCCCGACCGCCGGTACGCGAGGGGCTCCGACGTCGCCCGCGCCCTCGAGGCGCTCCGGCGCGTGCTCGCCGGCGTCACCGGCGACGTCAGCCAGTTCACGCCGCCCGCCGCCCAGCCGTCGGCGCCGGCCGCCGCCGAGCCGGGCGTCGGCGCCACGCCCACCGTCACGCGCGCGACGACGGCGGGAGGTGCACCGCCGCTCCCGGAGCCGAGCGCGCCGACGGAGCCGCGGGCACCGAGCGTGTGGCGGCTGCCGATCGAGCTGCGGTGGGTCGCGCTCCTGCTGACGGCGCTCATCGTGCCACCCGCCGTGGTGGTCGCGATGCTCGCCAACCGGGTGGATCGGGGCCCGTTCGGCGGGCCGGCGCCCGGCGAGCCCGCGCGGCGGCACACGGTGGCGGACGCCCAGCGGCGCGCCGCCGACGCCGTCGCCGCCGGAAGGCCGAGCGAGGCCCTGGCGCTCCTCGGGCCCATCCTCGCCGAGGCGCCGTACAGCGAGGTGGCGCGGACCCTGCGCGAGCGCGCGGTCGAGCTGCAGGCCGACCAGCGCGACGCCGTCGTCCGCGACCAGCGGGCGGCGGCGCTGCGCGACGAGGGCAAGGAGCTGCTCAGGGCGGGGCGGTGGCGCGAGGCGCAGGTCCGTTTCCAGGAGGTGCTGGAGCTGGTCCCCGACGACCCCGTCACCAAGGACTTCCTCGATCTCGCCCGCGAGCACCAGCGCATGCCGCGGGTCCAGCCGGTGCGGACGCCCGCGCCGGTCGCAGCGCCCGTCGTCGCCGCCGTGGCCCCGGTCGGCGACGCCCGCCTCGAGCTCTACTTCAACTGTCCGCTCTCCGTCGGGAGGCTCACGATCGATCTCGACGGACGACCGCTCGCCGAGAAGGCGTTCGACTTCCGGGTCAAGGGCCTCCTCGGAATCAAGAAGAAGGGCTCGGGCGTGATCGAGGACGCGTTCAAGGTCAGGTCGGGGGACCACACGCTCGTCGTGCGCCTCAAGGACGCCGGCGGCGCCGTGCTCGGCGAGCAAACGCTCCAGGCGAGCCTCGACGCCGCCGGGCGGTACGTACTCAAGATCGAGATGGACGGCGAGCAGTCGGTGCCGCGATTCTCGCTGACCGCGGTTCGCGGCCGGTGAGGCCGCCCGCAAGAAAGGACACGTTCGATGACCAGGTTCCTGCTGCTGTTCGCTGTGGCTGTCGCGGTGGCCGTGCCGGCGCAGTCGGCAAACCCGAGGGTGAAGCTCGAGACCACGAAGGGCACCATCGTGATCGAGCTCGACCAGGCGAAGGCCCCGATCACCGTCAACAACTTCCTCGAGTACGTCAAGAGCGGCTTCTACAACGGGACGATCTTCCACCGCGTGATCCCGAAGTTCATGGTCCAGGGCGGCGGGTTCACTCCCGACATGCAGCAGAGGCCGACCCGGGAGCCGATCGCCAACGAGTCCGCGAACGGCCTCCCGAACAAGCGAGGCACACTCGCGATGGCGCGCACCCCCGAGCCGAACTCGGCCTCCTCGCAGTTCTTCATCAACTTGGTGGACAACGATTTCCTGGACAGGTCACAGGCCTCGGACGGCGTCGGCTACTGCGTCTTCGGGAAGGTCGTGGAGGGGATGCCGGTGGTGGACGCCATCGCCGCCGTCAAGACCGGGAACGTCGGCCAGTTCCAGAACGTCCCGCTCCAGCCGGTCGTGCTCAAGCAGGCGGTCATCGAGACGGCGAAGGGCGAGGCCAAGCCGCCCGCAGCTCCACCGTCCGCCCCGCCGCAACCCAAGTGAGCTGAGGCCGCTCGCCTCCGTCGAGACGCGCCAGCACGGGCGGGAGGCTCTCCTGCATCGCCCGCTCGAGCTGCTCGCGCGCCGCGACCGAGCGGCACTGGAGTCGCCAGGCCAGTGCCCACCGGCCGGGGTTCGCCGCGTTGCGGATCAGACGCATGCGATCGCCGTCCCACCCCGCGGCGGCGGCCTCGGCGTGCGCGGTTCCGGCGCGCCTGCCGAGCAGGAACGCGAGGCCCCACTCGCCGACCGTGTCGGTGAGGACCTCCTGCCACCCCTCCGGCACCGGAGGGAGGTCGGCCGCAGGCACGACGCCCTTGGCGGCGGGCGCGTCGGGGTGGAGCAGGGCGGACGTGCTGGTCGGCGGGTTCGCCAGGAGGCGGTCGACGGCCGTCCACCCCCCCGACCTGTACGCACGCAGGGCGGCGGAGAACCCGGCGGTGTACGGGAACACCAGGTCCGCCACGAAGTACGCCGGCACCCCGGGAGGAGGCGGCAGCGCCTTCGCCTGCTGGGCCACGGTGGCCTCGGCCGCGTCGAGCTCGTCGACGCCCTCGGCACCCCCTCGCAGGACGAACATCACCAGCATCGCCTCGCCCTCCGCGACCGCGGACGCCGCGCGCTGGCGGTCGCCGTCCCCGCGCATGGCGAGCAGACGGCTCGGGAGGTGGAAACGGTGCTCTTGCGCCGCGTGCGCGAGCTCGTGGGCCCACACCAGGCCCCCCTCGAGGCGGGCGGTCGCAGGCGAGTCGACGACGATCATCTCGTCCGCCTGGGGCTCGTAGAAGCCGAGAACCTGGCTCGTGTAGAAGGCGAGCAGGTGGTCCCAGACCGCACCGGGGTCACCCTCGATGAACCCGGTGCGGACCAGCGACTCGAGGTACAAGTTCGGGGCGATCGGCAGGTCCCGGCGGAGCTTCCGGTCCAGCAGGGCGCGGAGCTCCTCCTGGCTCACGAGGCGGCACGGCGGCGTGAACGGAGGGGGCACCTGGCGCAGCCCGGCGACGCGGCCCGCGATCTCGGTCAGGGCCGTGGGGCACGGCGCCGCCGCGGCGGCCGCGGCGGCCAGGGCTACCGCCAGCGCGATGCTATACTTCCGGCGCATGACTCGAGACGCTCGGCTCCAACTTCTCTCCTCGTACGAGAACATCGAGTTGGCCGAGCACGTTCTCGCGGAGATGTGCGGTTCGAACCGGATCGACGACGAGGTAACGTACTGGGTGGGAATGGCGTTGCGGGAAGCGCTTGCGAACGCGATCAAGCATGGGAACAAGCTTAACCCGGACAAGCGGGTGTTCGTACACCTCGCGCTTCACCCGGGCGCAGAACTCCGCATCGTGGTCGAGGACGAAGGTGACGGCTTCGATCCGGAGAAGGTGGCTAACCCGACAGACCCCGGCAACCTGCTGCTCTCGAGCGGCCGCGGGGTCTACTACATGCGCCAGTTCATGGACGAGGTCCGCTTCCGCACGGGCGAGAACGGCGGCACGCGGTTGGAGCTCGTCAAGAGACTGAACGGAAGGAGGACAAAATGAAGGCAAGGATCAGGGACGTTGGGGACGTGCGGGTGCTCGACCTCGAGGGGAAGATCACGATCGGCACGGGTGACGTCGAGCTCCGCAAGCAGATCGAGGATGCGGTCGCCAGTGGCAAGCTCCACCTCCTTCTGAACCTCGCAGGGGTGAGCCACATCGACTCGTCGGGGATCGGCGAGATGGTGGGGTGCTTCACGACGCTCGCGCGCAAGGGCGGGAAGATGAAGCTCCTGAACCTCACCCAGAAGATCAACGACATCCTGCAGGTGACCCAGCTGATCACGGTGTTCGACGTCTTCGACAACGAGGCGGAAGCACTCGCCAGCTTCAAGCCGTAGACGGCATTCGGTCCCGCACCGTCACACGGGGGCCGCGTCGGGGCGCGTCGCAGGATTCGGGAGGGTGGCGACGCGCCCTGCCCGCCGATGGCTCCGGGCCGGCGCCCCGCGCGAATGGTACGATCGGTGGCTGGAACACGGAGAAGCCGAGCGTGGCCCTCACGACCGTCCTGATCGCCGACGACAGCAGGATCTTCCGGGCGCTGGTCTCGGAGGTGCTGCGGGAGCACGGCCTCGAGGTCCTCCAGGCTGCGGACGGCCGCGAGGCGCTCGACATGCTGATAGCAAAGCGCCCGCAGCTGGCGATCCTGGACGCGCTGATGCCGCTCCTGTCCGGGTTCGACGTCGTGAGCAAGATGCGCGAGAAGGCGCCCGATTACCACCCGGCGGTTTTCATCGTGACCGCGGTCTACAAGAGCCGGCGCTGGGAGTCCGAGGCCCGGCAGCAGTACCGCGTGGACGAGTATCTCGAGAAGCCTCTCGAGCCCGAGGACCTTCTGAAGGCGATCGGGAGGCATTTCCCCGAGTTCCTCGGCCTCCCATCGAGCGGCAGCTGACAGCTGACAGCTCACAGCTCACAACGTTCGCCCGGAATGTCCTTCGTCGGTGGGTCGCGAGCTGTCAGCTGTCGGCTGGTTGGACGTGTGGGGGTGAGCTGTCAGCTGTGACCCGGGAGGGTGGGGCGTCCTCCCGTCGTCAGAGCTCGTCCTCCTTCTGCATCTTCTTCATCCCCGCCTCCATCGCGGCGACGGCCTGCTCGATGTCCTTGTCGCCGTGGGCGTGGGAGATGAACGACGGCACCGGCGATCGCGCGGGGAGCAACAGCCCCGCCTCGCGGCACGCGCGGGCGAAGCGCACCCAGGTGTCCTGGTCCACGCGCGCGAACGAGTTGCCGTCCGTCACGGCCTGGCGCGAGAAAGCGCACGCGAACACTGAGCCGATCCGGGCGCAGCGGAGCGGCCGGGAGAAGCGATCCGCCAGCGCCGCCACCCCCGCCTCCAGATCGGCCCCGCGCTCCTCGAGGCGCTGATGAACGCTCTCGTTCCGCAGGACGGACAGCGTGGCGGTGGCCGCCAGGATCGCGATCGGCGGCGGCGGCCCCGGGAGTTCGTCGTTGGGGGTCGCCGACAGGGTGCGCGCCCACGCGACGGCCCCGATCCGGGCGACCCCGCCGCCGAGGACCCCGCCGTACACCGCGACGTCGGGCTCGATTCCGAGCGTCTCCGCGGCGCCGCCGCGGGCGAGGCGGAAGCCCGTCACGGTCTCGTCGAGGACCAGCCGCGCGCCTGCCTCCCGTGTCGCGGCGGCGACCACCCCGATGAACTCCGGCGCCGGCCTGATCACGCCGAACTGTGCGGCGATCGGGTCGAGGACCACCGCCGCCGTGTCGACGCCGACGTCGGCGAGGACGCTCGAGAACGCCTCGGCGTCACCCCACGGGACGACCCGGATGAGGCGCGCCAGTTCACCCGGGATGCCGGCGACGATCGGCTGGCTGACGCCGAGCGGGCCGGACGCGGTGACGTGGAAGCTCTCCACCGCGCCGCGCCGGTTCCCGTCGAACACCACGATCTGTCGACGTCCGGTATCCCGCCGGCACCAGCGCAGGGCGAGCTCCCACGCCTCGCTCTCGGACGGGGTGATCGCCCACGGCGAGAACGCCGGCACGTACTCCGAGAGGAGCTCGACGAGCTCGAGCTCGGCGGCGATGTGGAACCCGCTCGCGAGGCCCATCGTCGAGGCGCGCCGGACCGCGTCGAGCAGGTACTGGTTGCCATACCCCAGCAGATTGGTCCCCGAGCCGCCGACGAGGTCGAGGTAGGCGACGTTGTCGGCGTCGAAGACGCGGCATCCCTGGGCCTTGGCGAGGAACAGAGACTCCTCTCCCCTCCGGCCTGCCAGGGGCACCTCCTTGCGCGCCTGCGCCAACAGCTCGTCCGCCCGTTGTCCCATCGTACGATCCTGCCTCCGGGAGCTTTCAAGTGTACGCGCTTCGGCGGGTGCGCTCAAGTCTCCCCGGGCTCCTCCGTGTCCTCGAGCCCCTCATCGTGGAAGAAGAACGCCGCACATCGCTTGCTGCAGAAGTACCTGCCGTACGCGAAAGCTGCACACTTGGAGCACGTGAGGTGCCCGCAAATCGAACACTTCGTCAGGGCCCAGGTCGGACGCTCCTTCCCGCATGTTTCGCAGACCCCGACGTTGCGTCCAGGCACCTCCCGAGTATCACCTCGCCGACACGCAGGCGCAAGCCGCGGCCGGTCCGGGATCTCCCGGAGGGGTCCCGGGGGCGTCGAACGGCTGCACGGATACGAGCGGTTGTCCATTGGTGGAGTTGAGGATAGAATTCGCAGGCTACGTGCCGGCGTAGCTCAGAGGCAGAGCAGGGGTCTCATAAGCCCCGTGTCAGTGGTTCGAGTCCACTCGCCGGCACCACGCCCATGACCTTGAACGGCTTCGCCGCCGGCTTCCGCCGCCACTTCCCCGATCTCGTCGGACGTCCGGTCCTGGTCGCTCTCTCCGGTGGTGCGGATTCGGTCGCGCTCCTGTACCTGCTCGCCGAGGCCGCCCCCGAGCTCGGGTGCGTCGTGGCGGCCGCCCACGTGCATCACCACGTCCGCGGCGCCGCGGCCGATGGCGACGCGGCGTACTGCGGCGAGGTGTGTGGGCGCCTCGGGATCCGGATCGTGGTGGAGCACCTCGACCCCGAGCGCCCCCGCGGCGTGTCACCCGAGGCATGGTGGCGTCGCGAAAGGTACCGGGCACTTGAGGCAGCCCGCAGCCGGCTGGGGTGCGCGGCCGTCGCGACCGCCCACACCCGCGACGACCAGGCCGAGACCGTGCTCCTGAAGCTGCTGCGGGGCTCCGGCACGAGAGGCGTCGCGGGGATCCGCCGCCGGTCGGGATCGGTCATTCGGCCGCTCCTCGACGTTCGGCGGGCGGAGCTTCACGAGTACCTGTCCGGAGCCGGGGTCACGTGGCGGGAGGTCGGGAGCAACGCCGAGCGCGCCTACCCGCGGGCGCGCGTCCGCCACGACGTCCTCCCGGCGATCGTCGCGGCGTTCCCCCACGGCGTGGAGCACCTCGCCTCGTTCTCCGAGGACCTCGCCGCCGATGACACCCTGCTCTCGCGCGTGTTGAAGGAGCGAGGGGTGTGGCCGCGGATCGGATCTCCGGTGCCGCTCGACGCCGTCGCGGCGCTGCCGGACGCCCTCCTGCACCGCTGGGTGCTGGAGCTCTCGGGGCGCCTCCCGCTCGCCGAGCCGCCGTCCCGCCGGCAGATCGCACAGGTACGCACCTTGCTCTCGGACGGGCGCCCGGCCGCCGTGGACCTGGGGCGCCGCTGGGTCCTCGCCCGAAGGGGTGACGCGGTGATCCTCCGACCGCCCCCGATCGCGCCGTTCGCGCCGCACGCGGCGGCGGTGCCGTCGCGGTCGGAGCTCCCGGGAGGGTTCGTCGCGCTCCTCGGCGGCGAGGCGGCGACGCGGGCGCGGCACCGCGCGGTGCTCCGCACACGCCTCGCCTCGGGGCCGCTCTGGTGGCGATCCGTCGCGCCGGGAGAGCGGTTCGAGGGTGCGCCCGCGGCGCGCCAGCTCGCCGCGCGCGGCGTGCCCCCCCAATGGCGGCGCGCGTGGCCGGTGCTGCAAGCCGGTGCTACGATGGTCTGGCTTCCGGCGGTCGGGGTTGCCGATGGGTGGGCTGGAGACGCCGCCGACGGGGTCGCGGTCGGGCTGGAGGAGCCATGGGAACGCCACGACAGGTGATTGCAGCCGAGGCCATCGCTGCCCGCATCGCCGAACTCGGGAAGCGGATCGGTGACGACTACGCCGGCCGCGAAGTCGTCCTGGTCGGCATGCTGAAGGGCGCCGCGGTGTTCCTGGCGGACCTCCTGCGCGCGATCCCGAGTCCCGTCCGTTTCGAGCTCGTGAACGTGACGCATCAGGCGGAGCCCCGGGGCGCGATCATCGAGTTGACGTACGCCACGCACGTGCACCTCGAGGGGGCCCACGCGATCATCCTGAAGGACATCTGCCACTCGGGCGTGACGGAGAACTACCTGCTGACGCACCTCGCACAGCAGAGCCCCGCCAGCCTGGAGGTCGCGGCGCTCGTGAATCGCCCGCTGCTGCGTCGGGTCGCGCTGGAGCCCAAGTACGTCGTCTTCAACGAGGTGCCGGCGGGCCGCCTGGTCGGTTACGGGATGGAGTACGAGGGGCGGTGGGGGAATCTTCCTGACATCAACACCCTTGAGGGTGTGTGACCGGCGCCTCGGCCCCGTGAGAGCGAGCGCGTCCGAGCCGGGCACCCACCGAGGAACCCGCCGGGAGATTGCGGAGAGTACGTGAACCAGAACGTCAAGAACTTGATGCTGTTCGTCGTCGTCATCGTGTCCGTGGTGCTGCTCTGGAACTGGATCACCACGACGCGGGCGGGGACGAAGGAGATCGCTTTCTCGGAGTTCCTCGATCGCGTGGAGAAGAACCAGGTCGGCGAGGTGCTGATCCGCGGCGACGAGGTGTACGGTCGCTCCCCCGAGGCGCCGGGCGCACATCCGCTCGCGGCCCGCCCGTTCGACTTCGTGACCTACTCGCCCGGCTACGACAAGCTGGTGGGCCTGCTGCGCGAGCACAACGTGAAGATCAAGGCCGAGCAGCCGTCGCAGGGCTCGGTGTGGACGGCGATCCTGTCGTGGCTCCCGTTCGTGCTGCTGATCGTGATGTGGTACTTCTTCTACCGGCAGATGCAGTCCGGGGGAAACAAGGCGATGGCGTTCGGCAAGTCCCGGGCGCGCCTGCTCAACCCGCAGAAGAAGGGCGTGACGTTCAAGGACGTGGCGGGCGTCGACGAGGCGAAGGAGGAGCTCCAGGAGATCATCGAGTTCCTCCGCGACCCCCAGAAGTTCCAGAAGCTCGGCGGCAAGATCCCGAAGGGCGTCCTCCTGATGGGGCCGCCGGGGACAGGCAAGACGCTGCTCGCCCGTGCCGTTGCGGGCGAGGCGGAGGTGCCGTTCTTCTCGATCTCGGGCTCGGACTTCGTGGAGATGTTCGTCGGCGTCGGCGCATCCCGCGTCCGCGACCTGTTCGAGCAGGGGAAGAAGAACGCCCCCTGCATCATCTTCATCGACGAGATCGACGCGGTGGGCCGGCACCGCGGCGCCGGGCTGGGCGGCGGCCACGACGAGCGCGAGCAGACTCTCAACGCGCTCCTCGTCGAGATGGACGGGTTCGAGTCCAACGAGGGCGTGATCCTGATCGCGGCCACCAACCGGCCGGACGTGCTCGACCCGGCGTTGCTCCGCCCGGGCCGGTTCGACCGCCGGATCGTGGTCAGCCGTCCCGATCTCAACGGGCGCACCGAGATCCTCAAGGTCCACACGACCAAGATCACGCTCGCGCCGAACGTCGAGCTCTCCGTCCTCGCGCGCTCGACACCCGGGTTCTCGGGAGCCGACATCGCCAACCTCGTGAACGAGGCGGCGCTGCGCGCGGCGCGCTTCAACAAGACCGCGGTCGCGATGGAGGACTTCGAGTTCGCCAAGGACAAGGTGATGATGGGCGCGGAGCGCCGGTCGCTCGCGCTCTCCGAGGAGGAGAAGCGCGTCGTCGCGTACCACGAGGCCGGCCACGCGCTCATCGCGGCGATGCTCCCGAACGCCGACCCCCTCCACAAGGTCACGATCATCCCGCGCGGCCTCGCACTCGGTCTCACCCAGCAGCTCCCCGAGGAGGACCGGTACCTGCACGCGCGGTCGTACCTCTCCGACGAGCTCGTCGTTCTGATGGGCGGCAGGCTCGCGGAGCAGATCGTCTTCGGCGAGGAGAAGGTCACCACCGGGGCGGGGAACGACCTCGAGCGCGCCACCGAGCTCGCCCGCAAGATGGTCTGCGAGTGGGGGATGTCCTCGATGGGGCCGCTCACGTTCGGCAAGCGCGAGGAGGCGATCTTCCTCGGGAAGGAGTTCGCGCGGCATCAGGACTACTCCGAGGCGACCGCGGTGGAGATCGACAGCGAGATCAAGCGGCTCGTCGAAGGGGCCTACGCCCGCGCGCGCCAGACGCTCACGGAGAGCCGAGTCGTCCTCGACAAGATCGCCCTCGCCCTGCTGGAGCGCGAGGTGCTGGAGGGCGAAGAGGTGTACCAGATGGTCTCGGAGCACACCGGGGTGCCGGTGGAGAAGCTCAAGGGGCCGGGACGACCGGTCCCCTCCGCCGAAGCGATCTAGTCGGGGCGCCGCCGATAGCGGACCGACTATCCGTGCGGGGGGTCCCGCGGCCGGTCCTCCCTCCCGCCCGGCTGCTCCAGACCCCCCGTGCCCCCCGCTCGCCGCGGCAGAGCCGCGACTCGCCGGGCGTTGGACTCGGCGGATCGGATGCTCACGTAGCCCCCGGCTACGCTCCACTCCTCCCGCCTCGTGCGCCCTGCATCCGGCCCACTCTCGGCGGCGCGGCTGCACGCGGTACGCCGCGGGCCTGCTTGTTTCGTCCTAACCGGCCGCCGGCCGCCGGTCACGCCTCCCCTGTGCCCTGCGCCCTGACCCGTGTCTCCCCCGCGGTACAATCCGAGCGTGATCGTGGTCCGGCTCCTGGCGACGGCGGTGTTCGTCCTCGTCGGGCTCCCCAACACCATCCTGTCGGGGCTCGTGGGGACGGTCGTCGGCTTCATCCCGCCGCGTGGCGACTGGACGCTGCACGGCGCGAGGTTGTGGGCGCGCGGCGTTCTCCTGGGCGGGTTCGTCCGGCTGAAGAGCGAAGGGCGCGAACGAGTCCCGCGCGGCGAGCCCGTGGTGTTCATGGCGAACCACGAGTCGTGGCTCGACATCCCGGCGCTCCTCGCCGCGATCCCGGTCCAGGTCCGCTTCCTCGCGAAGAAGTCGCTGTTCGCATGGCCGTTCTTCGGCTGGGCGATCTCGGCGATGGGGTTCATACCGGTGGACCGCAAGAACCGGCGCGAGGCCGTGCGCTCGTTCGAGGAGGCCGCCGACCGGATCCGGGCGGGGCGCTCCGTCCTGATCTTCCCCGAGGAGACGCGCACGACGGACGGCGCGCTGCTCCCGTTCCAGCGCGGCGGGTTCCTGATCGCGCTCAAGGCCGGGATCCCGATCGTTCCGGTCGGCCTCGAGGGGCCGCGGCGCTGCCTCCCGAAGCACAACTACCTCATCCGTCCCGGTACGATCACCGTGCGGTTCGGCGCTCCGATCCCGACGGTCGGCCGTCGCGTCACGGACAAGGGTGAGCTGATGGAGGAGGTCCGGGCCGCGCTCGAGGCACTGCGGGGCAATGACGGAGCGGCGGAGCCGGTTACGTTCGAGGGGAGGGACGCGGTGCGGAGCGTGGGCCATGCTCACTGACGAGTCCGTCTGGCAGGCTCTGGCGGGCGTCATGGACCCGGAGGTCCCGTTCTCGGTCGTCGACCTCGGGCTCGTGTACGGCGTCGAGGTCGTTCCGCCGGACGCGGTGCGCGTCCAGCTGACGCTGACGACGCGCGGGTGTCCGCTCGTGCGCCGGATCTCGGCGGATGCCGAGGAGGCGATCCGGCGCGAGACGGGTGCCCGCGACGTGTCGGTCGAGATCGTCTGGGACCCGCCCTGGAACCCCGCGATGGCGTGCGATGCCGTGCGCCGGCACTTCGGCTGGCCCGCCTGAGCGGCCGGTCGCCGCGAAGGGAAGCGGGAGACCGCGAACCCACACGGGCCGGCCCGCGACGCGTAGGGCTGCACAGCAAGCTCGAGGGCGGGCGATCGCGGCGGGCGATCCCCGGTCACCGGGAGGACGGAGATGGCGTTGACGGAGGCGGGTGTCCGCGAGGCTCTCAAGGCGGTGAAGTTCCCGGGCTTGACCCGTGACATCGTGTCGTTCGGATTCGTGCGCGCGGTAAGCGTCGATGGCGGGGCCGTGAGGGTGGAGATCGTGATGACGACGGCGAACGCCTCGGCGGGCCCGGAGGTGGAAAGGAACGCGCGCGCCGTCCTCGAGGCCCTTCCGGGCGTCTCGCGGGTCGAGGTGGCGTGCACGGTGCAGGCACCGCAGGCGCAGCACGCGCCCGCATCGCCGCGCGCGGCGCTCCCGGGCGTCCGGCACAAGGTCGCGGTGGCGTCCGGCAAGGGCGGCGTCGGGAAGTCCACCGTGGCCGCGAACCTCGCCCTCGCACTCCGCCGCGGCGGCGTGACCGTGGGCCTGCTCGACGCCGACATCTACGGCCCCTCGCAGCAGATGATGATGGGGTGCGTGGAGAAGCCGCGGGTCAACTCGGACGAGAAGATCCTCCCGGTCGACGGCCACGGCGTCCAGGTGATGTCTCTCGGGTTCCTGATGGACCCGGACCAGCCGGTGATCTGGAGAGGCCCGATGGTGATGAAGGCGCTGCAGCAGTTCATCGAGGACGTCGAGTGGGGGAACCTCGACTACCTCGTCGTCGACCTTCCTCCGGGGACCGGCGACGCGCAGCTCACGATGACCCAGCAGGTCCCGCTCGACGGCGCGGTGATCGTCACGACACCCCAGGACGTCGCGCTCATCGACGCGCGCAAGGGGCTCGCGATGTTCCAGAGGGTCAACGTGCCCGTTCTCGGCCTGATCGAGAACATGTCGTCGTTCGTGTGCCCGCACTGCGGCACGCGCAGCGAGATCTTCAAGCACGGCGGCGGGAGGCGGACGGCCGAGCAGCTCGGCGTGCCGTTCCTGGGCGACATCCCGATCGACCCCGAGATCGTGGTGGGCGGCGACTCCGGCGTCCCGATCGTCGCGTCGCGCCCGGAGTCGGCCGCCGCCCAGGCGTTCGTCGCCGTCGCCGACGCCGTGAGACGCCAGGTCGAGCGCTCGTAGCCGGCCCGCAGCGCCGGCGGCCCTACTTCTTCGGCTGCGCCTCGGCCGGAGCCTTCGTCGGGGTCGGCGTCGGGGTCGGAGGTTTCGCCACGATCTCCGCCGCGGCCTCGGGCCGGCCGCCCGCCGCGACGATCGCCTCGAGCCGCTTCTCGAACCATTCGGTCTCGGCCCACGGGAGCGACTCGCCGCCCGCGAAGAACGTCGGGGTGCCGAACACGCCGACGCGGTAGCCCAGATCGAGGTGCCGGAGCACGGCGTCCACCGAGGGGTCCTTGAGGTAGCAGCCGAGGAACCTCTCCTTGCTCAGGCCGTTCGAGGCAAGGAAGCTGTACACCACGTCGTCGAGCGACTCGACCGTCAGCGTGCCCTGGAGGCGGTAGCACTCCTCCTTGAGGTCGACGACGCGCTCGGGCCAGAACTGGCCGATGCAGTACCCCGCCACCGCGGCCCGGAACGCCCACGGGTGGATGTTGACGAGGGGGAACGTCACGATGCCGTGGCGGACCTTGTCGCCGAAACGGGCGAGGATCGGCTTGACGTTGCCCCATCCCATCTTGCACCCCGGGCACTGAAAGTCGGAGAACTCGACGAGCTTCACGGGTGCGTTCTCGTGCCCCGGGTCCCACTGGACCTCGGCGTGGTCCAGGATCTCGCGCCGCACCTCGCGGGGATCCCGCGCGAGCGGCCACATGCCGCCGATCACGAGGTACTTGCCGTCGCCGCTGACCGCGAGCGGCATCTTCATCGCGCCGTACCCCGTCTCGACCTGCGCGACCAGCGGGATCACGGCGCCGGGCTTCGTCGGGCTCATCGGCCACGGCACCTTGACCTTGTTCCCGAGCCAGTTCCCCAGGGCCTGCGGGAGCACCTGCTGGACGAACAACGGGAGCGTCTCGGGCGTGACGGGCGGCTCGGTCGCGGGCAGCGGAAACAGGAGGCCGGCCGCGATCATCCCCGCCTGGGAGTCCACCAGCATCGCGAGGTTGTCCTTCGCGTCCGGCATGATGCTCGTCCGCTCGACGCGGACCGCCTGGTACGGGCCGCCCGGCGTTATTCCCGGCGTGATCTCGGTGACGGAGACCGTGGTCCCCGGCGCGTAGTTCATCGACGCGCGCGCGAACGCCTTGATCACCTGCTCCGAGACCTGCGCCCGGCACGGAAGCGCCGCGAGAACCACCACAGCCGCCGTCACCGCACGTCGCATGCACATCCTCCCGTCCGATGCCGGGCAAGGATAGCAAAAGGGTCCGGCGGAACACCGACGACCCGTTCGCGCCGCGGCGCCAACCGTTGGAACGCCAATGCCGTCTCCTGTAAAGTTGAGGCGTGCCGCAGAGGACCCTCGAGGCCGCGTGGCGCCGGCGACGCCCGGCGGTGATGGGCATTCTCAACGTCACGCCCGATTCGTTCTCCGACGGCGGCCGGTTTTCCTCGCCGCCCGAGGCGGTGCGTCACGGCCTCGAGATGGTCGGAGACGGCGCCGACGTCGTGGACGTGGGCGGCGAGTCCACGCGCCCCGGGTCGCGCGGTGTCGACGAGGCCGCGGAGGTCGCTCGCGTGCTCCCGGTGATCGAGGAGCTGGCGCGCCGGTGCCCGTCGGCGGCCGTCTCGGTCGACACGTCGAAGGCGGGCGTGGCCCGGGCTGCGCTGGCCGCCGGGGCGTGCCTCGTGAACGACGTGACCGCCGGCCGCGATCCCGCGATGTTCGACGTCGTGGCGGCGCACGGTGCCGGGATCGTGCTGATGCACATGCGCGGCGACCCGCGGACGATGCAGGCCGACACCGGCTACTCCGACGTCGTCGCGGAGGTGCACGAGTTCCTCGCCGACCGCGCGGCGGCGGCGATCGCGGCGGGGATCGCGCCCGACGGCGTCATGCTCGATCCCGGCATCGGGTTCGGGAAGGACGTCGAGGGGAACCTCCGCCTGCTCGCGGCGCTGCCGGACCTTGCCGCGCTCGGTCACCCGGTCGTGGTCGGCGCCTCCAGAAAGTCGTTCATCGCGAGGCTCGGCGCGGGCGAGGCGCCGGAGTCGCGGCTCGCGGGTTCGCTGGCGGCGATCGCCGGGACCGTGCGGCTCCCGCGCGTGGTCGTCCGCGTCCACGACGTCGCCGAGACCGTCCGGTTCCTGACCGTGCTCGGCGCCCTCGAGGGGGCGGCGTGAGCACGCTGGTCGCCGCCCTGCGCGGGGTGACGCATCTCGAGGTCGGCGTCCGCGACCTGGTCGACATCGCACTCGTCGCGATCGTGTTCTACCTCCTGCTCACCGCGGTGAAGGGCACCCGCGCCGTCTCGATGCTGTGGGGCATCTTCATCCTCGGAGGGAGCTACCTGGCGGCGCAAGCGCTCGACCTGATCACGCTCGCCACCGTCCTGAGGGAGATGCTGTTCTACCTGCCGTTCGTGATCATCGTCCTGTTCCAGCACGAGATTCGCCGGATCCTCGCGGCGATAGGGCGAACACCGCTGCTGCGGTGGACCTCGGCGATGTCCCCGCGCCAGGTGATGATCAACGACATCGTCCTGGCGTGCGAGACGCTCGTTTCGCACCGCTACGGCGCGCTCATCGTGATCGAGCGCGACGAGGGGCTGCGCACGTTCGTCGAGACCGGGATCCCGGTCGACGCCCGGCTGTCGTACGACCTCCTCGTGAACCTGTTCACGCCCGGGACGCCGCTCCACGACGGCGCCGCGATCGTGCAGGGCAGCCGGATCGCAGCCGCCGGGTGTTTCCTCCCGCTGTCCGTCCGCGCCGACCTCTCGACGACGTACGGCTCGCGGCACCGGGCCGCGCTCGGCATCGCCGAGGAGACGGACGCCGTGGCCGTCGTCGTGTCCGAGGAGCGCGGCGCGCTCACGGTGGCGGAGGGCGGCCGGCTGCACGAGGACCTCGACCGTCGCGGCCTGCGCGACCTGCTGCTCGAGCTCCTGCTCCTGGGGCGCTCCGGAGGTGCGGCGTGAGGTTCGTGCCGCGGTCGCCCGGCAACCTCGTCCTGGCCGTCGTGCTCGCGTGCCTCGTGTGGTACGCGAGCGCCCTCGACCGGAGGGAGCGGATCTCCGAGCGCCAGATCGACACCCCGCTCACGCTCGTGAACGTCCCGGCCGACACCGTGATCACCTCGGAGGTTCCGCGCTTCCTCTCGCTCCGTGTCAGGGGGTCGCTGTCTCGCCTGCGGGCCCTCGACCAGACCCAGACCGGCGTCGTGATCGACCTCCGGGGAGCCAGCGAGGGCGAGCGCGAGTTCGCGGTCGAGACGCGCAACGTGATCGTGCCGGAGGGCGTGACGGTGCTCGCGGTGACCCCCTCGCAGGTTCCGCTCCGCCTCGAGCGCATCGGGCACCGGCGCGTGCCGGTCAAGCCGAGGGTTACCGGAGAACCTGCGGCCGGGATGGCCGTCACGACGGTCGTACCCGAACCCGCCACCGTCGTGGTCAGTGGGCCGCGCCTTCAGCTGGAGACGCTCCAGGCGGTGCCGACCGACCCGGTGAGCGTGGACGGCGCGGACGGGCCGGTCGAGGCGCTCGTCGCCGTGCGCTCTCCCAACCCCCTGATGCGGATCGTCGAGCCGCTCGCCGTCCGGGTCGTCGTGCAGATCGGGCCCGCTCGAAGCGACTCCCGCGCGGGGAGGCGGCGATGAGGGGGCGGCTATTCGGGACCGACGGGATGCGCGGCGTGGCGCTCGAGTACCCCCTCGACCGGCCGACGCTGACCCGCCTGGGGGCCGCCCTCGTGGCGCACCTCCGTGAAGCTGGTCTGCCTCCGGTCGTGCTGCTCGCCGGTGACACCCGCGCCTCCACGGCCGTGCTCGCCGGCTGGCTGGGCGGAGCGTTCGCCGGTGCCGGGGGCGAACTTCACTGGGCCGGCGTTCTCCCCACGCCGGCGGTGTCCCACCTGGTCCGCGACCGCGGCGGCTACGGTGCGGGCGTCGTGATCTCGGCCTCGCACAACCCCGCCGCCGACAACGGGGTCAAGCTCGTGAACCGGGCCGGCACCAAGTGGCCGGTCGAGGAGGAGCGGGCCCTCGAGTCGAGGCTCCGCGCGGTGCCGGAGACCACGGCCGTGGCCGAGCTGCCCCTGGCCGACGGGACGGCCCGCGCCCGCTACGTCGAGTTGCTGCTCGCCTCGCTTCCGGCGCGGGCACTCTCCGGGCTGCGCGTGGTCGTGGACCCCGCCAACGGGGCGGCGTCGCCGGTCGCCCGGGAGTTCTTCGAGTCGCTCGGGGCCGCGCCCGCGCTGATCCACGCCGAGCCCGACGGCCGCAACATCAATGAACGCTGCGGGGCGTTGTTCCCCGAGCTGCTCGCCGCGGAGGTGAGGCGGAGGCGAGCCGACGCCGGAGTCGCGCTCGACGGCGACTCGGACCGCGCGATCCTGGTGACCGCGAGCGGCAGGGTGCTGGACGGCGACGACGCGCTCCTCGTGTGGGCGCGCGCACTGCACGCGAGAGGGGCGCTGCCGGGACCGACCGTGGTCGCCACCGTGATGTCGAACCTCGGCCTCGAGGCGGCGCTGAAGCGGGACGGGATCGCCCTGGTGCGGTGCGCGGTCGGCGACCGCGAGGTGTGGGAGGTGATGCAGCGCGAGGGCGCGGCCCTCGGGGGCGAGCAGTCGGGACACGTGATCTGCAGCCATCTCTCGGTGACCGGCGACGGGCTGCTGACCGCGGCCCATCTGCTGGCCACGGCCCGGGGGGCGGGCGCTGCGCTCGACGAGCTCGCGACGCTCGAGCGGTTCCCGCAGGTGCTCGTCAACGTGCGCGTCGCGTCGCGACGCCCGGTCGACGAGGTGCCCGAGCTCAAGGCAGCGGTCGCGGCGGCCGAGAGGGAGCTCTCGGAGAGCGGCCGCGTGTTCGTGCGTTACTCGGGAACGGAGCCGCTCCTGCGGATCATGGTCGAGGCGGCGGACCACGAGGTGGCGCGGTCGACCGCCGAGAGGCTCGCGGAGATCGCGCGGGGACAGCTCGGCGCCGGCTGAGCCCGTCCTGCTGCGGTGCCTGCTAGAACCCGAAGATGTTCTTCTTCCGCTTCAGCTTGATCGGCTCCTGCGCCTTCCCGAACTGCGCCACGTGTCCGGAGTGGTCGGTGGCCACGATGTAGAACTCGATCGTCTGGTTCTGGTGGAAGCTCGCGGAGATCTCCGCCGTCCAGTCGGAGCCCGCGACGTGGCGCAGCGGCAGCTCGACGAAACGCCCGCTCCCCTCGACGCGGGCGAAGAGCTGCGCGCTCTTGACGCCGTGGTCGTCCTGGATCTTCACGGGGAGCGTCACCGGTTCGCCCTTCTTGTACTCCAGCTTGAACCCTGAAGCCAGGCCGATCGTGGGAGGCTGCGCGTCGAGCTGCTCGAGTTGCTTGGTGAGCTGCTCGCGGAGCTTCTGAACCCGGTCGGCGGTGCGCGGGTCCTGCGGCATCGACTTGAGCAGCTCCAGGCCCTTCTCCGGGACCTTGTCGGCCGCCGTCTGCTCCACCTGTGCGAGGAGGCTCTTGAACTTCTGCTCCGCCTCCTGCTGCTCCTTCACCCGCTCGAGGCGCCCCGAGAGCCCGGCGCGCGACGGCCAGTTCCGGCGGATCACCTCCAGCTCGGCGGTCGCCCCGTCGAAGTTCCCCTTGGCCGCGAGTGCGTCCGCCTCGCGCTCGAGCGCCGCGGCGGCCTTCTCGCGCGCCTCCGATGCCTGGGCGTACCTCGGCACGAGCCCGGCGAGCACGCTGGCGCTCTCGAGCACCTGGGCCTGGTCGCCCTGCCGCTGGGCCTTCAGCAACGCGGTCTGGACCGTGATCACCCTGCGGGCCTCGTCGAGCGACGCCGAGAAGTCCGCGTCACGCTTGAACGATGTCTCCTCCTCCCTCGAGATCCCCCGCACGGCGTCCGAGAGGGTCTTCAAGTTCCCCGCGGAGAGCGCCCGCTGCATCTCCTTGGTGACCGCCTGGCGTCTCTGCGTCGAGTAGGTGTCCTTGAGCGTGTTGTAGCGATCCTGGTCCGCCTGCGGCAGCCCGGCGAGGTCCGTCGGCGCGACCGCGTCGAGGGCGGCCGCCGCGCCCGGCAGGTCGCCGAGCGCGAGCGCGGCCTCGGCCCGCTCGATCAGCGCGACGGCCGGGCTCGCCTGCGCCGGCTGCGGCGACGGCGACGGACGGCGCGGAACGGCCGTCGGCACCACGGGCGGCGCCGGCCGCTGCGACTGCTGCCGCCAGAGCCAGAACAGCCCGGCTGCCGAACCCAGCACGATCACGGCCGCGGCCCCGATCGCGAGGGGGACGGCCCGCCCCTTCCGCTTCGGCTTCGCCACCGGCGTCGCAGGGGCGGCGACCGGCTGCGGCTGCTCCGGTGGGGCCTCCGCCGGTGGGAGCGGCGCGCCTTCGACCGGGGCCGGCGCGGAGGCCGGGGCCGCCGGCGCAGCGGGGGCTTCCACCGCCGGCGGGAGGGTCGGCGGCTCCTCGGCTCGGGCACGCAACGCCTCCGGTTCACTTACCGGCGGCGCAGGGAGCTCGATCGCTCCGGTCGGCGGTTCGACGAACGGCGCAGGTGCCTCCGGCACCGGTTCCAGGTGCCTGAGCGGGACCGCGCCGGTCGGCTCGTTGCCCGTGAGTTCGATCTCGGCCGGCGCCTCCTCGGGCGGAGCGACCTCGGGCAACGGTAGGAGCCGGGTCGCGTCGTCCGGGGGCGGCGGCTCGGCGGGTGCAGCGCTCGGCGGTGGAGCGCCCGCGCCCGTCTCGGGCTCGGCGACGCTCTCCGCGGCCGCCGGTTGCGGGGCCGGGCCTCCGTCCGTCGGTGGGAGGAGCGCGGCCACGTTCAGGGCCAGCGTCCTCGTCGCGGCCTCGGGGGCGGGCTGCGGCTCGGCTGGGCCGGCGGAGAGGGCGCGGCGGACCCCCTGCCGGAACTCGTCGAAGCTCGCCGGCCGAGCACCGGGGTCGCGGCGCAGCGAGTGCGCCAGGATCGCCTGCAACGCCGCCGGGTCCGCGAGGTTTGCACGCACGTGCGGCGGGAGCGTGACCTCCGGCGCCGGGGCGTCGGCAGGGACGACCTCAGCGCGGAGCAGGTTGCACGCGGTGGCTGCGATCGCGTAGAGGTCGGACCGCCAGTCCGAGACGGAAGCGGTTGCGGGGTCGAGCTGTTCCGGGGCGGCGAACTGCGCCGGGCCCTCGGCGAGGATGGCGCCGCCGACGCCGGCGATCGAGCCGTGGAACGCAACCGTCCCGAAACCGAGGATCCTGACCCCCTCGCGCTCGCCGTGGCTGACCGCGAGGATGTTCTCCGGTGCGATGTTGCCGTGGCAGACGCCGCTGCTGGCCAGCACCTCGAGGCCGGCGACCGCGTGCACGATCAGGTGGAGGACGCGCTCGGGCGGGGGGCCGGTCAGCGTGTCGAGGCGTTCGCCCTCGACGATCTCCATGACCATGAACGCGCTGCCGTCTGGACAGAACCCGTAGTCGAGGAGCGCTGGGAACGCATCCGGCGCCTTCGAGGCGAGGACGCCCATGACGGCCAGGAACCTCTCCCGGCACGCCTCCAGGTTCGCGGGCGATGAGGGCGGTATCAGCTTGATGGCCACCGTCGTGCCGGTGCCCGGCTCGACCGCTCGGAAGACGATCGCGGACCTGCTCGACTTCAGCACCCGCTCCAGGCGGAAGCTCTCGGTGATCTCGCGAGGCTCAGTTCTGTACACGGCCGAATCCCCCGTTTGGCACACCAAGTCGTGAGAGGGAAGGAAGCCGGCGCTCTCCGGCGCCGAGGAGCGAACACCCTTGGGCTGTCACGTATGAAGTCTACCAGACAAGCACTTGCACCGGTGACAACCCACCGTGAGGGCGATCACCTCGACCTCGTCGCACCGGCGCCGCCGCAACGACGGTCGCCGACGCGTGGTGAGACGACCCGCGGGCGCAGCGGCTCCTTGCGCTAGGTCGTAAACTGAATCCGGTCGGTCTGCCCACGCTGCGGGAGCGACGTCGGTGTGAGGTGCCGCGACCCCCGTGCCTGACACCTTTCGCACGCGGGTCCACGGCGGGGGGTGCCTGTGGCGGCAGATCCGGGAACGGATGGAGAGCAGCGAGGGGGCGCCGCACGGCCGGTGTCGACCGGCGTGTGGACGGTTTCCCTCGCGCTCACCGCCACGGTCCTCACGGCCCGCCTCGCGGTGCAGTTCGGGTCGGCGGGGTCACCGGCCTCCGAGTCAGCCAACCACCTCTTCGACGCGGGCATGCCGATCCTGGTCGGGGCGGCCATGATCTGGGTGGCGCGGCGCTCTGGGCCGCTCCGCTCGCGCCGGGCGGAACCGTGGTGGCTCCTGGCGTTCGCGTACCTCTGCTTCGGGGCGGGCGAGATCGGGTTCGCGGTGTTCGGAGTCGGCCTCGACCAGGGGCTGCCCTCGTACGTCCTCTCGTTCGTCTACGCGCTGTTCTACGTGCTGTTCCTCGTGGGGACGCTGCGCCTTCCGGCGGCACCGCTCGCCGCGCGTGACCGCGTCAAGCTGCTACTCGACACCGGGATCGTCCTGTTCGCGGCGGGTCTCGTCGAGTGGATGTTCCTGCTGGCACCGCTCCTCCAGCGGTCCGGCGCGGCGCGCTTCCCGATGATCGCCACGGTCGTGTTCCAGGTCGGCGACCTCATGGTGCTGTGGGCGTTGATCGAGCTCCTCCTCCGGCGCCGCGAGCCGGCCACCCAGCCGGTGTACACCCTTCTGGCGCTCGCCGCAGCGTTCCTGATCGTGGCCGACGTGGCGTGGGCGCGGAGGATCCTCACCCTCGACACGACGTTCGACGCCTTCATCGGTCCGGGGTGGGCCGTCGGCCACCTCGTGGCGGGGCTCGCCGCCATCCGTTCGCTGCTGCCCTCCGTGCGGCGGCCCCCCGCGGCCGAGCCGGCAGGCGGCCCGTTGGAGTCGCAGGCCTCGCTCTACGTGGCGTACGCATCCGGCGTCTGTGCATTCATCGTCGTCGTCTTCAATCACCTCAGGTACATGACGCTCACGGGCGCGGTGTTGGCCGCCGGCATCGTCGCGCTGATCGCGGCGCGCCACATCCTGGCGTTGCGGGAGAACAGGGAGCTCTACGAACGACTGCGCACCGCCCACGACGAGCTCGAGGCGAAGGTCCGCGAGCGGACCGCAGAGCTGAACGCGGCCAACGTCGACCTCCAGAACGAGGTCGCCGAGCGGGCGCGCGCCGAGGAGGAGCTCCAGCGCCGCCTGCGCGAGCTCATCCTCCTGAGCGCCGTGGCCGAGATCGCGGTCGAAGCGGAGAGCGAGGAGAGCCTCGTCGCACGCGCCACGCTCGCGATTCGGGGCACGCTGTTCCCGGACAACTGCGGCGTCATGCTCGTCGACGAGGCGGAGGGGGTCCTCAGGCGCGCCGCGAGCTTCCACACCGACGTCGACCGCTCGGCGCAGCGGGACATCCGGCTCGGAGAGGGGGTCACGGGGAGGGTGGCGCTCTCGGGTGTTGCGAGGCGGGTCCCAGACACGAGCGCCGAGCCGGGGTACGTCGCGGGCGACCCGACGATGAGGTCGGAGCTGTGTGTCCCACTCCGGGTCGGGGAACGGACCATCGGCGTCGTCGACGTCGAGAGCCGGCAGGAGAACGCCTTCACGGAGGACGACGAGCGGGCGCTCGGCACCGTGGCGAGCCAGATCGCAACGGCGATGGAGCGGCTGCGGGCGGCGGAGAGCCTGCGACTCTCGGAGCAGAACTACCGGGAGGTGTTCAACGCCACGAGCGAGGCGATCTTCGTTCACGACGCAGCCACGGGCGCGATCCTGGACGTCAATCAGACGATGCTCGACCTGTACGGCTACACGCGCGAGGAGGCGCTGGGCCTGGGGGTTGCCGAGCTCTCGGCGCAGAGGGAACCGTTCACGCAGGATGCGGCCGGAGCTTACATCAGGAAGGCGATCGGCGAGGGTCCGCAGGTGTTCGAGTGGCTCGCCAGGCGGAAGGACGGCAGCGAGTTCTGGGTCGAGGTCACGCTCCGCAGCTCGCTCATCGGGGGCAAGGGGCGGGTGCTCGCCGTGGTGCGCGACATCAGCGAGCGGAAGCGCGCGGAGGAGGCGCTCCGCCTCAGCGAGGACCGCTTCCGGACGATGGTGCAGCAGTCGTACGAGTTCCTCGTGGTCCTGGACGCCCGGGGCGCAATCACGTACGCCTCCCCTCGGGCCGGCCGCGCTCTCGGGTACGGGGAGGACGGCCTCGTCGGCCGGAACGCGTTCGAGTTGGTCCACCACGAGGACCTCCAACCGATGCGCGAAGCGTTCGGGAGGACGGCCGCCGGCAGGGGTACCGGGCTGCCGATCGAGTTCCGAGTCCGGCGCGTGGACGGCTCGTATCTGTACCTGGAGGGGATCGGTACCAACCAGATCCCGCACCCGTCGATCCAGGGGATCGTGCTCAACGCGAGGGACGTCACCGAGCGGAAGCGGGCGGAAGCCGACGTCCGCCGCAGGCTCAAGGAGCTCACCGTGCTCAACGCGGTCGGCGAGCTGGCCGTGCAGGCCGAGGACGAGGAGTTCCTCATCGCCAGGGCGACCGATATCGTGCGCGAGGCGCTCTACCCGGAGGACTGCGGGGTTCTCCTGGTGGACCGCGAGGCCGGCGTGCTGCGGTACACACCGTCGTACCGGCAGGGCGTCGCCGGCCTGAGCCGGGAGCCGATCCCGCTCGGCAGCGGGATTACCGGGAGCGTGGCGTCGACCGGCGCACCTCGCCGCGAAGGGGACGTCACGCGGGTGGCGGAGTACATCGCCCGCCGGCCGGGGATGCGCTCCGAGCTCTGCGTGCCGATGAAGATCGGGATGCGGGTCGTCGGCGTGTTGAATGCGGAGAGCGACAGGCCAGGCGCCTTCAGCGAGCACGACGAGGCGGTGCTCGCGACCATCGCGGGCGAGCTTGCCACGGCGATCGGCCGTCTCCGGGCGCGGGCGGCGCAGCGCGAGAGCGAGGAGCGCTTCAGGCGCCTTGCGGACGCGGCGTTCGAGGGGATCGGGATCACCGAGCAGGGCCGGATCGTGGACGCCAATCGGCGGCTGGCGGAGATCTTCGGCTACGAGCCGCACGAGCTGCTGGGCCGCGACGTCATGAGCTTCGTGGCGGCGGAGTCCGCCGGGCAGGTTGCCGGTTTCCTGCGCGAGGCGAAGGACGAGCTGTACGAACACCTGGCGGTTCGCAAGGACGGCACGGTGTTCCCGGTCGAGACGCAGGGCAGGCCTATCGCCGGGAGCGGGACGATACGGGTGGCGGCGGTCAGGGACATCACCGAGCGGAAGCGGGCCGAGCAGCGGATCCGGCGCCAGCTTGAGCGTCTGGCGGCGCTGCGAGCGATCGACTCCGCGATCACGGGCGGGATGGACCTTTCGGGGACGCTCGACCTCTTCCTCTCACACCTGCTGGCGCAGCTCCGAGTGGATGCTGCCGACATCCTCAGGTTCGAGCCCGGTAGCGGGGCGCTCGCGTTCGCGGCCGGGAAGGGGTTCCGCTCGGACGCCGTGCGCTCCTCGAGGCTTGCGCTGGGCGAGTGCCACGCGGGCCGGGCCGCCCTCGAGCGCCGGCGGATCGACGTGCCGGACCTCGCGGCGGAGCCCAACGGGTTCACGCGCTCCTCACTCCTGGCCGCCGAGGAGTTCCGGGCTTACTTCGCGGCGCCCCTGGTCGCCAAGGGTCACGTCCACGGCGTGCTCGAGGTGTTCGGAAGGGGACTGCTGGACCCCGACGCCGAGTGGCTGGATTACCTGGACACCCTGGCGGGGCAGCTCGCGATCGCGATCGACAACCGCACGCTGTTCGACGACCTGCAACGCTCGAACGTCGAGCTCGCCCAAGCGTACGACACCACTCTCGAGGGGTGGTCCAAGGCGCTCGAGCTGCGCGACCGCGAGACGCACGGCCACACCTCGCGCGTCGTCGGCCTGACGGTGCGGCTCGCGAGCGAGATGGGGCTCCCGCCGGAGGATCTCGTCCACGTCAGGCGGGGCGCGCTGCTGCACGACATCGGGAAGATGGCGATCCCCGATTCCATCCTCCTCAAGCCCGGCCCGCTCACCGGGGACGAGTGGGAGGTGATGCGGCAGCACCCGAAGTTCGCCTTCGACCTCCTGGCGCCGATCGGCTTCCTGAAACCCGCCCTCGCCATCCCGTACTCCCATCACGAGCACTGGGACGGCGGGGGCTACCCTCAGGGTCTCGCGGGCGAGGGGATCCCGCTCGCGGCCAGGATCTTCTCGGTCGTGGACGCATGGGACGCCTTGCGGTACGACCGGCCGTACCGGCAGGCGTGGAGCTCGGACGAGGTCCGCACGTACCTCCAGGGGGAGGCTGGCAGGCGCTTCGACCCGCAGGTGGTCGAGGCGTTCCTACGGATCAGCGAGTAACGGCGGCGTGGGCTCCGGTCCGATGCGTGGGAGCCGCGGGGGTTGTGTTCCGAGGTGGGCGAGCGGGGACCGGCGCGCCCGCGACCCGCGACGAGAGGCCGCGAGGTCCACTGGAGACACGAACACCCTGCAGGTCTGCAGGGTTGGTGAGGGAATGGCGGGGTGGACGAGACTCGAACTCGCGACCTCCGGCGTGACAGGCCGGCGTTCTAACCAACTGAACTACCACCCCACTCGCTGCACTGCCAGGTTGCCCGGCGGGTGGTGGGAGGTGTGGGATTTGAACCCGCGACCCCCTGCGTGTAAGGCAGGTGCTCTCCCGCTGAGCTAACCTCCCGCGGACGGAGTCCGCCCCGGGGGGAGTCATGCTAGAGGCCCGTGCCCCTGGTGTCAAGCTCGCCCAGCGCTTACATTGTGTTGCACATAGCCATCGCAGGGAGGTGCGCGATGTTCGCGAGGATCCTCGTGCCGGTGGACTTCACGGACGTCACGCCGCGCCCGCTCCGGGTCGCCCTGGAGCTGGCCGGAGTCGCGCCCGAGCGTCTCATCACGTTGCTGGCCGTCGTGGACGACTCGTTCCCCAACCCCGACATCATGTCGTTCCAGCTGCCGTGGGCCGACTACCACCGCCACCTGCGGGACGAGGCGCGCTGCAGGCTCGAAGGGCTGCGGGCGGAGACCGGGGCCGGCGAGAGGGTCGAGGTCTGCGTCGTCCGCGGGCACCCGGCGCGCGCGATCGTCGCCTTCGCCGAGGAGGAGCGCTGCGACCTCATCGTGATGGCGACCCACGGGACGCGCGGCTTCCAGCACGCGCTCCTGGGCTCCGTGACCGACAAGGTCATCCGCCAGGTCCGGTGCCCTGTCCTGGTCGTCCGGCTCCACGAACCGCACGAGGCCCCGAACGGCGCACCGCCGCGACGGTGACGGCCGGCAGCGCCACGGCCCCTCGTTCGAGCCCCAACCGGAACACGGAGACGACGTACGGGTTCGGCGTGCGGCCCCCGTTCGGCGGCGACCCCGCCGGTGCCGGGTCGAGTCAACCGCGACTGGTTCCGCGACTCATCATCAGGTGATACACTCCCCCCGTGGCGGCCACGGCACCGGCTCCCGTCCTCGACCCCCGCATCGCGATCGTCGCCGACAAGGTCGCGAGGCGCGAGCGCCTCTCCTTCGACGACGGCGTCGCCGTCGCGACGACCCCGGACCTGCTCGCCGTCGGCCGTCTCGCCAACGACGTGCGCGAGCGCCTCCACGGCGACGCCGCGTTCTTCAACGTCAACCGCCACCTCAACCCGACCAACGTCTGCGTGGCTTCGTGCGCGCTGTGCGCGTTCGCCGAGAAGTACGGGGGCGCGCGCGGCTGGACGTACACGGTGGACGAGGCGGTCGAGGTCGCGGCGCGGGACGTGAGCCCTGCCGTCACCGAGCTCCACATCGTCGGCGGCCTCCACCCGAAGCTCGGCGTCGAGTACTACGAGGCGCTGTTCCGGGCGCTCAAGGGTCGCTTCCCCTGGGTGCACCTCAAGGCGCTCACCATGGTGGAGCTCGACTTCCTCGCGCAGCGCTCCAAGCTGCCGGTCGAGGCCGTCGTGGGGCGCTTGGTGAAGGCGGGCCTCGACTCGTGCCCGGGGGGCGGGGCCGAGATCTTCGCCGAGCGTGTGCGCGCCGCGATCTGCGACCACAAGACCTCGGGCGAGCGGTGGCTCGAGATCGCGCGCACCGTCCACGGGCTCGGGCTGAAGTCCAACTGCACGATGCTGTACGGCCACATCGAGACCCCGGAGGAACGCGTCGATCACCTCGTTCGACTGCGCGATCTGCAGGACGAGACGGGGGGGTTCCAGTGCTTCATCCCGCTCGCCTTCCACCCGGCCCACACGCGCCTCGAACACCTGGGGCCGACGACGGGCCGCCTCGACCTCCAGACGATTGCGCTGGCGCGGCTGATGCTTGACAACGTCCCGCACGTGAAGGCGTACTGGATCATGCTGGGCGCGAAGACGGCGCAGGTGGCGCTCCACTTCGGAGCGGACGACCTCGACGGCACGGTCGTGGACGAGCGCATCACACGCGCGGCGGGGGGCGAGGCCGGCGCCGGCATGGCCCGCAGCCAACTCGAGCACCTCATCCGCGAGGCCGGACGCGTGCCGGTCGAGCGGAACTCGGTCTACGACAGGTTCTCCGTGACGCCCGGGTCGTGGCAGCGGTCCGCGGCCGACTAGCCGAGCCAGTCGGGGAAGCTCTTCGACGCGAGGAAGTCCGCGAGACCGCGGCGGCACTCCGCGCTCGCCCGCTGCCGTGCGTTGACCCGCGCCGCCTCGGCCATGCGGCGGTCCAGCTCGGGGATCGCAAGGTCGAGCAGCAGCCGCTTGGTCTCGCGCACGGCGGACGGCGCCACCTTCCGGCATGCCTCCTGGGCGAGGCGCTCGGCCGTGGCGCGGGGGTCGGGATCGACGTGGTCAGCCAGGCCGATCTCGCGCGCGGCGTCGGGGCCGATCGGCGCCGGATCGAGGACGAGCCGCCCGAGCCGCGCTGGTGAGAGGCGGCGCAGGAGGAACACCGAGATCAGCGCCGGGACGAAGCCGAGGCGGGCCTCCGAGAGCTGGAAGCGGGCGCTCTCCCCGGCGACGACGAAGTCGCACGCGGCGGCGAGCCCGGCCCCGCCCCCGAACGCCGCACCCGCGACCGCGGCCGCGGTGACGAGGGGACAACACAGCAGCTCGACGTACAGCGCCCCGAGACGCACGGCGTCGGCGACCCGGTCGTCCTCCGGCGCGTCCACCGTCGCGGCGAGCTCGGCGAGATCCGCACCCGCGCAGAAGTGCTTCCCGGCGCCGGTCACGATCAGCGCGCGCGCCCCGCCCGCCGGGGCGGCGGCGACTGCGGCGGTCAGCTCGCCCACGAGCGCGCCCGAGAGCGCGTTGCCAGCGGCGGGGCGGCACAGCTCGACGAACGCGATCGGTCCGTGGGCAAACGTGTTCACCCGGGGCATCGCGGCATGCTACCACTCGAGGACGACGCGGCCGCCCTGCGGCGCGACGCGCCACCGCACGAGACGGAGTCGCGCCGCCGACGCTGCGACGGCGCGCAGGTCGGACGCGCTGGAGCCCAGCATCGGGAGCGTCTCGAGCGCGTGCGCGAGCCGCGTGAGCGCCGCGGCCAGGTCCGCGCCCCGAAGCGCGCCCGCGTTCGCACGAGGCGGCTCGCCGCCGGCCGTTTCGAGCATCGACGGGCTCGACGCGATCTCGAGGGGGCGACCCGGCACGACCCAGACGTCGCCCAGGACGCCGCGCCAGTGCCGTGCGCCGGGCGGGTGCTCCGCCGGGACGTCGCCGCCGAGCGCGAGGAGGCGCCGGGCCTCGGCGCCGACGGCGTCGCCGTCGAGCGCTACCGCCCAGCCGGCGGGGCCGAACGCGAGCCGCGCAGGTGCACGCGGAAGCCAGTCGGGGGCGCCGAGCAGGCGGCCGAGCGCCCCGAGGTCCTGAGTCGTGACGATGCTCGCGGAACCGATGGGGGGCGGCTCGGCGCCCGCACCGGACGAGATCTCGAGGCGCGAGCGCGCCGCCTCGACCCGCCACCACCGGCCGGCCGTGAAGCACAGCGCCGACGCCCGTCCCGGCCCCGCGGGCGGCGCCGGGAACGTCCTGCCGGCGGCGAACAGCGCCGGCGACGTGGCGACCTCGAAGACGGGCGTCGGCTGCGCGCCGGTCAGGACTCGCGAGAGCGTGCCGGTGAGCGCGGCCGCGCGGCCGAGAGCCGACGCGTCCCGAGAGCCGAGCGGCGCCGCCGCCGCGATCTCGGGGCCCCGCCACCACGCCGCGAGCGCCGGCGGGCTCGTCCGGACCACCGCGGCGAGGAGGTTCCTCAACTCGGGCGGCGCCGTGCGGGCGGCGGGCGCCGCCAGCGTGACGAGCGCCAGCACCTGCTCGCGGCCGGCCGCCCAGCGCGCCGCCCGTGCCGGGTCCGCGAGGAACAGGACGCCGTCCGCGTCCGACGGGACGAGAGCTGCGAGCGAGGCCAACGCCAGCTCCGTCCCGGAGGGCGGCGCCGTCCACCACCGCCACCAACCGAGGACGGCGGAGGTGACGGCGACGGCGAGGACGATCACGGGCAGGGCGCGCCGCATGGCCGGGTGCCGTAGTGTAACCTTTGAGCGCGATGCGCCGCCGCCTGGCCGTCACGCTCGCCTTCTTCGGACACCTCCTGCGGGACCTCGCGGGCACGCTCGCCGCCCGTATCCGGCACCGTTACCGGAGGGTCGTCCTCGGCGACGAGACGCTCGCGGTGGGCGTCGACATCTTCCCGTTCTTCGAGCGCATGAGCGGGGTGGGGTGGTACGAGTGGAACCTCCTCGCGCGCCTGCCCGCCGTGGACCCCGCGGTCGAGCTCCGCCTGTACGCGCACACGTTCGCCGCTCCCGACGAGCCTCCCGCGCCCCCGCTCCCGACCACGGTGCGGACGCGCTTCCGGTTCCACCACGTGCCGGAGGGGTTCCTGCTCCCGGTCGGGGCAACGATCAAGGTGCTGCGCGCGACCGTCGAGCCGCTTCTCCTGTTCCTCGACGGCAACGACGTCTTCTTCGCACCGAACTTCCTGGTTCCGCGCCGCCACCTCGCCGCGGTACGCACGCTCGTGCCGACGGTGCACGACCTCGCGTTCCTGAGGCTGCCAGAGACCGTGCAGCGCGAGACGCTGGACAACCTCCGGCGGCGCTTGCCAGGGGTGCTCCACGGTGCAGACGCGCTCATCGCCGTCTCTGCCGCCACGGCCGGCGACCTCGAGGCGCTCGCCAAGGTGACACCCCGCCGCGTCCACGTGATCCACGAAGGGGTGGACCCGGCGTTCGCCTCGCAGGAGGACGCCGTCCCTCGCGGGCTTCCGGCCCGATATCTCCTCTTCGTGTCCACGCTCGAGCCGCGCAAGAACGTGGTGAGGCTGCTCGAGGCGTTCGCCCGTGCGGCGGCGTCCGGGTACCAGGGCGACCTCGTGCTGGTGGGCCGGTGGGGGTGGCGGACCGAGGCGGCGCAGGACGCGCTCGAGCGCTCGCCCGTGCGCGACCGGATCCGCCACCTGGACTACCTCGAGAGGGCCGCGCTCTCGTCCGTGATGAGGCGGGCGGAGGCGCTGGTGTTCCCCTCGCTCCTCGAGGGGTTCGGCCTGCCCGTCGTGGAGGCGATGGCGTGCGGCGTCCCGGTGATCCTCTCGCGCGCCACGTCGCTGCCCGAGGTCGCGGGCGACGCCGCGTTGTACGTCGATCCCTCGAGCCCGGCCGACATCGCCGCCGCCGTGCTCCGCCTCGCCGGGGACCCCGCGCTCGCCGCGTCGCTGTCGGCGGCGGGTCGGAGGCGCGCGGAGCGGTTCTCCTGGGACGAGACGGCTCGTGCGAGCGCCGCGGTGCTGCGGCGCGCAGCCGGGCTGCCGGGGCGGTTCGCCGATGCGTATCGCGCTTGACGCCCGCCCGCTCATCGGCCGGCGCACGGGGGTCGGCGTCTGGCTCGAAGGGTTGATGCGGGAGCTCGCCGCGACCACCGACTGGCGGTTCCTCCTCTGCCTGCCGCGCCGCGTGGCCGATCTCGGGGTCACTGGCCTCGGAGAGCGGGTCGAGGTCGCCGCGCCGCCGGTGGCGATGCCGGGGACGGTGTGGCTCCAGACGGTGGCTGGCCCTGCGCTGACCGGACGGGCGGACGTCTACGTGGCGACGCTCGCGGTCGGCCCCCGGCGGATGACCGTTCCCGACGTGCTCGTCGTCCACGACCTCACCCCCCGGACGCGGTCGGACGCGCACACCCTCGCGAACCGGTTCTGCTTCAACGCCTACGTCGAGGAGTCGCTGGCACGGGCGCACGCGATCGTGTGCGTGTCGGAGGCGACCCGGGAGGCCGTCGCGCGCGTCCAGCCCCAGGCGGGGCGGCGCGCGCTCGTGATCGGCGAGGGCGTGGATCCGTTCTTCGCCCCGGCCGGCCCGGGCGACACCGGCGACGATGTCCGGGCGCGCTTCGCGGGCGGCCGGCGGTTCCTGCTCCAGCTCGGGACGCTCGAGCCGCGCAAGGGCGTGGCGACCCTCCTCGCCGCCCATGCGTCGCTGCTGCGGTCGAGGCCGGACCCTCCCGACCTCGTGCTGGCGGGCGGGCGAGGGTGGGGCGGGCGGTGGCTCGACGCTGCGCTCTCGCGGCACCCCGACACGGCCCGGGTGCACCTCCCGGGGTACGTCAGGCGCGAGGACGCGCGGGACCTGATGCGCCACGCCGAGGTCGTCGTGATGGCGTCCGAGGAGGAGGGGTTCGGCCTCCCGCTGGCGGAGGCGCTCGCGTGCGGGGGAGCGTGCGTCGCGACCGACGCCTCGGCGCTCGTCGAGGTGTCGGGCGGCGCCGCGCGGCACGCCCCGCGCGGCGACCCCGCCGCCCTCGCGACGCGGATCGCGGAGGCTCTCGACCCCGGGGCGCAGCGGTCGCTGCGCGCGGCAGCGCTCGAGCGGGCCCGGGCGCTGTCGTGGGAGCGCCCGGCCGCGGCGTGGCGCGACCTGCTCGTCCGCACCGCCGGCGGCCGAGACGCTAGAATGCCGGTCGATGCACCGGCTCGGCATTGACGCTCGGAAGATCTCCGACTACGGCATCGGCTCCTACATTCAGGGGCTGCTCGGGGAGCTCGCGCGCATCGATCCCCCGGAGTCCGTGACGCTGCTGATCGGCAGCGAGTCCCGGCACGAGCTGCCCGAGCTCCCCGAGACGTGGCGCATCGTCGAGGTGGACGCCCCCGGGTACTCCGTGAAGGAGCAGGCCGCCGTGCTGCTGGCCGCGCTGCGCATGCGGGTGGACGTGCTGCACGTCCCCCACTACGTCCTGCCGTGGCTGCTCCCGCGCAGGATGGTGGTGACCGTCCACGACATCATCCACGTCCTGTTCCCCGAGTTCATGCCGACCTCGCTCGGGTTCGCGTACGCACGTCTCTCGATCCGTGCGGCGGTCAAGCGCGCGCGGCGGATCGTGACCGTCTCCCAGACCACGGCCGACGACCTGCGGCGGCTGTTCGGCGCGAGCGAGGACCGGCTGCGGGTGATCCCGCCGGGGGTCCAGGCCGAGTACCTCGCCTCGCCCGACCGGTCCCGGGACGAGGCGCTGCTCGGGGGGCTCGGCGTCTCCCGCCCGTACCTCCTGCACGTCGGCAACCACAAGCCTCACAAGAACGCCGAGGGGCTGCTCAAGGCCTACCAGCTCCTGGCGAACGACCGCCGCGACTCCGTGCCGCCGCTGTACATGGTGGGCGGCTTTCCGCCCGACGGAGAGCTCGCGCGGCGGGCGCAGGCGATGGGGCTGGCGGGGAAGGTCCGCTGTCTCGGCCACGTCGAGCGCGCCGAGTTGGCGGCGCTGTTCCGCGGCGCGAACGCGTTCATCTACCCGACGCTCTACGAGGGGTTCGGCCTTCCCGTGCTGGAGGCGATGGCGTGCGGGGTGCCCGTGGTGGCCGGCGACATCCAGGCCGTCCGGGAGGTGGCCGGCGATGCGGTGTTGCGGGTCAACCCGCGCGACATCGTCGAGCTGGCGGGCGCCGTCCGCCGGCTCCTCGGTCACGCGGAGCTGCGGCACGAGCTTCAGGCCCGTGGCCGGGCCCGTGCGAGGGAGTACTCGTGGGCGAGGGCGGCGGAGGCGACCCTGGCGGTGTACCGTTCGGTTCTGGAGGGGGCGTGATGCGGGTGGCGCTGGTGCACGATTGGCTGACCGGGACGAGGGGAGGCGAGGCGGTGCTGGCGGAGATCGCGAGCTTCTTCCCGGGCGCTCCGATCTTCACCCTGTTCCGGAAGGACGGTGCCGTGGGCGCCGGGCTCGCCTCGCACCCGATCCACACCTCCGCCCTCCAGCGGGTCACCCTCGGCGGCAGGTTGTACCGGCCGCTGCTGCCGCTCATGCCGCAGGCGGTCGCCGGGTTCCGACTCGACGGGTTCGACCTCATCGTCTCGTCGAGCCACTGCGTCGCCAAGGGCGTGATCCCCCCACCGGGTGCGGTCCACGTCTGCTACTGCCATACCCCGATGCGCTACGCGTGGGATCAGCGCGACGACTACCTCAGGCAGGTGACGCCGCTCCTGCGGCCGCTGCTGCGCGCCGAGCTCGAACACATGCGCACCTGGGACGTGGTCTCCTCGGCGCGCGTGGACCACTTCGTCGCGAACTCCCGCCTCGTGGCCCGTCGGATCGAGCGCTACTGGCGGCGCGAGGCCGAGGTGATCCCGCCTCCGGTCGACGTCGACTTTTTCACCCCGGGGGGCGAGCGCGGCGGCCACGTCCTGATGGTCGCGGCGCTGGTTCCGTACAAGAGGGTGGAGGTCGGCATCGCGGTCGCGCGGGAAGTCGGCTTGCCGCTGCACGTCATCGGGGAGGGGCCGATGCGCCGCGCCCTCCGGCGCGGCGCGCCTGCGACCGTCCACTTCCTCGGACGGGTCACGCGCGAGAAGCTGCGCGACGAGTTCCGCTCGGCCGCCCTCCTGCTGGTGCCGAACGTCGAGGACTTCGGGATGGTGACCGTCGAGGCGCTCGCGTGCGGCACGCCGGTCGTCGGCCTCGAAGGGAGCGGGACCGCGGACGTCGTGGTGAGCGGCGAGCACGGCCGGCTGGCTCCGGAGGGTTCGGTGGCGGCGCTGGTCGCGGCGTGCCGCGAGGTCCTCGGGCGGGAGTTCCCGCAGGGGGCCCTCCGCACCCGGGCCGAGGGCTTCTCGCGCCAGCGGTTCCGCCGCCGATTCGGGTACCTGCTGGAGCGCGTCCTCCCGGCGCGCACGAGCCCATGATCGGCGAGAAGCTCAGGATCAACCGCACCGTCCTGGTGGTCGTGGACCTCGCGGCGACGTACCTCGCGCTCCTGCTGGCCTACCACCTCCGCTTCAGCGTCGAGGTGTACCCGGTCACGAAGGGCGTGCCGCCGTTCGCGCCCTACATGGCGCTGTTCCCGATCATCACCCTGATCTGGCCGGTGGTGTTCTATTTCCGCGGGCTGCTCCAGGGGAAGCCGCAACGCTCGCGCGTCGAGGAGGCGTTCTCGGTCACGATCGCGGTCGTGGTCGCCACCTTCGTGCTCAACGCCGGGCTGGCGTTCTACCGGGACTTCACGTACTCGCGCTTGGTGCTCGCCATCTTCGTGCTGCTCGACGTGGTCCTCGTGGTGGCCGGGCGGCTGGTGTTCTGGAGTGCGATGGCGCAGCTGTGGGCCTCCTCGCGTCACCGGCGCCGGGCGCTGATCGCGGGTGCGGGCGAGCTCGGGCGAATGGTGGCGGAGAAGCTCGCCCAGCACCGCGAGCTCGGCCTCGACGTGGTCGGGTTCCTGGACGACGACCCGGGCAAGGCCAACGCCCGCTTCGAGGGGCTCCCGGTACTGGGGACGACGGACCAGCTCGCCGAGGTCGTGCAGCGCGAGGGCGTGGACCAGCTCTACGTCGCGCTCCCGCTCGGAGCCCAGCACAAGACCGTCCGCCTCCTCAAGCTCGCGGAGCCGCTCCTGCTCGCCGTGAGGGTCGTGCCGGACCTGCTCCAGTACTACGCCCTGCGAGCCGGTGTCGAGGACCTCGACGGGATCCCGGTCATCAACCTGACGCAGATCCCGCTCGCGGGGTGGAACACCTTCCTCAAGCGCCTCGTGGACCTCCTCCTCGGTTCGCTCGCGCTGCTCGTCTCGTCGCCTGTGCTGGCGGCGATTGCATTGGTCGTCTGGCTCGAGGACCGCGGGCCCGTGTTCTACCGGCAGCTCCGGATGGGACTCGACGGGAAGCCGTTCCGCATCGTCAAGTTTCGCACGATGGTCCCGGACGCCGAGCAGGAGACCGGGCCCCGCTTCGCGGTGCCGAACGACCCGCGCACGACGCGCGTCGGAACGTGGCTGCGCCGCCTTTCCCTCGACGAGCTGCCGCAACTCATCAACGTCGTTCGCGGCGAGATGTCGCTCGTCGGGCCCCGGCCCGAACGCCCAGAGTTCGTGGCGCGGTTCCGCGAGCGCTACCCCGAGTACATGTCGCGCCACAGGGTGCGCGCCGGGATCACGGGGTGGGCGCAAGTTCACGACCTGCGAGGGCAGAGCTCGATCCGCAAGCGCATCGCGTACGACCTGTACTACATCGACAACTGGACGCTGGCGCTCGACTTCAAGATCATGTGGCTGACGGCGCTCCGATTCTGGCGTCACCGCCACGCCTACTAGGAAGTGCGTCGCCGATCTCCGACCATCCGCGTTGTTGCGCTTGCCGCCTCGGATCCTCATGCAGCCTCCGGCTACACTCCGGTCCGGCCGGCTCGCGCGCCTAGCTGTGGAATCTCACGAGGTTGTTCAGTGAAGGGAGTGGTCCATCCAAGTCACTTCCGGCATGCTGTGGGTAGCGAAACCTGCAGCAGGGAAGGGGGCAAGGATGGACCTGCAC
>Ga0335070_10000534_pt1 | contig 42603 bp, 38 predicted proteins | sample Lox_Sample_13_FD_206722 | JGI IMG/M metagenome (GOLD analysis project Ga0335070, IMG submission 206722) | Soil microbial communities from Loxahatchee National Wildlife Refuge, Florida, United States - Lox_Sample_1.3 | ecosystem: Environmental > Terrestrial > Soil > Wetlands | place: USA... | reverse complement strand
GACTTCAGATAAGCGAGGTGACCGGCTTTTTCATTCGCTTTGTCATCCCCCTGCTCCTGGTACAGCTCAATGCCATGACCCTCTATCTCTTTTTACCGAAGAAGAGGGTGAAGCTTTTTCACGCGGTGTCAGGGGCATTCTTCACGGCCATTTTCCTTGAGGCGGCAAAGCACCTCTTTACACTCTATGTGATGAATGTCGTCAGACTGGGCACCATCTATGGCCCCCTCTCGGCATTTGTGATATTCTTGTTGTGGGTATTCTATTCATCGTGCATATTCCTTGTGGGAGCTGAACTGGTCCACAACCTCGGGACCTCAAAAAAGGGGAGATGAGATGAATGATCTGATCAATAAGATTGTTGATGTGACGGCAAATGAGATCGTTTATACCGGCAGACTCGTTGAGATGAATGAGGTGGAGGTCTATCTCGAGGGCGAGACCGGCTGGATCGTAATCCCCATTGAACAGGTTACGTCGATAACGGAAAAGAATTAGGCTAGGGCTGAGATAATGTTGAGATTTGGCGTTCTCAGCCTCAACCTTCACCTTAGCCTCGGGTTCAACCCTTCAGCCTCCCATCCTCCATCTGAACAATCCTGTGGCACCGTTTCGAAAGGGACTCGTTATGGGTCACGATGACGAACGTCGTGCCCCTCTCTTCATGTATCCTCAGGAGGAGCTGGAACAACTCCTCGCCTGTCGCCGTATCGAGGTTTCCTGTCGGTTCGTCAGCGAGCACAACCTTGGGATTCAGGATCAGCGCCCTCGCAACAGCAACCCTCTGTTGCTCGCCTCCTGAAAGCTGGCCCGGTCTGTGATCTCTCCTTCCGGAGAGCCCAAGGTCTGCGAGGAGCTGCTCGGCACGGGATTGCAGTTCATCGAAGTCCTGAGCTGCTATGAGGCCCGGCATCATCACGTTTTCGAGCGCCGTGAACTCGGGCAGGAGGTGATGAAACTGAAAGACGAAACCGATCGTCCTGTTCCTGAATGAGGCGAGGGAGGAGGAATCCAGACTAAAAATATCATTGCCCTCATAGAATATCTTTCCCGCCGTCGGTTCATCAAGGGCGCCGAGGATGTGGAGAAACGTACTCTTTCCGACGCCAGATGCCCCGACGATCCCGACAACCTCGCCCCCCTGAAGCAAGAGGTCAACACCCTTCAATATCCTGAGTTCCCCTGCGTCAGTACGAAAAGATTTTTCTATACCCCGAGCCTCAAGGAGATTTTTCACTTTTTTTGCCCATGAAATGATCGAGCGTCTCTCTTGTCTTTTCGACGCCTTTGAGGACCCTTTCGCCCGTCTGTCTCAGCCGGTCTGCCTTCTCGCCGACCTTCTCGCTCTCGTCCTGGATCTTTTTTCCGAACCATCTGAACTTTTCTCCGCCGCTCATGAAAGACAGGACGAGAAAGACAACAACGGCGATGACGACGAGACAGATGAGCCTGCTTATCAGTTTAAACATCTCTGCTCCTGCCGAATTTTTCTCAAGTTTACCAGAAAGGATCACCATTATAAAACCCTTTGCGCCATCCTTGTGATCCACCATCAAGTCCCTTTCTTTTTTTGACAGAAGGGACGGAGAAATGATACTTTGAGAAGAGCGTAATCATGAGGGTCTGCGAGATATTTGCAAGCATCCAGGGGGAATCGAGCCATGCCGGCGTGCCCTGCACGTTCATACGGCTGACAGGCTGCAACCTGAGGTGCTCCTATTGCGACACGGCCTATGCATATACTGAAGGGATCGAGCTTACAGAAGACGAGATTGTCGGCAGCGTGAAGGATATCGGATTGAAGACCGTCGAGATAACCGGTGGAGAACCCATGCTCCAGGCGGATGTCCACCCTCTCCTGAAAAGGCTCCTCGATGAAGGATATAGAGTCCTCATAGAGACAAACGGAAGCATGGACATCAGCGAGGTCGACAAGAGGGCAGTCATAATCCTTGACATAAAGACCCCGGGCAGCGGGATGTCTGGAGAGATGAGGATGTCGAACCTCGACTATCTGAAGCCTCAGGACGAGATAAAATTCGTGATCTCTTCGCGAGGAGATTATGATTGGTCCAGGGACTTTGTTCTGAGGCATTCACTCATGGGAAAGCGCACCATTCTCTTCTCCCCGGTACACGGGAAGATGGACCCCGGGGACCTCTCACAATGGATCATCGGGGACAGGCTCGATGTGAGACTGAACCTTCAGCTGCACAAATCCCTCTACGGCCTAGACCGCAGAGGGGTGTGAGTCGGCTAAAAGAGGTCGCTGTCACCCATGGTGTAATAGAAGTATTTTTTTAACATCTCAGGGGATTGAGGTTCGATAACAATGGGCGCAACGAAGTGGAGGCCATTCGGTTCATTCCCGATCTCAAACCCAAGTTCTTTCAGAACCGCGTCGAACCAGAGAGGCCTTGGAGGGAACCAGCATTCTATAAACTCTGCGCCGTCAGAAACCTGGTGCCTCCTGAGGTGAGCAAGAAGGACCTTAACACAGTCGGCATCTTTTGGCCGACAGAGTGCATCGCCCCAGATGATTCTGTTCTGTTCCCTGAAGAAGACAGACCATCCCGCAAGCCTGGATCCCCTCCTCGCTGCAATAATGTGATAGCGTCTGCCGGGCCTCTGCAGATACCTCCATCTCAGATACAATGCCTCTCTCTTCGTGAGGCATCCAAAAAAAGGAGCAACACTTGAGAAGAAATCTGTCCATTCATCATCTATCTCGGATACTTCCTCGACCCTTATGGGTGAGATGAGATTCCTGATCCTGCCGGTCTTCAATCTCTTTAATGCGTCAAAGGGCATCCTCCTGTACGGAACGGGCTCTATGTCTGCATAGTTCAGTATAACCACGCCGAACCGGAAACTGTGATGAGCCGCAAAGCCGTAAGCAAAAGGGATGCCGTTTTTCATATGGGCAGCCTTGAAATTGACATAGGTCCTCGCAATCAACGCCTTCCTGCCAAAGCCAACAGACCTGAAAGTTCTTCTCGTCATCTTGTCGCCAAGCTGATAGGTCATGATCTCGACTGGAGGGCTACCGGGAGAAAGGCTGCAAGAGAGTTTCACAGGATACCCGGCATAGTGTGCGGCCAAGACGCCGTCCTCGGTAGTAGCAAGACTGATAACATATGACCCATAGGGGTTGTCCCGGTATTTCCAGTACCAGTGGGAAAGATCGAGATTCTGATGGAAGACTTCATTGAACATCTCTATGATCTTCTCCTCGTCGCCGGGACGGTATGCCCGTGTGATGTAATTCATTCCCCTTTTCTCCAACACAAGGTCTTGAGGCTCGTAAAGTCTTTTTCGGGGTTGGAGATCCTGCTGTAATAGGTCCCGGGTTCCAGGAAGTCCCATAGTTGTCCGGAGAAGACAAAACGGTCACCCTTGCCGAAGAACCCAATGGAGGGAATAAAGAGGGGATTAGGACTCCATTCGAAAAGGTAACGGTCTCTCAATTCTGATGGGACAGACAAGGAGAGGGGACTACTCCAGAGACCGCAATCGAGAGACATCCCCGCAGGGGGGTGTTGTTGAGGGATAAGGCCTGTAATCTTTCGTAAAAGGCTTCTGTTGTAATGTTTTTCATAAAAGAGCCTGCAGGTCCTCGCCATGATATCGAGCTTTTCTCTTTTGTGGGTATAGTTATGTACGGCCTTTGCCGCAGGCACGGTATAGAGCCTGTAGCCCTTTTCCCTGAGCCTGAAGAAGAGATCGGTATCTTCATAGAAGAGAAAGAACCTCTCATCAAAAAGCCCGCCTGCCTCTTTTACTGAAGACCTCCTTAAGAGAACAACTCCACCATGGTGGTTCTTGACCTCCAGAGGAAGGGTTGATCTCCAGAGCCTGAGATTCTCTCTCCGTGCAGCAAGGGAATAGAGAGTCCCAAAGCTCTCTGATGCACAGGACATCTTTGCAAGGAGGTCATGACCGGGTGAAGGATAGGTGTAATGGGGGAAGAGGTATTTCATCTCTTCATCCCAAAAAACCTGGGGAGAGACGGAACCTGCCAAGGGGTTCTCTTCGATAAAGTCCTCGAGGGCCGTGAGACAGGAAGGATCAACAAAGGCATCAGGGTTGAGGAGGAAGATGAGATCTCCTTTCGAAATCGAGAACCCCTGATTATTGGCCCTCGCAAAACCGACGTTTTCATCGTTAACGACGAGTTTGACTCTGTAAGGCCTCATGAGATCATGGAGGAGGACTCTCTCCTCCGCTGTGGACGTGTTATCAATGACGATCACCTCTCTCTCGCCCTTTCCCTCCGAAACCGATCTGACGGCGCGCGCGGTAAGGTGGGCGGAGCGGTAATTGACAATGATAACGGAAATCATTCAGTCATGACGGCTGTCGGGCTTTACGAGTCTTTGCAGTCTGCCATAGTAATTCTCGACGATCTGCTGATTGGTAAATCTTCCCCTGAATTCTTCGAGCTTCCTCATGACAAAAGAGGCAGGCAGTTCCGGGGTATCAAGGGAGGGTGAATGGAGGTCCCATCTATCATCAGGGGGCGGGATCGCCATGTTGTTTTCGTAGGCAATCCTCGCCAGTTCTGTGCCCGGGAGAGGCTGGAATATCGTTGAGTAAGCAGCATCCGGTTCAATTGCAGCATTGAGTGCGAAGGTTTTCTCGATCGTCTCCTTCGTCTCAAAGGGCATACCGAACATATTGAATGTCACGATCATTACGCCGTATTTTCTGAGGAGCCTAGCCCCTTCCTTTATGGTCTTGTCAGACATCTTCCGGTTCAGATAGCGCATGCGATATTCCTCATCTCCGCTCTCCAGACCGAAGAGAACAAGTCTGAGGCCGCTTCCTGCAAGGACTGCAACGGTCTCTTCATCAAGGGAGTCAATCCTCGCCATAATCATGAAGGGAAGCCCTATCTCCTTCTCGTAAAGCGCACAGAAGTCCTTCACCCACGACCTCTGCCGGACAAAGGTCTCATCGAAAAACTCTATCAACTGGGGGTCATATTTCCTTACGATCCCCCTGATATTCTCGACTGCCGACGCCGGGCTGTATTTGCGAAGGTAATTCTTCAGACCGCCATACTTTTCGATCATTGCGCTGTTACAGCAATAGGTGCATTTGTAAGGACAACCCCTTCCAGTGATTACCGGAAGGGAATAGATCCCGCCCGGTGACAAGACCCCTATATGCATCTTCCGCAACCCCTGGTCTCCCTCTCTGTCAAAGATGTCATAATCGATATAGGGATAATTTTCGAGATTTTCTGAAAGCCAGCGCATCTGAAGGGCAGCCGCCCGATTCTCCTGGTCCTTGAAGACCATCCCGTATATGGAAGGCATGCCCTTCTTGTCCCGGTCGTAAGCTGTGACGGTCATGATCAGGGGCAATTCGCCTTCACCGACACAGACCCCGTCAACACCTGGATGGGCAAGCACCTCTTCGGGACCGAGGATGCCCTGGTATCCACCGACGATAATGAGACCACCAAAGGATGTCCTCAGGAGTGTTATGACTTCCCTGATACGTTTCCAATTAAAGGTCATGGCAGAAAAAGCAACAACCGTTGGGTTTTTGGCGAGTATTCGGGAAATTACCTGCTCCGGCGTGTCAATCGCCTTACCCATGACATCCCGATAAATCACGAGGTCCGTTTCGATTCCCTTCTGCCTGAGGGCAGCTGACATGAATCCTATGCCTAAATTGACCTCATGGTCATTGGTATAGAAGCAAAAGACGACTCTCTGCACAATGTTTCCTCCTCGCTAATCTTCTCTTTTCCGTGCCAATATATAATAGCTCAAAGTAAACAAACTTTTCCCATCGATATCGGTTCCGGACCGCTCAAGAAGGGCGATGGCGTCAGCAACAGGGGAGGGCGGCGGAACTGGCTCTTCCTTTACCGAGAGTATCTCGAATCCAGCGTCTCTCAGCGCCGCTTCAATCGTCTTCTTCGTGAAGAACCTCAGATGCGTAATACAGAGGGTACCGGCAGGAATATAATCCCACCTGCCGGCGAGGAGGTCTTCGACGATAGACCAGTGTCCAACGTTCGGCACGCTTAACAGGAGATACCCGTTCTCATTGAGAAGATCCCTCACCTTCCTTAGAAATAATCCGGTTTCTCGGACATGCTCAAGCACGTCAAGGCAGGTAACACAGTCAAACTTCTCGGCGAACGCTGTCGTCAGAATGTCGCCTATCACACCGTCAAGGTTCCTCTTCGCAATCTCCGCCGCCTGGGGATTTATCTCGCTCCCCACCACACGGCAGCCGAACTTCTCCCTGGCAAGGGCGCCAAACTTTCCGGTATGACATCCGATATCAAGGAGGGATGTGATATTCTCCGGGACAAGAGGCAGGATTTCAGCCCGCGCAGTAGCCAGGTCATAATCGATGAAGGGATGGATATAGGCATTGAGAGAGATACAGACCTCGTCAGCCGGCAAGAGACGGGGGATATTGAGGGGGTCTGCAGGAATCGCCATCCTGCTGAGCGCTTCGCGTCGCGCAAGGAACATCCATGACGGCCTTCCGTCATAGGGCATGTGGGAAACTCCGGGGTCACGGAGAGACTCGGTAAACCTCTCAAATCCCCTGAGGGTATAATAGGGAGTCGCCTTCCCCCCCCGGTACCCCAGAACATCGGAAGGAAGGACACAACATATGTTCTGATTCTCCTCCATCACCCTCAGCAGCTCTTCGACCGTCCCCTTTCCCATGATAACTGCAGGTTCTTTTACGATCAGGACATAGGGTGCTGCGTCGACAAGGTGTTCGAGTATCTTAACCCGTAACATGCCGTCATCGCCTTCCTGTTCCACCAGCGAGGACCCCTCGGGGAGGGCCTCTCTGAACATCTTCAGACAGAGCTGAAATTCAGGATACAACCGGTACATCGGCGGCACGATCGTAAGAACGGTCACCCTCTTATCCATTCCTGCCCTCACTCTCGTCAAATTGGTCGATGACCTGTATGGGCAACCATTCCCATGGTTGCATGCTCACCCTCTCTGCCAGTCTGTCCGAGTAGATCTGGAGGATCTCCCCGGTATCAAGGCCTTCGGGGATCATCCCGTCGATCGTCAGGAGACGGTAAAAGTTCCCGGAATCGATACCCTCGATGCTGTTCCATGCGGTCAGAAAGACTGCGCCCCTTTTTATGCCCCAAGGTATTATCCCTCCGGGAAGGGACGATTGCCTGCCAAAAAACGTTACAGGCAAACGCTTGTAGTGATACAATCTCCTCGGCAGATCTATTGCGGCCCAGAAGATCCCGCCCCTCCTGCCGATGGATACGACTTCCCTATCAATCTTACCCGAAAAATTTGTATAGATATACCGTGATGAAAATCTCATTTCCGATAACCAATAATTGAGCTTCAGATAGTACTGTGTCGGCAGCGGTGTCGCAGGTGAGGTGTCAACGGTCCTTGCGATCGGGTAGACATCGTATCCGAGATGGGTGAAGGCAATAGCAGGGATAAAGAAGCTCCCGAAATGGCCCGTCAGGATGATGGCCGGACGCTTGTCGCCGATCACGGACTTCAGGTTCTCGATCCCCTCGACGCGGAAATATCTGTCGATCTTTTTCCCCGACATCCGGAGTGACGTATAGGCGTCGCTTTCTCGTATGACCTTTACCCAGAACGTTCTCTCAAGAAATGACTCTGTCTCCTGTTCACTTGCAGTCCCTCCCGTGTACTTGCAGAGCGTGAGATAGCCTTTCTTCATAAACTCCTTTTCGGGTTCGAACATCCGGTACAGCCTTTTCTTAAGGCTTTCGGACCTAAAACCGCATGAAAATATCGGAAGATCGAGAAAGTAGTATCTCCATGTATGCAGTTCTGGAAGGTTCATGACTTCAATGCTTCAGAAAAAACCGATTCCAGTCTGGCAGCAACCATATCGCTTCTGAATTTGTTCCTCACGACCTCAATTCCCCTCTTTCTGAGCCGTGTTCTGAGGTCCCTGTCCTTCATGATATTCAGCGCAGCATCTGCAATTGAGGGTGGATCTCCCTCGGGTACAAAACATGCATAATCGTGGTCGATATCGAAACTCATGTGAGAAGGTATTGCTGTAGCGACTGAAGGTATTCCGCAGGCAAGGGCCTCTCCAAAGGGAAGGCCAAATCCTTCATGAGATAGGGAAGGAGCGATGAACAGATCGCTTGCCTGATAGATGGCCGCCATTCTTGCCGGCGGCACACTGATAAGGTATTCATCGACAGCAGTAATTTCATTCTCTCGTGTCAATGTGTCACTGGTGGATACCCTTGTGAGATTGACCTCAATGCCACTTTCTCTCAGAAGGGCTACGGCCTGCAACGCGTCGCCAATCGCCTTGACAGACGCATCGAACAGTCCCGAGACAAGGACCCTGGTTCCCCCAGAGCGTTCCGTTGAAAACCATCGCTTCCAAAAGGGCAAGGGCCTATAGAGATCGAGATCAACGATCTGGCCTATCGTATGAACCGCAAATCCGCCGGAACCGAAGAGATCAATGAGACGCTTTGAAAGCCAGTCTCCCACCGTCAATTTGGGGACCGGCACCTTATAGGAATCCTCGATAAGATCTTTCCTGTCGGCATATTCTCTGTTGTCGCCTTCATACCCCTGGCACAAATGGAATCTCTTCCTGCCGCTCAGTCGAAGAGCCGGCTTTACCGTCGTCCAGAAGGTCGCAATAACAATGTCCTGCCTCTCCTCATGACGAACAAATTCAGCCGAAAGATCTGAGACGTAATCGACGTCGACAGGATAAGGATACCAGAGATGATCTCCTCGTAATGCCCTTATCGTCACCCTATGCCCGAGCTTCTGGAGAGCCCTCGCCTGATCAAAGACAACTCTCACGCCGCCGCAGAGTTCCGTTGATTCTAGGAGATAACAGATCCTCATTTTCTGTCGCTGTCGGCAAGGTCGAGCCTGGGAAACTCCCACGAATGCCCGATCGTTACAATTCCGAATTCACCCTTGAAGTTTTCGACATGAAGCATCTTGGTACGCTTGATGTCATAGAGGTGAAGCGCATGATCATCCATGAGAACGCCGAGGAAATAGTAGTGGCCTGAGAGGAGTGAAAAGGATGGGAATCTCAGACAGACCTCCTGACCGTTGCGGAATGTGACTGCTTCGTATCCGTCGATCTTTGTTGTGGCTCCGAATATCGGCTCCTCATCATTGCGGTTAAGGCCGAATCCCACATATCCCCTGTTGGGTGAATGGCCATCCGCAACACCGATAACCATTCGCAGACAGATCTCCTGACCCGTCTTGATGACATCAACCTCGCGGCCATCTCCGTCAGTGAGATCAACGGATTCGAGCCACACCGTTTTTTGTTCCGGCTGCTTCAGCTCCTGGCCCGGAATTTCCCTCTTGGCGCTCGTCATTCCTGCATCCTTCTCCCTCATCCAGTCATTATAGGCATTGATAACCTTGGCGGTCTTGCCGATCTCCGCGATCTTCCCGTGATGGAGCCACAGAGATTTGCTGCAGAGTTCCTGGACAAGATACATGGCGTGGCTGCAGAAAAGAATTGTCTTTCCCTGTTTCTTGAATTCCATCATCCGATCAATACACTTTTTCTGAAAGCTTTGATCACCCACGGACAGGGCCTCATCTACAATGAGGATATCCGGGTCAACGCAGGTCGCTATCGAGAAGGCAAGTCTCATGTACATTCCTGACGAGTAGGTCTTGACCGGCCTCCTCATAAAATCGCTGAGCTCCGAGAAATCAACGATCTCCTCTTTCTTGGCATCTATTTCAGCCTTCGACAGGCCCATAAGATAGGCATTGAGGTAGATGTTCTCCTCGCCGGTGAGTTCGGGATTGAAGCCTGCACCGAGTTCAAGGAGGGCGGCTGTCCTTCCGTTCACCGTGAGGCTTCCTGAGGTCGGCTTCAGTGTCCTGGCAAGGACCTTGAGGAGTGTGCTCTTCCCCGCCCCATTCTCCCCGATGATCCCAAGCGTCTCTCCCTGAAGAACGGTGAAACTAATACCATCGAGGGCCTCAAAAACAGTATGGTGAGGTCTTCTCGAAATGATCTCTTTCAACCTGTCTGCGGGAGATTGATAGATCCGGTAACTCTTGGTAAGGTTTCTTGTCTCAAGCGCTATCACGGCGACCCCGCAGGTTCTTGGAGAGGAGCATCTTGAATATCATATGAGAGGCGTCAGACATAGAACCTCTTAAGAACGGCGTACAGTGTCAATGATAGCGAACATGCCGAAAAGACGGCGGCAGTCAGGCCAAGGAGGGTCCTGTTCACGGGGAAGAAGCCCTTCCTCCTGTAAAGCAGGATGGCGAGAAGGGGAGACAGGGGGATGAAGTATCTGCCCTGGACACCGCTAATCGTTTCGTTTCCCACCGAGGTCCATCCTATGTAAGCCAACGTCACGACGACCAGTACGTTGAGGCACAAAACCGCAAAAATTACGATCCTCTGCTTCAGAGAGATTACGATCCTTTCCGAAGCCTCCGACCGCATGGCAAGAAGCAGCATGACAAAATAACAGACTGCCAGCAATTCGGACTCAGAGCCGATAAAGGATTTCATATACGTTCCGCCGTTCTGCATGAAGGTTTTCGATAGTATTCTACAATATTCGAGGGGCTGCTTAAGAATAAAAGACATTTGTTTCTTGGCCGACAGATCAGGCAGAAGAAAGCCATATATTGTATAGATGTCCTCATGAATGTCCGCCTTCCAGGTCCATATCATTACAACGGAAAAGCTCAGAATGATCAGGAGCAGGAAGGTCACAAGGTATCTCTTCCATGACCCGATCTTCTCCAACGGGATGAGCAGGAAAAGGAGAGGCATGAGGAAATAGGCCTGTTTTGAGAGTGCAAGTACCAGAGAGGCCGCGAAGATCAGGGACACCTTTGCGCGGGTCTCTGACCCATCAAAGGCAGTTCTCACGAAAAGAGAGGTCGTCAAAAAAGCGATACCAACGGTAAAGCCGTCTGCCGACAATGAAGTCGCCTCGCAGAGAGTGACAGGAGATAGGGAGAGCAAGAAAAGCGCCCACTTGCCGATAGGCATGCACTTGATTGAAAGGTACATGAGAAGGAGCCATGCCAAGAAGTTGGATATTCTTCCGAGATACATGAGCGCAAGGGGAGAAAGACCTGAGATCCTTCCGATGGCAATTCCGAAGGCCTGAGGGAGGTAGGGTACCGGTGAGTATACTGCCGTGTTCGGGAAATGGAGGAAGGTCCTCTTATTCTTGTCGAGAGGGAGTGTAAGGAGTAGAAGCATGTCCCGAGGGTCCTGCGTGTTTTGTGGATGTAAGAGTCTCAGGAACGCGTTTGTGGTACTTAGCAGACTTTCCGGCAACAAGCCGCCAATGCCCCCTATATCTTTCAGACTGTAAAACTTCTTCATCACCGCTTCTACTTCTGCCTTCATGAACAAGCTTCTCATTTCCCTGGCATCCCTTTGTCTCTCAGCCCGCTGATCGGGGTTGAGGACAGCGGGAAGTCGCTTTTCCGCAACGAAACGGCCCTCGGACATCTGATAGGCACGATAAAAATGGTTGGGCTCGTCAGGGACCACAAACGGCGGGACTACAAACAAGAACAGTATTCCATAGGTGATGCCCAAAAGGAGGAAGACCTTTTCCGGAGTCAGAGACAGGCATGTTTTCTTCAGCATAGTATGGGACAAACCGGTTTCACTCGTGAGCATTCCTGCGGAATATGTGTCATACATCCTATCATACATCGGTTTGCAAAATCTCTCCGAAGACATACCCTGCCGTTTTTATTGTGTTTCTTGATCATCATCCGTTACACTAAGTTCGAATTGCGGAACAGGGAGACGCTGCAATGAAAGAATTGACCATTCTGATGCCGTGCCTGAACGAGGCAGAGACAATCGGCATGTGTATAAAGCGGGCCGAAAAGCTCCTCGAGGAAAATCGCCTGGAGGGAGAGATCCTCGTTTCGGACAACGGATCGAGTGATAGCAGCCGGGAGATAGCCCTCTCTCTGGGCGCTCGAGTAATACAGTGTGCGACCAAGGGGTATGGAGCGGCCCTTCAGTTCGGCATCGAGAACGCTGAAGGAGACTTCGTCCTGATGGGCGACAGCGATGACAGCTACCATTTCGACGAGGGCATGCCGATGATCGAGAGGCTGCGCAACGGCTATGATGTCTGCATGGGCACGAGACTGAAAGGCAGGATTATGCCCAAGGCTATGCCCGATCTCAACAGGTATATAGGGAATCCACTGCTTACGTTCATCGGCAGGCTCTTCTTCGATATCTCCCTGAGCGACTTTCATTGCGGCATGCGGGCCTTCAGAAGGGACAAGATACTCTCTCTGAATATCGTGACGACGGGGATGGAGTGGGCCTCGGAAATGATCATCAAGGCGAGCCTGGCCGGACTAAGGATGACGGAAGTTCCCATAACGCTTTACAAAGACGGCAGGGCGAGGAGGCCTCATCTGAGGCGTTGGCGCGACGGGTGGAGGCACCTCCGGTTCATGCTGCTCCATTCGCCGAAATGGCTTTTTTTTGTGCCGGGTTTCATTCTTTTCTTTATGGGTCTGCTGGGAGAGGCGGTCCTGACCCAGGGGACACTCCATATTGGAAGGGCCGAACTGGACGTACACTCCCTTCTCGTCATGGCTTTTGTGCTCCTCGCCGGAGCGCAAATGGTCTTTACGGGCATATTCGCAAAGCTGTACTCTTTCATCTCTGGCATCCTGCCCTATGACGAGCGTTTCGACAGGCTTGTGAGACGACTGACCCTCGAACGACTTCTTGTGGCATCGACGGCTACGGGCGTCCTGGGGACAGCGGGGTTCCTCTACACGCTCTGGGAATGGTACAACAGTGGTTTCTCAGGACTTGACTACCGGACGACGATGCGACACCTGGTCCCTTCCCTCACGATGGTTGCCCTGTCGGTGCAAGGGATATACAACGGATTCATGCTTTCTGTCTTGTTTTTGAAGACGAAGGGCACGAGGCAGACGCTGCCGGAAGAAAATGAGTTCCCCGATCGCCTCGGATAAAAAGGGCCCCGTCAGGACCTTTCTGATCAGGCTTCACCAGCTGCTTTCACACAACCGTCGGGTCGACATTCTTGCTCAGAGGATTCATGCCCTCATAAACGAAAAGTTCGGAGACTCAAGGGAGATCAGATGTCTCGATGTGGGCTGCGGGGACATGAAGATTTCCCAGGGGATCAATAGACTCAATGCGAGGACACTATGGCATTGCATAGACCTTTACGACCTGCCGCCCGATCTGGAGGAGAGCAGGGAGTGGATGAGGTATCAAAAGTACGACGGTGAGCGTATCCCCTTTGGCGACAAGTCAATAGACGTTGTTTTCTTTTGTGATGTACTCCACCACGTCAAGGGCGACATTCCCTCCTTGTTGAAGGAAGCCTCGCGAGTCGGCAGTGCGATTCTTATCAAAGACCACTTCGAGCAGTCCCTCTACTCGAGGAGGGTGCTGCAGGCGATGGATTTCTTCGGCAACTGGAGTTACGGAGTGGCACTGCCTGAGCATTATTTCACTCGCGAGACCTTTGATGAACTTTACCGCTCGTGCGGCCTGACATTAAGGAAGATCGAGACCCGAATCGATCTCTATAACCACCTTCCGATCATACGATATCTCCTGAAACCGGAGTGGCACTTTATAGCTCTTTTGGAGTCTTAACCCCTGCTGCAGCCGTTGCCTCCTTGCTCCGAAAGACGCAGGCCGAACGGTCATAGCCAGTCTGCAAATTCGTTCTTCAGTTTGCCGAAGATGAAGGAGCCGAAAATAAAGAAGATCAGGGCCCAGGCAGAAGAGAGGAGGAACATATGCGATGCTCCCGTGGTCCCCTGAAGGAGCAGGGACTGATAAACCGACATAAAAGGATAGAGGGGATTGATATACATGGCCTGTTGGGCCCATGGAGGCAGCATGCTCACGGGATAGAGTATGGGCGTTACATAAATCCAGAAACTGATGCCGAGCTGCACAAGCTGCATAACATCCCTGAAGAAAACTGTCATGGTCGCGCTGATAAAGGATATCCCCAGGGTAAAGAAGACCTGGAGAAGCAGGATGAGAGGGAGGACAAGAAAGATCGTATAAAACCCGCTCGTGATACTCTTATAGGCCATGAGCAGGATAATCGCAATCCCGTAACTCAAGAGAGGCGCGAGTACGGCCTTCGTCGTCAGAATTTCCGTTGGGAAGGAGGTCTTCTGGATGAGGTTCGCATTCTCTATGAGAGAAGAAGTCCCCCGTAACAGCCCTTCGGCAAGAATGATCCATGGGAAGAGGCCGGCAAGGAGGTAGATTGCCGAAGCCCCGGCGCCTCCGCCTGTGCCGACTCTAAGCTTGAAGATATAGACAAATACGAAGAGGTAGATAACCATCATGACGACGGGATGGATGAAATGCCAGAAAAGTCCACCAACAGATCCCACGAATCTGCCCTTAATCTCCCGTATCACCATCTGGGAGAGGATATGCCGGTATGTGTAGAGGTTTCTGATGATCTCAACAGGCGAACGAAGTATCTCTTTTGAGAAGCGTGCAAACATTCCGGGATGTTATTTTTCAGAAATGCATACGCAGATTTTCGGTTATACTATAACATATTTCAGCCTTTCTTTATGGTACATTTATGCTGATGTCTTTTATTGATGATCGCCGTGATGAGAGGTGAAGTACTATGGATTCACATTTCCCTGAATGCAACAATCTTCTCATCCTTGCGCCCCATCCCGACGATGAGGCCCTGGGTTGTTCAGGGACTATCATGCTCCTGAACAGGAAAGGGGCATCGTCTACCGTAGTGTTTCTCACCGACGGGGAAAGACTGAACGGAGAACCTTCTGCCACGGTTGGGGAAAAACGAAGGGAAGAGGGACGTAGGGCATCGAAGATGCTCGGGTGCGAAGAACCGGTATTTCTTGGTTTCCCCGATGGTGAGGTCGGCAGCCATGCCGATGGGATCTCCCGGGAGCTCTCCGGCCTGATCGCTGAAAAAGAACCCGACATCATCCTCGCACCCTCGCCTCTTGACTTCCATCAGGACCATATCGCAGCATCGAAGATCGCCCTCGGTCTTCTTGAAGGTCGCAGTGGTTTCAAACTGGCATTTTATGAGGTCTATTCGACGGTAAGGTTTACGCACCTTATTGATATTGTCTCCGTTGTCGCTGAGAAAGAAAAGGCCATCCTCAATTATCATACAAGCCTTTACAATAAGCCGGAACTTTACGTGCACGCCATCTTCGGACTGAACGCCCAAAGGTCTATCTTCACGCAGAGCAGGGGCTACTATGAAGCCTTCTGGCTGATAGAAAAGCCGCTGAGAAAAGAAGAGATTACAGACTGGCTGACGTGCGGCTTCTCAAAACCTTCTTGAGAGTCCTTGGAGAGCGCCTCTCTCTTGCGCAGCCGTTCGCTGAATAGCTTATCCTGAGGCGACATGCCCGAACTTCTCCGCGAACTCCTTCAGGTAATTCCTCAGCTTCAGTCGAATCCCTTCGGTATCGAGGTAAAGCTTCCACGCCCTCAGTTTCTCTCTGTCGAAAACGCCTGAATGCCCCTCGTAGAGAGGTTTCCCTCTGGAGAAGATCTCGTAGAGGAGCAGAGGATCGGTATCTCTCGTAAGAACGACAAGATCTATTTCCTTTCCCTCAAACAGATCGCCGAGTCCGCCGATCAGTTCGAGCTTCGAGACCGTTGCCCCTGTCCTGAGTTTTACGGCCACATCAAGATCGCTTGCAGGATGGAGCCGCCCGCCGGCACTGGATCCGAAGAGCACGAGCAGGTCGATGCCGCTCTCCTCGCAGAATCTCCCGATCTCCGGGTCTCTCATGGTTTAATCATAAGGAGAGGGGTCAGGATTGTCAAGGTTTGGAGGACGTTTATGGAACTGAGGCAAATATGGTAGAATTCTCTCAATAACTTCTCTTGTCCTCGAACACAAAAAATACCACATAGGGAGATCGAGATTGGCCGATTTTGGGATTTGCACCATTGTGTCAAAAAACTATCTCCCTTTCGCGCGGGTGCTGGTTGACTCCTTTTATGAGCACAATGAGGGTGAAGCCTTTGTCTTATTAGTTGATTCAGTGGACGGCTATTTCAAGCCCAACGATGAAAAGTTCAGACTCATTGAAATAGAGGAACTGAGGGATGAAATACCCGACTTTGAAAGATTCTGTTTCCAATACACCATCCTCGAGTTGAATACCGCTGTCAAGCCTTATCTCCTGGGACATCTCCTGAAGAAGTATGGTCTCAAGAAGCTGATCTATTTTGATCCTGATATCCTCATAACAAATAGCGTCAGACCAATTGTGGACTTGCTTGATGCCCATTCCTTTGTGCTGACTCCCCATCTGACGGCCCCGATCAACGACACGCATAAACCAAGCGAAGTGGACATCCTTTTGTCCGGCTCATATAATCTCGGTTTTTTTGCCCTCTCGAGAGACGAAACAACATCGTCAATGCTCTCCTGGTGGCAGAAGAGGCTTTACAGCAACTGCATTCATGCCGTCGAAAAGGGGATCTTCGTTGATCAGAAATGGATCGACCTCGTACCCGGGATGTACCACGGTGTCTTTATACTCAGGGAGCCGGGCTATAATGTGGCATACTGGAACTACCATTGCAGAGATGTGAAGGTCGATGGCGGCAGGATAACCGTAAACGGACAGCCTTCCTATTTCTTTCATTTCAGCGGTCTTGACCCGGAGAACATGGAACCTGTTTCGAAGCACCAGGACAGGTACAGGATCGGCATGTTAAAGGAAGACCTCCAGGCTGTTTTCAGGATTTACCGGGACCGAATCATGACAAGGGGGTTTAAGGACTGCAGGAACTGGCCCTATCTTTTCGGCTCTTTTCAGAACGGAGAGAGAATACCCGACCTTGCAAGAAGGCTCTACCTCTCGATGGGGGAAGCCGTCAAGAGATTCGGCAACCCCTTTGCCACAGGTGAAAAGAGCTATTTTGCATGGCTCAATGAAAAAATCGACGGGAACAGTCCTGCGATTACAAGGCTGATGCGCGAAATGTACTATATACGCCATGACGTCCAGAGGGTCTACCCCGATATCTCAGGGGCCGATAGGGAAGGCTTTGTGGCATGGGCTTTGACGAGCGGAAAGAGGGAATATCAGCTGGGAGAAAAGTTTTTCCAGGATGTCGTGCCTGCCGTTACCGATAACACCGAACTTTCGAGACAGGTTCTTTTTCTCAGCTCTGCCAATAAGGGGAAAGAGTTCCTGAAGAAGACGGCATATACGCTCTTTGGAAAGAATCCGAAGATCATCACCAATCTAAAAAAGATCAACAAAAAGCTGAATGCCGCCCTCTCCATTCCTGCGAATACCGACATAAGGGCAACCATGAACTCAGTCAGGGATACCGGAGAGACAGGTATTAATATCGCCGGTTATATCACATCGGAAAGCGGCACAGGAGAGGCGGTGAGATCGGATATCCGCATCATCAAGACCCTGAACATACCCTATGCGTTGAATAACGTACCGTCTTCATCGAGACAGAGCGATTCTACCTTCACATCATTCACCGACGCCCACCCGTATCCGATAAACCTGATTCACGTTAATGCAGACCAGGTGCCTGTCTTCCATTCGCAGAAGGGCGACAGCTACTTCAGGGATGCTTACAACATAGGCTATTGGGTATGGGAACTGTCCGTTTTCCCTGAGGAATGGAGACCCCATTTCAGCTATTTTGACGAAATATGGACGGCCAGCACCTTTTGCATGGAATCCATCGGCTCGGTTTCACCTGTCCCCGTGATACGGGTCCCCCACTGCGTATCGATAGATACCCTGAAGGATCTCGACAGAAGGCATTTTGGATTAGACCCTGACAGTTTCATCTTCCTCTTCATGTTCGATTTTCTGAGCTTTTTTGAGAGGAAGAATCCCCTGGTCCTTCTTGAGGCGTTCAGAGAGGCCTTTCCCTCAAACAGTGACGCGCTCCTCGTGCTTAAATGTTCCAATTCATATTGGAACCCAGCCTTTATGACCGATCTCCTCAGGGCTTCAAAGGGGTTGAATGTAAGGATTGTGGACAAGTATCTCGTGAAGGACGAACTGCACAGCCTGATGTCATTGAGTGACTGCTACGTTTCGCTCCACCGTTCCGAGGGCTTTGGCCTCACCCTTGCCGAGTCGATGTATATGGGGAAACCCGTCATTGCGACGGCCTACTCAGGAAACATGGATTTCATGACCGTCAACAACAGCTTTCCTGTCAAGTATACGCTGATCGAGATCGAGAAAGATACGGGACCGTACAAGAAAGGCAATGTCTGGGCTGACCCTGATATCGGACATGCTGCCGAGATGATGGACTTTGTTTATCGCAACCGGGAGATTGCCGCACAGATCGGACAGACAGCATCAAGAGACATACGAACTCTCTACAGTCCTTCGGCCATCGGTCGGAGGGCAAAGGAGAGAATCGATCTTGCGATGGGAAAGAGGTGATTATCCGCCCAGACCCGTCTTTATTGTCAAGTGATCCGCTTCCATGTTTTTTGCCGCCCTCTCGAGACCCCGTCCCGGTGGATCACATCCGCATATTACCGCGTCAGGGAAAGAGGCACCCAGGAATCTCAGGTTTCTACCGATTCCGCAGCCGTATTCCACGATCCCACGAGGGTCTTTCCTTACGGAACTGCGGACCATCTTTGCTTTTTATTCGGCAAAATAATCTACGTCATCAAAGAAATTCAGCTGGCCCTGGAGAAGGCTGTCATAATTCTCCGCAATTTATCAAAGTCGACCTTCTTCACGATCTTCTCGCCCTATTGCAGGATTTCATCTGCGTTGTTTATGATACTTCGGGCATCAGACCGGAGGGATGTCTTTCGAACCCTTTCGTTTTTGAACAGACATCCATTTGAAAAACAGCCGGAGTGCGTGAAACGCGCAAAGAAGCCGATGAATAGGATATCTGTATCGAAAAGAACGTCGATCGAGTACGCTGTCTACGCGATGACGGCCTTTCTCTGCATCTTTCTACTGGTTGTGCTATTAGGATTATGGAACGCGGACCTGACAATCCCCTTTGTTTATTCAGAAGATGGCTTGTTTTATTCAATGGTGATCAAGGGAATGAGCGATAACGGATGGTATTTGCACAACAGCCTTCTTGGAATGCCCTCAGGCATGGATCTCCACGATTTCCCTCTAGTGAATTTTAACACCTTTCACCTTTTCATGCTGAAGCTCATCTCTCTTCTTTTTCACAATTACGGAACTACTATGAATCTTTACTACTTACTGACATTTCCCTTAACAACAATAACCTCGCTCTTTGTCTTTCGGCAGTTTAATCTCTCTTTTGTCACATCGATTGTGGGGAGCTTGCTCTTCACGTTTCTTCCCTACCATTTCATGCGGGGGGAACACCATTTTTTCTTGGCATCATATTATATGATACCTCCGATGGTTATGGTCATTCTCTGGTTGTCTTCGGAAAAAGGTTTGCTTTTCATTCCGAGCGATGACGGGGGAAAGCCACGCTTGGATCTGACGGGCAAGGAAACGCTGATCAGCATCGGCTCGTGCCTTGTTGTTGCATCTTCTGATGTCTATTACGCCTTTTTTAGTAGTTTCTTTCTCTTTATCGCAGGACTCTTGGCCTCCGTCGCAAAGAAAAAGATCTATCCTCTCCTGGCTTGCGCAATTCTTGTTTTCGTCATATCCGGCGTGGTCCTTCTGCAGGCTGCACCTAGTATCGTGTACCAACACAAACATGGAAAAAACAGAGAAGCAGCCCACCGGAGTCCTGTAGACGCTGAAATTTACGGAATGAAGATCGCACAACTGCTTCTGCCTGTGAGCGGGCACAGAGTCCCATGCCTTGCACGACTGAAGCAGAGGTACAACTCGGAACCGTACAGACCTTTGATCAATGAAAATGACTCCTCTTCTCTCGGGCTTCTCGGAAGTCTTGGGTTTTTAATGCTCCTGCTGTCGCTCCTTAACAAAAGCCCACGCGACTCGCACGAAAAAATAAAAAATGACCTCGCTGTTCTTAATGTTTCCGCCGTGTTGCTTGGTACGATCGGAGGGCTCGGGTCCCTCTTTGCCTTCTTCGTTCTCCCCCAAATACGGTCTTACAACAGAATAAGTCTTTTTATCGCATTCTTTTCGCTCTTCGCCGTCGTGATATTTCTCGAAAACATTCGTCACCGGTATGTTAAGTCAAGAAAGGACGAAATCCGTTATTACCTCCTCATGGCCGTTACCCTTGCGATTGGCATTGCGGACCAGACGACTGCTCATTTTAGACCGCCTTTTGCCGAACTGAAAGCAGAGTATGCAAAGGATGAGGAATTTGTCAGAAAGATAGAAGCATCGCTGCCGGAGAACGCCATGATATTCCAGTTACCATATGTTGCGTTCCCGGAATCCTGGCCTGTTCATAAGATGATGGACTATGAACTTTTCAGGGGCTATATGCATTCAAAGACCCTTCGGTGGAGTTACGGGGCGATGAAAGGCAGGGAAGGTGACGCATGGCAAAAGCATGTGGTAAACTTGCCTTCACACGAGTTTCTGACGGCAATATCCGATGCCGGGTTCAGTGGAATCTACTTAGATCGTTACGGCTTCGCTGACAGGGGTGTCGAGATTGAGGGGAAACTCTCGCATTGGCTTAGTGTAGAACCTATAGTGAATGACAATGGCAGACTGGTTTTCTTCAACATGGGACGTTACACGGACGGTGTAAGGACCATTGCTTTCGATGTTTCCCGGGTAAAGAGGGGTACAACGACCGGAAACGTTGACCTTATTGAATCTCATAAGTCTGCCAAAGGTCGATCCGCTCACTTATTCCACGCCGCCGGATGGGCCTTCGATCTGAAGAGAAACATCCCGGTAAGGGGCGTCCTAATCGTATATGATTCTAGACCGCTGACAGTTGCCCCTGTAACACATCCCCGAAATGATGTGGCTCAGGCATATCAAAACGAGAAAATGCTCATGACAGGCTGGGATACTGTTTTCTGGGTGAACAGCATACATAAAGATCCTCATAAGGTGGAATTCTATTCTATCCTGGAAGACGAAGTTTTCGTACCCTTGCCGGGCCAGGGGGGAAACAAAGCCTTTGTTATCCCCGTTCTTTAATTTTAAGTTCCTGAAACAAAATCGTAAATCTTTTGCGCCACGTTCTTCCAGGTATGCTTCTTCACCTGCTCAAGGCCCTTTCTGACAAGCTCTTCTCTGAGCCCTTCATTGGATAGAAGATACTCCACCTTTTCTCTGATGTTGTCGACGGAGGTCGGGTCAAAATAGGATACGGCGTCCCCGCAGACCTCCTCGATGGCGCCGATCCTTGAGGCTGCGACGGGCGTCCCCATCCCCATCGCCTCAAGGGGAGGCATGCCGAAACCCTCATACAAAGAGGGGTACACGAATACGATCGCATTGCCGTACAGTTTTGCCAACTGTTGAGGTTTAGCGTAGTCAATAAATTCCACCTTCTCATGGACCCCCAATTCCCTGGAAAGACCGCTCAGGTGTTTGAAGTAATCTTCCTTTCCACCGGCAATGACCAATCTATGCATCTGTAATATCCGGCTCCTGCTGTATGCCTCAAAAAAACGGTCAAAGTTCTTATGCCGATATGTTGCGCCGACCATGAGGATAGTGCTCCTGTCTTCGCTCTTTTGGGGCTCTCTGGTCTCCGGGAAAGGATTGTATCCATTCCCAGAAACCAGTATCTTCTGCGGGTCAAGATGGTACGTTGTGACGATGTCCTTTTTGGTAAACTCCGAGAGCGTATTCACTGCGAAAGACTTTCTGATCAGAAAGGGCAGCAGGAAACGATAGTAGTAATTCTGCAGTCGGTATTGTGAGGGGAACCTTAGCGGTATGAGGTCGTGGATTGAAAGCATCTGCGGGACAGATGGGAAAAAGAGGCCGTGATGGGTAAGGTTTATAAGCAGGTCAAATCTCTCCTTCCTCAAAGTACGGGGAAGAACCAGATTAAGCCAGAGGAGCCTTGTTATCGCGCCAAGCTGCCTCTTTCCTGGCTGTATGATCTCCGGCGCCTTGATCACGTTTATATTTGTGTTACCTTCGAAAGGAGCATCATGGGAGGTGATGACAGAGACTTCAAGGAATTTTGAGAGTTCGCGAGTGACATTCAGAGCATACAGCCCAAGACCCGTCGGCTTATCATCAATGATGGCAGCATTGATCGCAATCTTCACGGAGGCCTCACCACAGCTAGGTATTTCGAGAAGACGACCCCTTCAATTTCCTGGCGAGACCCCTGATCCTCTCGGTGATGCTCAGTCTGTTCATCATCTCTGCCTGCGTAAGCATGATCGCATCCAATTTATTAGTTGTCGACTCCATCTTATTCGTTACCGACTCGATTTTATCGGCAAACAGAGAGATGGCTGTCAGAGTTTGGTCAACCTTGTTGTGTAGTATCAACTGATTGTCGCAGAGATTAACTATCGTGGGCATATTATCAATCTTTTCGGCGAGTCGTTCGCTCCTGCCGCAGAGCTCCTTGAGAATATCATAGGCGCTCCGGTGAGCATCCATCATGCTGTCCATCTTTTCAACGAGGAAATTGTATCGCCCTGCTTCATGCTTCAGATCTTCGATGTGGGCATTCATATCTTCGATGTGGGCAGCGGCATCCCTTATCTTGTCTTCGAGCTTGTTCTTGAAATGCATCCACGCTCCCCAGTTTATGTACTCCTTGTTTCTCTCAAAGACGACGGAAGCAGACTTCCTGATATCATATCTCCCTTCTAGGTAATCGACAAAGGAATCCCCGAAGATATTGTACTGGCAGGTGATCTCCTTTATATGGAGAAAGTCATGCTCCCTCGATATGAGGGCAAGCAGTCTCCAATCTTCATGGGTGTGAAGGTCTTCCTCAAAGCGAAAGGATCTGAGCACATCTCTTGTAAAGAGCAGGCAAAGGAGGGGTATATAATTCTCGAACAGGAGCCTATTACGGTCAAAGTCCTCTGAATAGAAACACTCCTTCTTTCTTATTATACGCTCTTCACTGCCCTCGGCCGGACCGTAGAACGCGAGATAGGAGTCGGAATAGGCAACTTTGTAATAGTCGTCCATACTCAACCTGTCGATGAGGGTCTCGACATGTTCACGGTAGAGTTCATCGTCATCATCCAGAAACCCCACGTATTTTCCCTCTGCATTCTCTATCCCGACATTCCCAGCGTGCGCCCTCCCCATGTTCTTTTCGAGTCTTGTGTAATTGAGGGACACGTCTCCGAGGACGGCTTTGAGTTCCTGCGAGTCGAGCTCGCAGCCTCCGTCGTTGACGAGCACGACTTCGAGGGGCCGGTAGGTCTGCGCGGCGATGCTCTGAAGCGCCCGCTTGAGGAGTTTCGGCCTGTCCTTTGTCCTGACGATTATCGAAACTAAGGGGTTGTCCATATTCTCCTGCCGCTACGCAATATACCCTTTCTCTTGCAGATATTCATGTATCTTCCCTGACAATGCCTCGGCCTCTTTCCGAAAACCGACGAAGTCTTCCCGAGTAAACGTATACGACGGGTTATAGTCCGCTTCCTCCCTATATTTCATGAGCCTTGCGAAGAGGTGGGAGTCTTGCGCCGCAAAAAAACCCTCCTTTACGAAGTGCAGTCCGAAGAGTCTGAGTATTCCCTCGTGGCTCTTTGGTTGGAATCCTCTTGAAAGGAGAAGGGCTCTCATGTTGAAAAGCAAAAAGTAATAGAGTCTCGACACGGCATCATTCAGAAAAGAATTATCAAAAAGAAGGTTTGCAGCCTGGATCGCCCCGGCAGCCCGCACCAGCTCTTCTCGAATGTTTTCTTTCTTATTGTCTTCCGTCAAAGCGGTATCCCCTCCCGTTCAATATCGAGGGCGATTCTCCTTTCCCTCTTCTTGAGGAGTTCGAAATCCTCCTCCGAAAGCACCAGCGTCGAAAGCGGCGTCAGATGCTCCATCTCGATGTCGGCCACCATATCAAGTATCTGATTCTTGAGCTCTCTCGTAAGCCCCCGGACGATGATCGCGATGTCGATGTCCGAGTCTTCGTCATAGTCTCCTCGTGCACGGGAACCATAAAGCACCAGCTTCTTCAGGCGCTCGCCCAGGAGTTCTGTCAAGTTCCTTTTCAGCTCCTCCAAAACCTTCTTGTCAACGGGGATTTCGTCTTCCATAGTTCGTCTGCGTCTAATCGCTAAGAAGGTCATCAGAAAGAAGGCATGAACGTTATCTTCCTTGTCATGCTCGAAATTCTCAGTCCGGCATCCAGTGCCTTCTTCCTGGATTCCCGCCTTCACGGGAATGACGGCTCTAAAATCTTACTGGCTAGAACCTATCTCAAACTTGAATGTCATGAGGTCCGCACTTCATGTCATTCCGGCTTGTCCCGGGGCTTGCAGGAATGACAGCTTTGAACCCAGAACCGCTTCTGAGACAGGTCCACTATTCGTATTTTACAAGAAATCAGGGGGAAAAAGCTTTTTTCACCAAACCGCAAAGAGCCTCTTTATATTCCTCCATTCTCCGGCGAGGTCACCGGGCCTCTCAAACTCGAACTCCCTGCATGTCTTCACATCGAGGCCTTCGGGGGTTTCAGAGATCTTGACCGCGCCGTCCCTGTCGGTCCTGTAGACATTCACACCTTTGAGTCTTTCGAGCACATCCTTATGGGGATGGCCATATGTGTTATATCTGCCGACGCTGATGACCGCTATGCCAGGCGAGACCATCCGCAAGAAGTCTTCTGATGAAGATGTTCTGCTGCCGTGATGAGAAACCTTGAGGACATCGCTTTTCAGGACCGAGCGGAGGTGGAGCATATCATCTTCGGCCTCTCCTGCGGTATCGGCAGTAAAAAGGAAGGACTTTTCCCCCGTCACCTTCAGCACGAGGGAGTCATTATTTTCAGCAGTAGCTTCACCGCTACCGAAGGTGTAAAAGCCCTTGTATGGATGAAGTACCTGGATCTGGAGTCCGCCGGAACGGATCTCGTCACCTCTTTCGAGAGAGCGATGGTGGGCATTTCCAAGAAGATTATCGCCGTATATCAGAAGGCCGTTGTCCCAGACTTCCTTCACGGTGAACCTTCTCAGAATGCGCGGAGCTCCGGCAGAATGGTCGTCATCGGCATGGGTGATAATCAGGGCGTCGAGGGTCCTCTTGCCCCGGTACTTCAGATAGGCGTCCACTTCCCTCCCCGTCTTTCCGGTATCGATGACCATCATTGTTCCACCCGGTGTCTCAAGCACCGCGGAGTCACCCTGACCGACATCAAGAAAGGTGACCGATAATCCCTTCCCTGCCCACACGCCCGGCATCAACAGGACGGCAGCTGTCACAACCGCGAAGACAAGGGCATATCTCTTCCTTCCTGACAGGTATACCATGCATACTGCGTAAACGATTATGATGACTATCACGGGGACGGCGGGTATCTTTATGTCTGCGAAGGGGACCGAGGCGAAGAACCTCACAGCCTTGAGTGATAGGTCCGAGGCAAGGGCGATCAGGGAATGAAAAGGGAAATGCCCCGAAAAGATAAATACGAATGAGGAAAGAAGGGACAGGGGGACGAGGACAAAACCGATAAAAGGGGTCACAAAGAGATTTGCTAGAGGAGAAATCAGTGAGAAATAATGAAAGGAATAGGCAACAAGGGGGGCGGTTCCGAGCGAGGCAGAGAGGGACACAAGAAGAGAACCCTTGAGAAAGTCCAAAACACGCGCCCTCAATCCCCTGCCCTCAGATTCATTGTCTCCCCTTTCTCCTGCAGTAAAGCCGATTGACAGGACAGCGAGGAAGGAGAGCTGGAACGAGAGGTTCAGAAGGGCAGAGGGGTCCCACAGGCATATGAGAAAAGCGGCAAAAAGGACGGAGTTCAGCCAAAACCCCTTCCTGCTGATGAGGAGTCCCGTAAGAAAGAGGCTGATCATGATGAAAGAGCGTAAGGCCGGAAAGCTCAGATCAGAGATGAGGAGGTAGAGAAGCATGAAGGGCAGCGAAAGCAGGGCGGCGGCCTGCGACGGTGTGAGATAGATCGTGAATCTCTGGAGGAGCCGGTAGGGCATAACGCTGATGCCGAGCCTGAATATCCCGAAAACCAGCATAGAGAAGAGCCCGAAGTGCGTGCCCGAAATGCTCAAGAGATGTGCGAGACCACTTGTGCCAAAGGCGTCGTTGATCTCTTCGCTCATGTCGACCCTTTCGCCGGTCGTAATGGAAGCCAGAAAGGAGCCTGAATCACGATCAAAGTCGTTCCTGAAGTAGAGATTCAAACAGTCTCTCCTCTCTCTGATCCACGAATAGATGCCCTTTCTCTCCGACCCCCTGACAGTACCGATTTCCTTGAGATACGCATAGAGCCATTGTTCTCCTCGATAGCCGGGATTATGTCTCTCGTAGTCCCGCCCCATCCCTGCCAGAAGATCATACCGTGAGCCGCTCACCAGTCCTTTGTCCGAGATGACGTATATCTCTCTTCCTTTAAGGTCTGTCAGCAATTCACCTGACTCAGCGTCTGACACCGACACAGGGGTAGTTCTTTGAACGTTCCTCCCTGTCGTCAATACACGGGGTGAATCTTCAACCACGCACACCAAACGTACCGTTCTGCCGCTCAAGGCAGCAAAGTCTATCGGGGGAACGTAGCGAAGCGCGGCATAGAGAGAACCGATGATCATTACCGCTATGAAAGCGTACTTCTTCCTCCTGAGAAGGAGGGCCACTGCGGCAAGAAGAAGCATTACTGCAATGACCGGAAAATAACGGAAGAGAAAAAAGAGAGCGATCCCCGACAAGAACGACACGAAGCTATGCATGAGGCGGGCAGATCAGATCTTTTCTCTGATCACGTCTGCTATCGTATGAGCGAACCGTCTGGCAAGCTTCTCTTCATAGGCCTCGACCATGACCCGCACCTTCAGTTCTGTGCCGGAAGGCCTTACGATGACCCTCCCCTGACCTTTGAGGCTCTCCTCTGACTCCCTTACGGCCTGGACGATCTCAGGGACGGTCTTGATGTCGACTTTTTTCTCAACAGGGACATTAATGAGAATCTGAGGGTAAAGTTTAATTCCCGCCACGAGCCGGGAAAGGGAGGTATCTTCCGTCTTCATCATAAAGAGGACATGGAGTGCCGTTATCGGTCCGTCGCCCGTTGTGTTGCAATCGAGGCAGATGATATGACCCGAAGGCTCCCCCCCAAGGACATAGCCGTGCTGGAACATCTTTTCGGTGACGAACCGGTCTCCAACCTTTGTCCTGACCATCTGTATCCCATGCTTCGCGAGGTAGTTCTCCAGCCCAAGGTTGCTCATGACTGTCGAGACAACGGTGTCGCCCTTGAGTCTGCCCTCTTTCTTGAACTGGAGCGCCCAGATGCCGAGGATTCTGTCGCCGTCCACGATGTTGCCTTTTTCATCACAGAGGAGGGTCCTGTCTGCGTCTCCGTCATGGGCAATACCGGCGTCGGCTTTATGCTCCTTCACCGCCCTGCAGAGACCGTCCATATTCAACGAACCGCAATCAGCGTTGATATTGATGCCGTCGGGTTCATCGTTTATGGCGATGACCTCTGCCCCAAGCTCCCTCAAAACCCAGGGGGTGACCTTGTAGGCCGCCCCGTTTGCACAATCAACGACGACCTTCAGCCCTTCGAGCGTGCTTCCCCGGGGGATAGTCGATTTGACATACTCGATGTATCTTCCTGTTGCATCATCGAGTCTGAAGGTCTTGCCGATATCGGCGCCTGAGGGCCTTCTGGACCCGAGACTTTCATCGGCAACAAGCTCTTCTATCCTCTTTTCAAATTCGTCAGGGAGTTTGCAGCCGTCAGAGGAGAAAAACTTTATGCCGTTGTCATCAAAGGGGTTATGAGAGGCTGAGATGACAACACCCGCATCAACCCTCAATGCCCTTGTGAGGTATGCTATGCCGGGTGTAGGCAGAGGACCGGTGAGGGTGACATTCATGCCGTTGGAGCAGATACCCGACGTCAGTGCGCTCTCTATCATGTAGCCGGAGAGTCTGGTGTCCTTCCCGATGATCACCATATTCCTTCCATGAGTCTTCTTGAGCACTGTTGCTGCTGCCATCCCGATTCTCAGGACGTTCTCCGGTGTCATCGGCAGTCTGTTAATCTTCCCCCTTATACCGTCTGTTCCAAAAAGCCTCATCTGCCCCTCCTTGCGATTGTTATGGCGATTTCGACCTTGTCTATCTTTGTCCTTATATTTCTGCCCGCCAAGACGAGATCGACTTCCTGCCTGACATCTTCGGTCAGACCGGTAATATCGATCGATTCGGTCTTCAGGTAGCCCACCTTGTTCACATCTGATTCTGCGCCTTCGATAACGACCGTCTTCGGTTTTACGTCCAGATGCTTGACATAGTAGCCAGTTTCAGGTATGCCGGTGACCGCCGGTCGTACTCTCACCTCTTTCCTCGCCATACGCTCAAACATGAGTTTTACCGATGGTGGCTCTATTCTCATGACGGCAGCAGTCCGGGGCAGCGAAACGTCATCATTTTTGATGGCGTATACGGCCTCTCCTTCCCTTGCCTTGCTCACGTCAACGATGACCCTGACATCCCCCTGCCTCAAGGCCTTGAGAAGCGTTTCATTTCCCCTGATTACCAGATTTGCCGACTTGACCGTGCGTTTGGCAATCTCGATGCCAGCGGGGATGTTGATGAACTCTATGGGCACCTCAAGGGATACCTCAGTCTGGCCCCTTGAAGAGACAAAAATCCAGAGAAGTATCGCAAGCACAACAGCCGCAGCCTTCAGCGAGAGATTTTCGAGGAGAAGTCTCTTTATCATTTATTTTCCTGAATTCTCTGCATCCTTGGAGGGCTCTTTTTCTTAGCCGTTGTGAAGAGCTCGGTCAGGATATCCCGTAAAGTCCCCATGTCCACCGGTGACTCGAGTTTTCCGGTAATAGAGACCGATACCTCGCCTGTCTCTTCCGATACGATAATGGCAATGGCGTCTGTCTCTTCGGTAAGACCAATCCCCGCACGATGTCTCGTGCCGAGGGTCTTGCTCACCTCAGAGCTGAGGGCGATGGGGAGGAAACATCCTGCAGCGACTATTCTGTTCCCCCTGATAACTACCGCCCCGTCATGGATGGGGGATGTGGGATGAAAAATTGTCAGCAGTATCTCCTTTGAGACCTTTGCGTCGAGCAAGGTCCCCATCTCGACGAAGTCTTTCAGGCTCGTGTCTCGCTCGATCACGATGAGGGCGCCTATCCTCCTGTTTGAGAGCGCAACAGAGGCCTTCACGATTTCGTCGAGGGATTTCAGCTCCTCAGCGGGTGTAAAGGCCGGGAGGAACCTCGCTTCGCCCATCTGGGCAAGGGTCCTTCTGATCTCAGGCTGAAAAAGCACAATGAGAAGAATCACAATCTGCGCCCAAAGACTCTGGATGATCCAGTTTACCGTATGGAGTTCGAACCGACCTGACAAAAGGGAAGCAACGAGGAGGAGACCAAGGCCCATGAGCATCTGCGTTGCCTTCGTCCCCTTCATGATGAGCAGCAACCGATAGAAGATGATCGCTACAAAGATGATATCAATGACGTCCCACACCGATATCTGTCGTATTATCTCCATGCTATCAATTATAAGCGATCAAGGAGCGAATTGACAAAACAAAAGGCTTGTCCATACAATGGAGCGGAGGCGGAATTCCCGATCTTCGTCACTGCCTCCACCTTATCGTCTTCTATCGCTGACGTGGAAGCTCTGTACAGTCACGGTTAGAAGGGATTTTTCGACTATGACGATACCGTCCTACGATGAATTGATTCATGAACTGTCCGGACTCTGCGGCATAATCCCAGAGTACTTTGATATCTTCGGCAAGAGACACGCGGCTTCCACGGAAACAAAGAGGGCCATTCTCAAGGCAATGAATCTGGAGATCGACACCGCTGAAGACATCGTGGAGGAGATCAGGGAACGGAGATCAAGAAGATGGAAGACCTTGATTGAGCCCGTAAGAGTCCTTTCGGTCCATGAGCAGCCCTTGACGATACCGGTCCATCTCCCGCTCAGAGAGGGAGAAGAAAAGAGACTCTCCCTCGTGTGGTCCCTTTCTGACGCCCATGGGAGGAGAGATGAATTTGTGCTTTCCGGGGAGGAGATCATCATTTCTGAGCAGGAGTGGATTGATGATAATCGCCTTGTAAGGATAGACCTCGTGGACAACACAAAAAGGGAGATCGGATATTACACCCTTGCTGTTGAGTCAGGACATCCCATACCCCTCCTCTCTGAAAGAGATGCTCCCCTCCGAGGAACCGCGAGGATCATCATAGCTCCCGACGCCTGTTACCTTCCGTCCGAACTTCGGCAGGGAAGGACATGGGGCCTCTCTGTTAATCTTTATGCTCTACGATCAGGCCGGGACTGGGGCATCGGTGACTTTACCGACCTCAAGGGGATCGTCCAGTGGATTGCAGGCCTCGGGGGCGGATTCGTCGGCATCAATCCCCTCCATGCCATCCCAAACAGACGGCCCTTCGGTATCAGTCCCTATTCCCCCATAAGCAGGCTGTACAAGAATTTCGTCTACCTTGATCTCGAAAAGATACCCGAGGTTGCGGAATTAGGGGCGATGATAGGCTCAGAAGTTCTTCAAAGAGAACTGGAAGGGCTCAGGAAAGGAGATCTCGTCGATTACGAAAAGGTCGCGTCCCTGAAAGGGGATCTCCTGAAGAAGCTCTTTGAGGTCTTTTATGAGAACCACTATAGAGGGAACACTTCCAGAGGTAGGGCCTTCAAGGACTATGTCGCGGAGGAAGGTTCTGACCTTGAGTCCTTTGCGACATTCATGGTTCTGGCATCAGAACAGGGGAAGGACGGGACAGAAAAAGAGGAAGAAGAGAGGGCGGGCCCTTCCTTGCTGAATTGGCTGGATTGGCCTCAAGAGTATCGCAACCCGTCGGGTGAAGCTGTTCAGAAATTCAGAAAGAGAAAAAGGAAGGAGATACTCTTTTTCAAATATGTCCAGTGGCTCATTGACGAGCAGATGGAGGAGATCGCTGAAAAGATAAAAGATTCGTCTATGGCCATAGGGCTTTACCACGACCTTGCCATCGGCTCCGTGGGTGGAGGAAGTGATGCATGGAATTATCAGGATGTCTTTGCAGCCGACATTGATCTCGGTGCACCTCCCGATGATTTCAATCTCAATGGCCAGAACTGGGGGTTCCCTCCCCTCATCCCCGAAAGGCTCAGGGAAGGAGGATATGAACTCTTCATCCAGACCATAAGAAAGAATATGAAGCACTGCGGGGCGTTAAGGGTAGATCACGCCCTCGGCATGTTCAGGCTTTTCTGGATACCCGGAGGGATGCACGCAAAGGAAGGGGCATACGTCACGTCCCTGTCAGAAGATCTTCTCAGGATCATCGCCCTCGAAAGCGTCCTGAACAAGACCATGGTAATAGCCGAGGACCTTGGCACGATGGGCGAGAACGTCCGGGAGACGCTCAAGAGATTTCAGATGCTTTCATATAGGCTCTTCTACTTTGAGAGGAACTATCCCGACCCTTCATTTCTTCCGCCTGACAAGTATCCTGTCATGGCATTAGCTTCTGTGACCACCCATGACCTGCCCACACTTTACGGCTACTGGGAGGGACGTGATATAGAGGTGAAGAAAGCGTTGGGCTTCTATCGGGATGACGCCCAATGGCAGGAACAGGTCAGAGAGCGTGAGCGGGACAGGGGCCTCATCCTTTCGTGCCTGAAATCTCAAGGGATCATCAAGAAAGACAGCAAACTTCAGGAGATCCTCCGATGCCCGTCAACTCCTTTCTCGGCCGTTGAGATGACCCCGGAACTCTGCCTTGCAGTATATGAGTATCTTGCCCTCACACCATCCAAGTTGGTGTTGGTGAGTTTCGATGATATCATCGGCACCATCGACCAGCAGAATCTTCCGGGAACCGTAGAGGGACATCCCAACTGGATGCAGAAGACACCCTGCCTTCTCGAAGAGATCTTCTCGGACAGCCGTTTCCTGAGCCTCGCTGAAATGTTCAGGAATACCCTCGTTCGTCGAGAAGACGACTGATTTCACCTCACGTCCGGCAGACGCCTTGCTCGTGCCTTTACCGTTGCCTTTTACACTATTCTTGATATAATTCTTAGTATGAGCGAGCCTGAAATCCACCGGGCACCCGACGCAGAAGTCCTCATGAGCGATGGGGTAAAGAAGAACCTCAGTGATTTTTGGAGTGTAAAGCCGATTGTATTGATCTTCCTCCGCTATTTCGGCTGCCCCTTCTGCAGAGAGCAGGTAGCTCAGCTAATCCAAAAAAAAGAAAACTTCGACAGCTCCGGTCTCCAACCGGTGCTTGTCAGCACCGAATCTCCGGCAACGGCCGAGCCCTTCCGCAAGCACTTTGGCGTGCCCTTCCCGGTCATCTGCGACCCGGGGAAGACCCTCCACAGAGCGTATGGACTCAAGGGAGGCAGCATGTTCCAGGTATTTTCACCCGAAGTCTTTCTTAAGGGACTGAGGGCCCTGGGGCGCGGATATTTCCCGGGACTTCCCGAGGGTGACCCCTTCCAACTGCCGGGTCTTTTCATTATTAATACTGAAGGACAGATCTGCTTCAGTTGTTACTCGCGTGACCCATCGGATTATCCGTCGGTCGAGAGAATACTGTCGGCAGCGCAGAAAGCCCACGTCGGCTGACCTTCGCCGCCCCTCGCGATATTATTATGGTAAAATATCGCATTCTTGATTCAGGAGGGCAGTATGAAAGTGATAGAGGGAGAACTCCAGGCAAAGGGACTAAAATTCGGTATAATCGTGAGCCGGTTCAATGACTTTATAACAAGCCGGCTCCTCGACGGCGCAATGGATGCGCTCGTGAGGCACGGCGCTGACGAAAAGGACGTTACCGTCGCAAGGGTTCCGGGAGCCTATGAAATACCCATGGTTGCAAAGAAGATGGCTTCACAGGGCGTCTACCACGCCGTCATCTGTCTCGGCACGGTCATCCGGGGCGCAACACCCCATTTTGATTATGTTGCGGCGGAGGTGTCGAAAGGTGTCGCATCAGCCTCGATGGAGACCGGGGTACCCATTGCCTTTGGCGTTATTACGTCCGATACGATCGAGCAGGCGATCGAAAGGGCCGGTACGAAGAGCGGAAACAAGGGCTGGGATGCGGCGATTACGGCGATTGAGATGGCGCAGGTAATGAAGAAGCTGGGATGAAGCGCCGCAGGGGAAGGGAATATGCCCTTCAGTTCCTCTTTCAGTTTGACTTCACAGGGAAAAGACCGGACAAGAAGGACCTCGACGAGTTCTGGGCGGCCCGGAACGGTGACGTTGAAGTCAGGGCGTTTTCGGAAGATATTATTTACGGCACCCTCGACAACCTTTCAGCGATCGATGCGACCATTCAGAAGGCCGCAGAAAACTGGGTCCTCCAGAGGATGGCCGCCGTTGACAGAAATATCCTGAGATGTGCCACCTATGAACTTATCTTTCGGAAAGACATCCCTTCCACTGTGACCATAAACGAGGCCATTGAGATAGCAAAAAAGTTCTCTTCGACAGAGGCTTCGTCCTTCATCAATGGGATACTGGACAAGATCGCCGGCGGGATAAAGGACAAGAGAAAGCGATGATGGTCTGTGCTGTTGTGTCGGATGTCCATGCAAACCTTGAAGCCCTTGAAGCCGTTTTGGAGGACATTGGAAAACGGAGTATCGATGATATATACTTTCTCGGCGATGCAGTGGGCTACGGACCGGACCCGAATGAATGTGTGGAGATCCTGAAGAAGCATTGCAAGATTCTTCTCGCCGGGAACCACGACCGCGCCGCCATCGGCATGACGGACATCGAGTACTTTAACGAGTATGCAAAGAAAGCGATCCTCTGGACACGGGAGGCGCTGACGGAAAGAACGCGGAAGACCCTCGAGGCATTGCCTGAGAAGAAGGATATGAAAAAGGAGAATATTCTCCTCGTCCATTCTACGCCGAAAGAACCTGAGATGTGGCATTATCTCCTGACGCTCTGGGACGCCGAGATCAATTTTCATTATTTTGATCGGCGTATATGCATGCTCGGCCACAGTCATCAGCCCTTTATCATCGAAAGGCTTTCTTCTGGAGAAATGGTCACTTACAGGAACGATGCCGCCATCGGAAAGGCAGAACGATACATCATAAATGCCGGCAGTGTCGGCCAGCCGAGGGACAGGGACCCCAGGGCTTGCTATGCGCTCATCAACGACGATAGGGTCAGTTTTGTGAGAGTGCGATACGATATTGAGAAGACCCAGGGCAAGATGCACGGGGCCGGACTTCCCTTACCTCTCATCGAGAGGCTTGCACAGGGTACATAGAGAGCCGGCAAGACATTCTGGCTGTGTTCATAGCAGATAAGGGTTCCCGCATGTTCTTGATAAAGGAGGGACGATGATCGCTCGGTACACACGTCCTGAGATGGGCAGGATATGGACGCAGGAAAACAGATACGCAACGTGGCTTGAAGTGGAGATAGCCGTTTGCGAGGCATGGGCAGAAAGGGGAGAGATCCCGAAAGAGGCAGTTCGTAACATCAGGAAAAAGGCCCGCTTTGATGTGGAGAGGATCGACGAGATCGAGAAGACCGTGAGACATGATGTCATCGCCTTTCTCACGTCGGTGGCAGAGAATGTGGGTCGCGACTCGAGGTTTATCCACAAGGGGCTGACGTCATCAGACATCGTGGATACATCCTTGTCCCTTCTCATGAAGGAAGCTTCGGAGATCATCGTGGCCGACATAAGGGAGATGATGGCTGTTCTGAAGAAGCAGGCCTTCAGATACAAAGACACGCCCTGCATCGGCCGCAGTCACGGTGTTCATGCTGAGCCGGTGACCTTCGGTCTCAAGTTCGCCCTCTGGTATGAAGAGATGCGAAGAAACAGCGAACGCGTCCTTAAGGCACAGGAGGTTGTGAGTGCCGGAAAGCTCTCAGGCGCTGTCGGGACCTTCTCGAATATTCCGCCGGCCATTGAAGAGAGAGTCTGCAAGATACTCGGCCTGAAGCCGGAGCCCGTCGCCACTCAGGTGGTTCAGAGAGACAGACACGCCGAATATCTCTTGACCCTTGCCCTGATCGCAGCATCCATAGAAAAGATCGCTGTCGAGATACGGCACCTCCAGAGGACCGAGGTCCTCGAGGCAGAGGAACCCTTTGAAGCAGGACAGAAGGGCTCCTCTGCAATGCCCCATAAGAGAAACCCCGTCGGCTCGGAAAACCTTTCAGGCCTCGCCAGGGTTGTAAGGTCAAACGCCCTGGCAGCCCTTGAGGACGTGGCGCTCTGGCACGAACGGGATATCTCGCACTCATCGGTTGAGCGCATTATCATACCCGACAGTTCTATCCTCGTCGATTACATGCTCCACCGGCTTATCCGGATCCTCGATGGACTCCTCGTCTACCCTGAAAAAATGAAAGAGAACATGGCGAAGAGTTATGGCCTCTACAATTCACAGAAGGTCATGCTCGCCCTTACCGAAAAAGGTCTTACGAGGGAGGAGGCATACACCCTCGTCCAGAAGAACGCCATGAAGAGCTGGAGGGAGAAGAGGGAGTTCAAGAAATTGCTCTTGAAAGAGAAAGCGGTCAGGAAATATCTCTCGTCAGGAGAGATAGAGGAGATCTTCGATCTCAAGCACTATTTTAAGAATGTCGATTATATCTTTAAGAGGGTCTTCGGCAAGACAGCCAATGAGCGGAGGTCCAAGGAACATTGCCATTAACCTGCTTGTTTAGAAAACCTGCCATCACTGATGCGAAAAAGAACGCCCTTCTTTCAATTGTGAGAGGTTTGGCGCCTGATATCTTCGATCTGGAAACGGAATTATGTTTTTACATCGAATCAACGGGTCCCCTCACCACTGATGAAATGAGACTCCTCACATGGCTTCTGAGTGAAACCTTTGAGCCCGAGAATTTCTCTTCAGAAAGCTTCTTGACTGATCAGCAGGCACCCATTGATCATAACTGTCTTTTTGAGGTCGGGCCCAGAATGAACTTCACAACAGCATGGTCAACAAATGCCGTTTCGATATGCCGTGCCTGCGGTCTGACGACGATCACACGGATTGAACGTTCGAGGAGATACTATTTCGTCAGAAGGGGGCACGGGAAGGCTGGAGGTCAGCCAATGAACACCGAGTTTCTTGCTTCGCTCGTCTCACGGTACTCGCCACTCTTTTACGATAGGATGACGGAATGTCCGTACCCGAAAAGGCTCGAGACCTTCGAGACAGGGATAGATCCTGAGCCTGTCTACGAGGTGAGGGTCATGACGGAAGGCAGAAGCGCCATCGAGGCGATCAACAGAAGACTCGGCCTCGGGTTGGATGAGTGGGACATTGATTACTACTATCATCTCTTTGCCCTCGATATGAAAAGGAACCCCACGAATGTGGAGTGCTTCGATCTCGGCCAGTCCAACAGCGAACACTCAAGACACTGGTTCTTCAGGGGCAGACTTGTTATCGACGGGGCGGAGGTTCCCTATTCCCTCATGGAGCTTGTGAAAGAGCCTTACGAGAAGAACCCCAACAACAGCGTGATAGCCTTCGGGGACAACTCAAGCGCGATACGAGGGTACAGGATAAGGACGATCGTCCCTGCAGCCCCTGGCAGACCTTCTCCCTTCCGGGAGCAAGACCCGACGTACCATCTCCTTTTCACTGCAGAGACCCATAATTTCCCGAGCGGCGTCGCCCCATTTCCCGGTGCCGAGACAGGGACAGGGGGAAGGATACGGGACGTTCAGGCCGCCGGCAGGGGCGGCCTCGTCGTTGCCGGAACAGCAGCATACTGCGTGGGAAATCTCGCCATACCCGGATATCGGCTGCCATGGGAAGACGAGTCCTTCGAGTATCCCAATAACCTCGCTTCTCCACTCCAGATCGAGATAGAGGCGAGCAATGGAGCTTCAGATTACGGCAATAAATTTGGTGAGCCCGTGATACAGGGCTACACAAGGTCCTTCGGCATGAAGTTGCCAAACGGAGAGAGAAGGGAATGGATAAAGCCGATTATGTTCACAGGCGGTGTCGGTCAGATGGACGACAGGCACCTACAGAAGGGAGAGCCTGAAAGGGGCATGCTCGTCATAAAGATCGGGGGCCCGGCCTATAGGATCGGTATAGGAGGCGGCGCTGCGTCCAGCATGATCCAGGGGGAAAACGTGGCAGAACTCGACTTTAATGCTGTGCAGCGCGGAGACGCCGAGATGGAGCAGAAACTGAACAGGGTCATTCGTGCCTGTATCGAGCTTGGCGATGCCAATCCCATCATAAGTATTCACGACCAGGGAGCCGGCGGAAACTGCAACGTGTTGAAGGAACTGATCTACCCTGCCGGGGCCAGGATCGAAATTCGCAAAATCCCGATTGGAGACAAGACACTCTCTGTGCTCGAGATATGGGGAGCCGAGTATCAGGAATCGAACGCGCTCCTCATAAAACCTGAGAAGAGTGAACTCTTCCGAGAGCTCTGCGAACGGGAAAAGGTACTCTCAGCGGTCGTCGGACAGATAACTGGCGACGGCTATGCTGTTCTCTTTGACGAGAAAGACGGCGCCACGCCCGTCAATCTCAACCTCAGAAAAGTCCTTGGTGAAATGCCCCGGAAGACATTCATCTTCGTGAGGAAGAAGCCCGAACTTCAGACGCTCAGACTGCCTGAGAATCTCTCCGTTAAGGATGCCCTCGAAAGGGTCCTGAGACTCCTTTCGGTAGGATCAAAGAGGTTCCTTACGAACAAAGTCGACAGAAGTGTAACGGGCCTCATAGCGAGACAGCAGTGCGCAGGGCCTCTCCAGCTTACGGTTTCTGATGTGGCGGTAATCGCTCAGAGCCACTTCGGGAAGACGGGAGCGGCAATCTCGATCGGAGAACAGCCCGTAAAGGGTTTGATAAGCCCGGCATCGATGGCGAGGATGTCCGTTGCTGAGGCGATAACGAATATCGTCTGGGCCAAGATCAGCAGTCTTGAGGACATACGATGCTCCGGGAACTGGATGTGGCCGGCAAAACTGCCTGGCGAGGGCGCAGCAATCTACGATGCCGCTGTTGCGATGAGAGACATTATGGTGGAATTGGGGATGGCCCTCGACGGTGGCAAGGACAGCCTCTCCATGGCTGCCATGATTGCACGAGATGGCCGGACCGAGGTTGTCAAGGCCCCGGGTGCACTGGTGATCTCGGCCTATGCCACCTGTCCTGATATCACGAAGGTCATTACGCCTGACATCAAAGAGCCCGGCCTGAGCAGACTCCTTTACCTTGACCTCGGGAGGGGCAGGTGCAGGCTGGGGGGGTCGTCCCTTGCCCATGTCTACGGCCAGATCGGAACGGAATCCCCTGATATCGAAGACGCGCAAATGCTCAAGAGGGCGTTCCTTGCGGCCCAACAGCTGATTGATGAGGGGATGATTCTTTCAGGTCATGACATCAGCGACGGCGGCCTCATTGTGGCCCTTCTCGAAATGGCCTTTTCCGGGAACTGCGGCATGGACTTGCGTCTTTCGAGTGATGCAGATACCCTCTCCGTCCTTTTCTCTGAAGAGGCAGGACTCGTCATGGAGTACAGACCAGGGGATGAGGGTAACATCGTTGCCAGACTGAAGAATTACGACATTGACTACCAGATAATCGGCGACACACTAATCGACAAGACGATAACCATACGACTGAACGACGCCACTGTCCTCGATGAGGATATGCGTTATCTCAGGAGCCTCTGGGAGGAGACGAGTTACCACATCGAGAGGCTGCAGGCGGATCCTGAATGCGCCAAAGAGGAGAGGAAGAACACCTATGACAGGAAGGGACCTGCGTTCAGTCTTACTTTCAACCCTGAAGAGACGCCTTTCGCCGTCCTTAACAGAAAGGCAAAACCACGGGTCGCCGTCATTCGTGAAGAAGGGAGCAACGGCGACAGGGAGATGACATCGGCCTTTTACCGGGCCGGGTTCGAGACATGGGATGTTACGATGAGCGATTTGCTCAAGGGTGCTGTTTCTCTCGATGAGTTCAGGGGCGTCGCCTTTGTCGGCGGATTCAGCTATGCGGACGTACTCGACTCCGCAAAAGGCTGGGCAGGGGTGATACGGTTTCATAAGAACATCTTCGAGCAGTTTCAGAGATTCTATTCCAGGGAAGACAGTTTCAGCCTTGGTGTCTGCAACGGCTGTCAACTCTCTGCACTCCTCGGCTGGGTGCCATGGCAGGGAATTGAAGACAGGTTTCAGCCGAGGTTCGTCAGAAACAGATCAGGCAGATTCGAATCAAGATTCAGCACGGTTAGGATACTTCCAAGCCCCTCTCTTATGCTGAAGGGAATGGAAGGGTCAACCCTGGGCATATGGGTGGCCCATGGCGAGGGTCGGGCATATTTCCCCGACGATGAGATGAGGAGGGAGGTTCTGGCAAAGGAACTCGCCCCTGTGAGATTTGTCGATGACAACGGGGAAATCACTGAATCCTATCCCTTCAATCCGAACGGCTCGCCAAATGGAATAGCCGCGCTCTGCACGCCCGACGGAAGGCATCTGGCGATAATGCCTCATCCCGAGAGGACCTTCCTGACATGGCAGTGGCCATGGATGCCCGAGGAATTGCGACGAGGAGCGAAGAGGGACTCACCCCTCACGTCATCGCCGTGGCTCAGGATGTTCCAGAATGCACGGGAATGGTGCGAGGGCTAACCACATGATCATAAACTCCGGGGTCGATGTCCGATGGTAGGCAAGAGTTGCGGTTATTGGCCGGTCCGCTTGTCCGGACTCTAAACGCCTCTTGCCGACAAGCGGATGTCGGCCCCGCAGACAAGATGGACGAAGAATCTGGTCTAAAGGTGAAAACCCATCTGTATCGGTGAGGCATTGGCAACAAGCATTGTTCTGCCGAGATGAACAAGCTCACGCGCCGCCGCACCGTCGACCTTCACAGAGGACCGACTGTTCCTATACCTTCAGTCTCTCTTCCATCTTCAGAAAGCCTTCCTGCATGACCTTCCTGTACTCTTCCCAGCCTTTTCTCCCATTCTCGATCCAATCGCCCATGATCTTTTCGGCACCGGCCAGTATCTGCTTATTCGCATTGATCATCTCTCCGACGAGCCTGTCATTGAGTTCCTGGATCCTCGTGACGCTGTCGAAGGCGGTGTCAAGGGAAAACTTCACCATCTTCAAGGCATTCTCATTCACGCTCTTGATATCAAAACCTGCGAAACCTGTTTTTGCTTCCATTGTTCCACCTCCTTCTCTTGCCATCGTCTTTATTTGTTCTTTCTGCAAGACGCCCCCTTCCGGAACGCCTTTTGCCCTTTCGCTACCTGTCATCACTCCTCTCCTTGCGAGCGGTACTTTGCTTTTTCCTTCCCGCGACTCTTTCATCAGCACCTCCCTCCTGTGATGGGCCTTCCTTGGGGTTACCGAGGGTCCACCAGTCGAACATCTTCCTCGTAAGCGTTTCAACATCCGTCATCGAGACTACCTGCCGAAGCCAGAGACCGAAGAACCCGAAATAGTTTTTGAGATCCCAGCCTGATGTCATAAGCGCCGGGTAGACCCTGTTAAGATCCCGGATATAGGCCCTCAACACGTAAGCCACGTTAATGTCCGGATCACCGAATTTGCTGAGATTCTCTTTCAGTTTTTCGTATTCGTCCACGTCAAGTCTTAAGGTGATCGGTTTCAGCGCCATGGAGTCTCCCTTTCTGACGGCACCATTTTATAGTATTACTGTAATACATTCGTAATAACATGTCAAGATAAATATTTGCTCTTTCGAAGCTGGGCCACATAATTCATAAACTTCGGGATCGGCATGGTGATGGTATCAACAATAGGGATTAGTCGGCAAATGAAAGGGCAGAACACCTGCGGCTCCGGTATCGGACTCTCAGGATGAGTTACGACGTTCACACCTATAGGTGTCTAAGAAGCGCACATAGTTCACATACTCAATCTCACAGTGAGGGCTCAGTATCTGCTTGCCCACAGCCAGATTTATCTCATGAAAACTCCAGAACCTTATCTCATCTATCTCCCTGCGGTTAAAAAAAATCCCACCGATAGGGTCTTCATAGATGCAACGGTAGCTGGCAACCAGTTCGGTCTCAGAGGAGTTGCAATGGATATACGAATAGAGATATTGCAGGTCACAGTCAGTAAGACCGAGTTCCTCCTCCGTCTCCCTTCTCGCTGCGGACAGAAGATCTTCAGCAACGCCCACATGGCCGCCCACTGATGTGTCCCATCTGCCAGGGGCAACGTCCTTGTTCAGGGAACGTTTCTGGAGAAGCAGTTCTCCAGCCTTGTTGAATATGAGCACGTGAACAACCCTATGCATGAGCGAAGGGTTGCTATGGATCTCGGATCTCAACGCAAGACCAATGACCTCTCCTCTCTCATTGACGATCTCTAGCGGTTCATTGATATCCATCCTCCTCATCCTTTCTGATCTCCCAGAGAAGAGGTCCCTTCGCTCTCGTCTGTGCAGACACGTTCTATTTGTTCCTTCTTCTCTTTCCCATCATGGACCATGCGAGAACAGGGAATCCTTTACCGTGATATAATTATGGAATAAAGGACCCAGCTGATGCAAAGACACAGAGTACGACACCTACCATGATCTCCATGATCCCTCCATCTTTACCCAGAAACAGTACGCTATTGAAAACATTCATCGAGAAGGCTGGGGGCAGGAAAGTCTTTCTCGAACATGAGGTGAAGGGGCTTATGAAGGCCATGGGCTTTCCTGTCCCGAGAGGGAGGTTCATCAGGAAGGGCGAGGGCATCATGCCGCATGATGAGCTTCCCTTCCCCCTCGTTGCAAAGGTCTCCTCTTCGGCAATAGCCTCAAAAAGCGATGTCCATGGGATAAGAATCGGACTGAAGAGCGAGGAGGAATTGGCTGTTGCTGTGGCAGATCTTATGAGTATTGAGGGGGCTGAGGGCGTGCTTGTGGAAGAGATGGCTCCGCCCGGACTTGAAGTTGTCGTCGGCGGGACCAGTGACGGGCAGTTTGGCCCCATCGTGATGTTCGGCCTCGGAGGGATATTTGTGGAACTCTTTAAGGATATAGCCTTTGCCCTTGCTCCGCTTAAGAAGGATGAGGCCCTATGGCTTGTAAGGGCGGTAAAGGGATACAGACTTCTCGAAGGGTACCGAGGGAGTCTGACGGTCGATCTCAAGTCGCTGACAGAGCTCCTCGTCGGAATCTCAGAACTTATGGCAACAGGTCTCATTGAAGAGATCGACCTGAACCCTGTCGCCCTCTATCCCGAAGGGGCCATGATCCTTGATGCAAAGATGCTTGCCGCCCTGTCATCTGAGAATGCTCCTTTTCTCGGTCTCACCCAGACTGGAGTCTCTTCGGTAGAGGTCAGTTGATTGATCAGCCCTATTTTCCGAGAAATGGCAGGGAACTCGCTATCCCTGCTAAGAAGGGAGGAGATAATGCTCCTTTCTTCTTGATGGCCCTGGAGCATCGAGCCCGTTCTTTCATCCAGTATACCAGAATACCGGCA
>Ga0335070_10000533_pt1 | contig 42624 bp, 38 predicted proteins | sample Lox_Sample_13_FD_206722 | JGI IMG/M metagenome (GOLD analysis project Ga0335070, IMG submission 206722) | Soil microbial communities from Loxahatchee National Wildlife Refuge, Florida, United States - Lox_Sample_1.3 | ecosystem: Environmental > Terrestrial > Soil > Wetlands | place: USA... | reverse complement strand
TTGGCTGTCCCTCCCCAGCGCTGGAAGGTGGTTCCAGAGCAATAGGGACAGTGGTGGGGTCGTTCCGATTGGCAGTACTTGACTTCAGGCAGTTGCAGGAGGACAATGGACATGGCAAGCTCGCTTGAAAGAATGATTTTGGCGAATCTATCTTACTGCGAGCTTGTTCTTTTTTCAAAACCTACCAGACTTGGGACAGATACCGGGGATTCAAACGGTCTTTTTGATCGGAGTAATAATCCGGTTCTAGATTCTGCGAATAGATTATAATGACTTGATTTTACACACAAGAAGAATGCATGAGACTGAAACCCATCCTCGAGTTAGACGACCGGCTTTCCTACCGTCTGCGTCTGGTCCCGCTTGAATCTCCTTGGCGGCCCTGGGCAGCGTTCCTCGCTCATTCCGGCGATTCCTGGTTCTGGGGGGCAGGTCTCGGCCTGGTCTGGTTGTTCGGCAGCCCGGACTGGCATACTCGCTCCGCTTTCCTCATCATCGGCATCTTCGTTCTCGCGGTCGTGGTCCAGGTGATCAAGTTCAGCGTGCGCCGTCGCCGTCCGGAAGGAGAGTGGGGCGCCATCTACCGCAACCACGATCCCCACTCCTTTCCCTCGGGTCACGCCGCTCGCGCGGCCATGCTGATGGTGCTCGGCCTGGGGCTCGGCCCGCCCTGGTTTGGCCTCGTTCTCCTGATCTGGGCTCCGTTGGTCAGCGCAGCGCGCGTGGTCATGGGCGTCCATTACCTCTCTGATGTTCTCGCCGGATTCCTCCTCGGCGTAATGATGGGCTTCGTTTTCCTCGCCGCCTTTCCCTTGTTACAGGCAGTGGCGCCATTCTTGTTCTAGCCAAAATGGTCTAAAAAACCGCGCGAAGGCTCGCGCGGTTTTTTGATCTTTCTTATTGATTCTTCTCATACACCACCGGGCTGGGCCGGTGCACGACCCGGTTCAGACCGACCATCGTATACGACCGCACCGCCCTGGGCGCCTTCAGCGTTACCAACCCGTACCGGGATGCGCCCAGGTACAGAATTTCAAGGATCAATTCCCGGTAGCTGATCCCATCCGCTTTGGCCAGCACGCACAGGTCGCTGAAATCCGGGGTCAGCCCTGGCAGGCTGTTGATCTCCATCAAGCGCGGCTGTCCGAATGCATCCATGCGCATGTCGATCCGCGAGACGTCCAGCGCTCCGATCGCTTCGTGAGCCCGGATGGCCAGGTCTTGCAGGCTGCGCGCCAGCTCAGGTGAGATTTTCGCCGGGCAGATAAACCCGGGGACTCCCGCCTCATCGAACCCCAGCGACTTTGCGTCGTGCCCGTACACACCTGGGGTCACCGAGTTAGCCGTGTCCACTTCGAGCACGGGGAAGCGGTGATATCCATCTTTACCGTACAGCTCGGGCCGCGGTTGGTACCTGCCTGCACCATTCCGGCCCAGCACACCGACGGTGAACTCCCGTCCGGGTAGATAATCCTCGACCAGGGCCGGTTGCCGGTACTTGCCGATCACCCAGGCCACCCGCTTGTGCAGCTCTTTTTCATTGCGGACGATCGCCTTGCCATCCATCCCCATTCCCGTTCCCTCGCAGGCTGGCTTAACGAACAGTGGAAAAGTCAGCGCCGGGGAAAGTGGCTCGCAGCTATCGCGAAACTCCTGAAATTCCGCGACCGGTAGCCCCTTGTCCCGCCAGACGCGCTTGGTCATGGTCTTGTCCAACGCGATCGCGTTGGCCAACACCCGCGACGCGGTATAGGGGATTTTCATTAATTCCAGCAGCGCAGGGACCTGCGCCTCGCGCGAGTCGCCGCCCATACCCTCGGCAATGTTAAAGCAGATGTCTGGGCGTGCATCTCGTAATGTAAATGGTAAATTGGTATCGGCAGAGAGGAAAACCGTTGAATGACCGTCTGATTCAATCGCAGACCTGATCGCCTGGATCGTTTCCTTTCGGTCAAATTCCGCGCCGGCATCTTCTGGGCCATGATTGGGAACCGCCGTTTCTCCCTTGACATTCGCGATGACAGCCACCCGCAGCGGTCTTGCCGGTCGCGGGCAACTAGAGGGAGGTTTATCGCTTTCTTCTTGTTCTCCATCTAATAGGGAAATCTCGTCCATTTTTACTACTATCGTCCTCCAACGGTCTTAGAATTCGTTTTTTGCCAAATCAGCCTCGTAGTATAGTACAGTCTTCCAAAAATACAAGAGTTTGATGTCACCTTTTTTTCATGAAAATCTACCGCGTAGAATTTAACTCGGACAACATCGTTTACATTCAAATTCAATTCGTTAACGCCCTGTTTATTGCACCCCTTAACGATAGTGCGCTATAATGGTTTTGGGGGAATCCATTGAAACTTACAATCAAAATATAATTGTTTAGGGAAAAGGAGGCTGATGAATGGACAGTCAAATGACCTTGGACGGAGGAAGGTGTTTCGGTTTCGCGGTTGAAACTACCTCAGAAGGGAGGTGATCCATTCTCTACCCGCCAGGGAGCTGGCATTCATCCGGATGGTATTTAGGGGATGAATTTTCTCGAAAAAAATGAGCCGCCCCGTGATTTCAGGGGCGGCTCTATTTGTTGAAAGCAGGCTGCGCTCCAAGGATGCTTGCCTTTTACGGTAAAATATAGAATAATTGTCTAAATATGTTCGATCATAAGCGAGTGATAGATCAAAATCTTATGGAACCAAACGATCCCAGAGATCCCGAGTTCAAGGCAGCCGTTCGCCAGGTCGTTGAGCGCTACCTTCAGGCTCTTTCCAGGCTGGCCCTGCCCGAAACCGGAGACCTTTTTCTACCCGAATTTTCTTATAAAACAATCGCCGGTGAGATTCTCCACCATTCCCAGGCGCTCCAGGCTTTGCAGCAGGATTGGGCCCCCCCCTCCCATCAGGGTGCCCCCTCCTATACCCTGGAAGGATTTTATGTCACCCAGGGCCAGGCCTTTGCCGAAATCACCTACCCCAACCACCGCAAGCCAGACCTTCAACCCGACGAGATGGATCCATCTGGCCAGATCGATATCCTCCAGCGCCTGGTGATGAACCAGGTTGGCGGCCAGTGGAAACTGCATGCGATTGAAGAAATGGGCCTGGGTTCCTTCTCTCCAGATCCAAAAACCGCCCGCCCGTACTGACCTGTGGCAAATTGGCAAACTCTTTACGCTCCGCCGCCCTTGGAGTATGCTTAACCCGGGAGTGGAAAGGTCCCGGTGGGCTTCCCGGTCTTCAAAATCGGCGGCGGGTCGCGTTGCGGGCCGCGGTGGGTTCGACACCCATCCACTCCCGCCTCTATTGAATTATTCTTGAATTGTCAAAGGATATGGAAAATATAATTTCAACCCCCTCAAGTACCACAACGTATGACACCCTGGTCGGGCGTTATTTTTCAATTGAATCAGTCAACCTCGGCGATCCCAAGCGCGGCTATATCGTTTCATACACCGGCCACCTCTATTCGGATGACAGCCAGGCCGCCTACGATGCTCTCGCTGCCCAGCTCAAACCGCTGGGAGTCACCCCTCTCTTCCGCAAAGAAGGCGAAAAACAGGCCGTCATTCTCGTCACCGGTCGGCCGGAGAGCCGCCCCGGGAACCCCCTGGTTAACCTCGTCCTCCTCGGCGCAACGCTGCTCAGCGTTCTATACACTGGCTCCATTCTGGACCTGATGTACCGCAACGTCGCCTCGGAAGATCTCACCACGCTTCTCATGGCAGGGTTGGTCAATATTCTCCATGGCTGGCCCTTTGCTGCCAGCCTGCTCGGCATTCTTCTCGCTCACGAGTTCGGCCATTATCTCGCCGGCCGCGCTCACGGCACCAACCTCTCCCTGCCCTACTTCATTCCCCTTCCCTTCCCGGTCAGCGAGTTTGGGACGATGGGGGCGGTAATTAACATGAAAGAGCCGCCCAAGAACCGGCGCGTTCTGCTCGATATCGGCGCGGCGGGCCCGCTGGCCGGGTTTATCGTCGCCATTCCCATCCTTCTCCTCGGTTTAATCCTTTCGAAAGTCGAACCGTTGCCGTCTACCTTTGTTCCCGGGACGGGAATGCAGATGGAAGGCAACTCGATCATTTATCTGCTCGCCAAGTATGTCGTCTTTGGCCAACTGCTCCCCGCTCCGGCCAGCTATGGTGGCGTCTCTCCTGTGCTTTACTGGCTGCGCTATATCTTTACTGGTCATCCCTTCCCATTAGGCGGCCACGATGTGCTCCTCCACCCGGTTGCCTGGGCTGCCTGGGCCGGACTCCTCGTCACCGCATTGAACCTGATCCCCGCCGGCCAGTTAGACGGCGGCCACATGCTCTATGTTCTCTTTGGCGCAAAGAAAGCCCGCCGCATCCTTCCCTTCATCCTCGTCGCCCTGGTGATCCTGGGGTTTGCCTGGCAGGGCTGGTGGCTGTGGGCCGCTCTCATCTTTTTCCTCGTCGGCCGCTCGTATGCCGAGCCGCTCGACCAGATCACCGAGCTCGATCCGCCCCGCAAGGCCCTGGCGGTGGCCGCCCTGATCGTTTTCCTCCTGGTATTTACCCCGGTTCCTCTGACGATCATATACTGAGCTGGCTAAAATGAGGTACAATTTAGCAGGGTGGTTTCCCAATCTCTGCGTGTGAAAGCAAGTGGTTCCAAAAATCCTGTTTGATCCCCAAAAGGAGATGCTCCAATGAGTGATTGGAAAGTCTTGCTTACTGACGGACTGGAAGAGAATGGTCAGGCGATTCTGCGCAAATCAGCTCAGGTCGACGACCGGTCTGGCATCAGCGCCGATGAGCTGCTGCAGGTCGTCGGCGACTACGACGCCATCATCGTCCGCGGCCGGACCAAGGTGACCCCGGCCGTATTCGACGCGGGCAAAAAGCTGAAGGTGGTTGGCCGCGCCGGCGTGGGTGTGGATAATATCGACCTGAACGCGGCGAAAGAGCGCAAAGTCACCGTGGTCAACTCGCCCCTGGCGACCACCCTGGCCGTCGCCGAGCTGACCATGGGCCTCATGCTTTCCCTCGTCCGCGAGATCCCTCGCGCCGACGCCGGGATGAAGAATAACAAGTGGCTCAAGAAAGAAATGGAAGGCGCCGAGCTGTGGAATAAGACTCTGGGTATCATCGGTTATGGGCGAATCGGTTCCGCGGTCGCTCGCCGCGCTTCGGCCTTCGACATGACCATTATCGCCTACGATCCATTGATCCCTGTAGACGATATTCGCTCGCGAGGCGCTGAACCGGTCAGCCTCGATGAACTCTATGCCCGCTCCGACCTGATCAGCCAGCACATTCCCCTCACTCCCGATACCCGCGGGATGCTCAACCGCGAGGCTTTCGGAAAAATGAAAGACGGCGTGCGTATTATCTGCGCGGCCCGCGGTGGGGTGATCGATGAAGCTGCTTTGCTCGAAGCCCTTGAATCCGGCAAGGTAGCCGGGGCCGCACTGGACGTGTTCGCCGCTGAGCCCCCTGGCGATATTCCCCTCGTCAAGCATCCCCACGTCGTATGCACTCCCCATATCGGCGCACAGACGTTTGAAGCTCAGGTCCGCGCCGCCGCGGATATCGCCAGTGAAGTGGTTGCGGCGTTGTCTGGCGATACCTTGCGCTGGAAGGTTGCCTGATACATGGATAAACTGGCACACCTGAAAGAAATTGTTTCTGAGATTGAAGCGCTAAACGAAGTCACCGGGCTGCTTAGTTGGGACCAGCAGGTGGTGATGCCACGCGGCGCGGCTGAGGGACGCGGCTATCAGTCCGGCACCCTTTCCGCCATGGCCCACCGCCTCTTTACCTCCGACGAAATGGGCCACCTTCTGGAGGATCTCCGTCCGCTCGCCGTTCAGATGGACCCCGATGCGGACGATGCGCGCCTGATCCGCCTGGTGGACCGCGAGTTTCAAAAACGCACCCGTGTACCCGCGTCCTACGTCGCCGAGTTTTCTCAGGTGACTGCGGTCGCTCAACCGGTCTGGGAGCAGGCGCGGGCGAAGTCGGATTTCGCCCTCTTCCGACCTCATCTGGAGCGGGTTGTCGAGTTGCGCCGCCAGTACGCTTCCTTTTTTGCGCCCTACGCCCATGTCTATGACCCGCTTCTGGACGATTTCGAGCCGGGGTTAAAAACTGCGGAAGTCCAGCAGATCTTCAATACCCTTCGGGCGCAGCAGGTCGAGCTGATCCGCGCCATCACCGCCGCCAGGCCGGTCCGCAACGATTTCCTCCTCCTGGAATATCCCGAACAGACGCAGTGGGATTTCGGTGTGGACGTGATCACCTGCTTTGGCTACGACTGGAATCATGGCCGGTTGGACCGCTCGGTGCATCCCTTCACGCAAGGCGCCGGGATGGACGACGTGCGCATCACCACACGCTTCGAAACCAACCGGGTCGCATCGGCAATGTTTGGCACCATGCACGAGTGCGGCCACGCTCTCTACGATCTAGGCATCGACCCCGCTTATAAGCGCTCCATCATGGGTGGAGCCACTTCGCTGGCCGTCCACGAGAGCCAGTCGCGCCTGTGGGAAAACCTGGTTGGCCGCTCACGCGAGTTCTGGACCGGTTATTATCCCCACTTCCAATCCCTCTTCCCGGAGCAGGTCGGCAATGTCGATCTGGATACCTTCTATAAAGGGATCAACAAAGTTGAGCCTTCCTTAATCCGGGTTGAAGCCGATGAGGCGACCTACAACCTGCACATCATGCTCCGTCTCGAGCTCGAGATCGCCCTGATGGATGGAACCCTGGCGGTCAAAGACCTCCCCCAGGCCTGGAATGAACTTTTCAAGGAGTATCTGGGTCTTACCCCACCGAACGACGCGCTCGGTGTCCTCCAGGATGTTCACTGGTCAGGTGGTATGATCGGCTATTTCCCAACCTATGCGCTCGGCAACCTGATCTCCGTCCAGCTTTGGGAAAAGATCCTCCAGGAACATCCCGATCTGCCTGACCAGCTCAGCAAAGGCGAGTTCTCAACCCTCCTCCAATGGCTGCGCCAGAAGGTCCACCGTCACGGGGCGAAGTATGAATCCCAGGAGCTGGTCCTGCGCGCCACCGGGTCAAAAATCGATCCTCAGCCTTACCTGCGCTACCTGCGCAACAAGTACTCGAAAATCTACGGGTTGTAACAATTTTTCTTAAATGGCCGGCCTTGGAGCCAGCCGGTCTGGCTCCAGGGTACTTCACCGAACGATAAGGAATCGACCATGGCTCGGATTCTCTTTATTGATGACGATCTAATCACGCTCGAAATATTGGGGAAAGCGGCAGAGATCCTCGGCCACCAACCGATTTTGATGGCTACCGCCCGTCCAGCAATCGCTATGGCCGCGGAACAGAAACCCGACCTGATCGTGATGGATATGATGATGCCGGATCTCGACGGTCTGGAGGCTCTTTCGATCCTGCGCTCCTCGCCGGAGACCGCGGAAACTCCGGTCGTGATCCTCTCCGCGGGAGCCGCCCTGGATGATGAGGAAAAGGTGTTGGCTGCCGGGGGACAGGACTACCTGAACAAACCGGTCAGTCTGAACAAGCTCCTCGAAACGATCAAAAAATACACCCCGGCCTGAATGCGATCCGTTCCAACTCCTGCGGGCCTGCTCAAGAAGCAAACCTGGACGCTTTGCCTGGCCGCTGCCCTCCTGGCGGCGTGCGCAATTTCCCCGTCTACACCCGTTAATTCACCAACCCCACAGGCGGATACACCCACTGTAACCCTGCCTGCCCAGCAGGCCGGCCAGGATTCAACCCCGGCTGCCTCCCCGGCCGTATCTGAAACCAGCACTCCCCAGCCGGTCGATTCCCCTACTCAGGATCTGAACCCGACCGGTACACCCATCCCCGAAGAATATATCGCCACCTTGCTGGCTGCTCATGAGACCCCCACTCGCAAGCCCAGCCCTACCCCTTCCGTTCCGTTATCTTACTTATATATCACCCACCCTGGTCCGCTATCCAGGGTCACCTCACCCATCACGCTCCTGGCTCAGGTCATCCCCGGAGCCGGCGGCGTGGTCCGCATTGAGCTGATTGGGGAAGATGGGCGGGTGCTGGTCCGCGAAATCGAGCGCTACAACATGCCACCTGGGACCCGCTTTGGGATTGGTCCCGATCTCGCGTTCGAGATCCCCGGCGTAGCCGAAGCAGCCCGCTTGCAGGTCAGCGTCTTTGATCCCCGCGGGCGGCCAGTCGCCAAAACTAGCGTCCGCCTCATTCTCCTCTCCCTGGGCGATGCTGAGATTAACCCGGTCGACGATTTCCAGGAACCATTTTACGTCACTTCACCCAGGCCAGATGACGTGATTTCCGGCGGCGCCGTCAGCGTCCAGGGGCGCATGCGCGCTCTGAACGCCAACCCTATTGTCTTTGAGCTCTTCGATGAAAAAGGGCAGGTGGTTGGCTCCCGCCAGATTGCCCCCCCCTCTACGAATGGCAGCTACCAGCCCTTCAGCGCCGAAATCCCTTACTCCGTAAAACAGAAGACCAGCATCCGCCTGGTGATCCGCCAGCCCGACGACGGCATCCCCGGAGATATTGCCCTTTCCAGCCTCACCTTAACCCTAAAGCCGTGAAGGCTTTACAACATTACAATTTCTCTGTTTCTCTCTGAGATCTCCGTATTCTCCCTGGCCCTAGACGCCAGCACTGGGTTGTGGTAAATTCTCAGCGCTCAGCGCTCCGCCGGTAATCGTTCTCCACCAGGAAAAAAGCCATCAGCGCGCTAAGGAATGCCAGCACCGCGTTGACGATAAATACGATCTTGAACGCTTCCGTGAAGGAGATCTTAATCGCCTTTTCCACTGCTTGCCTGTTCTGCTTGCCCACGCTGGCTGGTGGTTGTGCCCCGGCCAGATTCTTCGCCTCGCGCTGCAGATCGCTTTGAGCCTGGGGCGGCAGGTGAAGCGGAGAGGCCTGTGACTGAAGGGTGTTCGAAAACAGAATCAACGCTAGTGCGCCGATGATCGCAATCGCCAGCACGCCCGCCGTCCGCGAGACGGCATTATTGACCCCCGAAGCCGTTCCCGAATAATGATTGGGCACCGATCCCATCACGGAAGTGGTTAAAGGCGCGACCACGAGCCCCATCCCCACGCCAACCAGGGTCATTCCCGGGAAAAATGTGGTCCAGTATGCCTGAGGGCCGGGTGTCACTCCGGTAAATGCTGTCCAGAGAAAGCCCAGGCCCACGATCGTCGGTCCGAGAATCAGCGGCAGGCGTGGTCCGCTCCGGTCGACCAGCCCGCCGGCCCAGCGTGACAGCAGGGTGAGGAGGACGACGAAGGGTAGAAAGGCCAACCCCGCCTGTGTTTTCGAATACCCCTGCACCTGGATCAGGTTGAGCGACAGGAAAAAGCTCATCACCGCCAGCGCACCGTAAAGAAACAGCGTCAGCAGGTTGGTCCCGCTGAAGGTCCGCGAGCGAAATAACTCCAGCGGCAGCATCGGGTTTTTGACCTGTGATTCCCACCAGATAAATACCAGCAGGCAAAAGATCCCGACCGTCAGGGTACCCCATACCCGCGTATCGCTGAAACCCAGGTCCGGCGCGGAGATAAACCCGTAGGTCAGGCTTCCCAGTCCAACGACATTTAGCAGGAAGCTGCCCAGGTCGAGCCGCCCTTTTACCGTCTCATCCCGGCTCTCCGGGACCTTGGTAGCCAGGATGATTAACGCGGCGATCCCAAGCGGGAGGTTGATCAGAAATACCCCCCGCCACAACCCGTGATCCGCCAGGAAACCGCCCAGCACAGGCCCGGCCACCATGACCAGGGTCGTCGCTGCCGACCAGGTGCCGATCCCTTTTCCTCGCCGGTTTGGCGCCAGCGACGCTGAGATGATCGCCAGGCTGCCTGGAATCATCATCGCCCCCCCGATTCCCTGGATCACCCGCGCCCCAATCAGCCTTTCGATCGATGGAGAAATCCCGCAGGCAAGTGAAGCCAGGATAAACAGGGCGCTCCCCGCCATAAAGACTTTCCTGCGTCCCAACCGGTCGCCCAGCGACCCGCCGACCAGGATCAGGGAAGCCAGCATGAGCAGATAGGCGTTGATCACCCACAAAAGCTGCGCCCCACTGGCGTTCAGGCTGGTTTGGATCACAGGCAGCGCCACGTTGAGCGCCGATCCATCGATGAACGCCATACTCGAAACCAGGATGGTCGCCGCAAGGATCCAGCCCTCGTTCGGATATTCCTGGGCCTTCGAGGCTACATCTCCCCCTATTTCTTGTGTCTCAGCCATCTTCCCATCCAATCTACCGGTAAGAATTTCCCCTCGTGGGAGGAGCGGTCGGTTTTTGTCTACAAATCCTCATTGTCGATTTTTTACTGTAGCCCGGTGAGATCTCCAGGCTTAATCGCCTTGATCAATGCCAGCAGGTTGCCATCCCGGGAAATCTGGTGAATGGTTGGAGAATTCGGGAATAACCTCTGGTTGCTCGGGCGTGTACCCAACAGGACAATATATCCAGCGGGCCTGTTCTGGGAGAGAATCTTTGCCTTATTCTCTACCAGCTTTAAATCGGGGCGCGCGTACTGTTTGGCCGTACTATTGTTGCTCCAGAAGTATACGGTTGAGTTGGGCGGTGCGATATGGTTGAGGTATTCGATGACTTCTTTGTTGCTGGTCGTCCAATAATCGCTTTCATATTTATTGAACGCGCCGCTAACCCCACCTGTGAGGCTGTTGTAATATATATATTGATATGGGTGCAGGTGGATGTCCCAATACACCCCCGGCAAGAGCGCCAGAACAACCAGCGGGATAAACAGGATTGCCCTGTGTTTTAACTTTTCTGAGATAAACTGCAGCGCCAGGCCAACGACGACGAAGAGCGGCGGAACGATGAACAAGAATTGGCGAAAATTATTGTAGATCGTCGAATGGAGCAGGATAGCCGCTGCGACGGGGGCGACCACCCAGGCTCCCAGCGCCAGCAGGTCCGGCCTCTGGTCAGCTTTCTTCCATACCGAAACCACTGCCAGCCCAAGTCCAATCGCGAACAAAAACAGGGCCGGCTCGGTAAATTGCAGGCATAACAGAGTAGGGATGTAGCTGATCGGTATGTTCGCATTATCAAACAGAACTCCCCCAAAAAGGGTGTCGCCAATCCAGGGATAGTCCGATTCTTTAGAAAGCGAAGCCGCAAAATTGCCTACCGGGTTCGACCATAGGTACGGCCACAAGAGGAAGGTTGTCAGAATACCCACCAGCCCGTATACCAGTAGGTATGGCAGTGCCCGGCCGATACCCTTTCGTCCAGACTTGGCCAGGAAATAGACGAGCACCAGAAGCCCCGAAGCAATGCCCAGGCTGCGGATTGCGCTGGCAAACCCCAGGAACAGGCCCGCCAGCCAGAACAGCGGCTGGGCCGCGAAACGCAGCCGGTAGCCTGCGGTCTTCGCGAACGAAGGCGCTGCAATCGCTCGAAGCGCGTGATCCGCCATCTCCAGGCCCAGGGTCACGCTACCCAGGAAAAACGCCATGAAGGGGATATCTTTCGGGTTGATGAAAGCGTGGCCCCAGATCACCGGCTGCGTGGCGAATAGAAGGGTAGATGCCAGGGCCGGAACTGGATGGATCAGCCGCCGGCTCAACCGGTAGAAGAAAAAAATGCTGATAACAAAGGCCAGGAAATTCATGAAATGCCAGCCGTCGATGAATTTCCATCCAGGAATATAGTATTGAAGGTGCTGGGCGCCATAATAGGCGAGCATGCTATAGAAAGCGCCTTTCTCGTCTTCCAGGTTTTGCACGGGACTCGTGTACGCCTGTAAGGACTGGGCGCCGTATTGGATCCTCGGTTCCTCGTCCACCGATTCCCCGTACTGGGTCACCAGGAGAAAACCGGCCGCCACAGCGATGGTGATCAGCAGGGTCATGTGAAACCAGTCCTGCCGCCAAAAAGGGACGGTGATTTCCTTGTTTTTTCCCGGCAACGCCTGGACTGAGGATTCAGAAGGGAGCTGAGAAGGAACTTTCATGATCTTATGTAATATTCGATACACGATGAAGGAATTTATGCCCCACCCGCCCCATAGTACTTCGGGTCAGTCGGCGTCTGCCCGGATGGATCCCACACGTAGACCCATTCCCCATTCTGCGCCCAGTTGAAAATCCAGTGCGCATCCCCAGGGGCAAGGTTTACGCAGCCATGCGAGGTCGGATAACCGAAGAAGTTGTGCCAGTAAGCTCCGTGCAACGCGCGTGCCTCATCGAAGTACATCGTCCAGGGCACGTCCTCCAGGTAATAATAATCCGAGCGGTCTGCCTCGAACGCCCCCGACATGGTCTCCAGTTCTTTCTTCTTATATACGTGGAACAGGCCCGGCCGCGTGTAGAACGGTTCAATCCCGCTCGAAACCAGCGAAGCATACACCAGTTGGTTGTGGTCGTACACCGCGATGCTCTGCTCCTCCAGGTTGACCTCGATCCAGCGATCCCTGTCCACACCTGCCGGCGGCCTGGGATTGGGGGTCACCCGCCCGATAAGGCGGTCTTCCACCCACTCGTTGACGCCGATCATCGCCCAGTTGGCCTGATCCACCTTTTCGATCGCGTACACCTGCACCAGGTTATAGCGCTGCAAAACCCGGCCAGTTTTCGGTGAGTTGTAGCCCGGCACGCTCATCACCGGGGTATCCGGCCCGAGGATCCAGCCGAAGCCGTTGCGCGGTGTCTGGCTGAACACCAACCCCTGGAAATACGAATACGAGCCGGGACTGGCCCGGATCCATGCCCCCGATGGCAGCTTGAGATAATGCCCACCGTTCACGTCCTGCCGGTCGATATACGAAACCCAGCGGATCCTCCCCGCTGAGATAAAGCTGGATGGAGAAGTCGCCGTCACAGCTTCATCCAAAGTGGCGAACAATGGTGCCGCTTCCTTGCGGTCGATGCTCACCTTCGCGTAATGGATCGGCGCCGTGACCAGCGCCGGGTCCGGTTTGGTTGCCGGCAGCGAGCGCGGCGGGATGGTCAGGCCGATCTTCGCCATGTCGGTCAGCACTTGGGCCGGTCCCAGGGCCAGGCAGTTGGCCGCCTGCTGCGAACTCCGCGCCAGGGGATAAACCCCTGGCGGGCATAGCGGCTCGCCCCCATACGGCTCAGCCGGGTTATCGTTAAGGTCCTTCGCCCGGACTGGCCCTGCCGAAAATGCTGCGAGATCGGGCTTGAGCAGGCTGACTGCCAGCCAGGAGATTAGCAAAAAACGTTTCATCAATGCACCTTGTTGGTTGCCGGTCAGCTTTGGGCCGCCGGGTGATTTTCAAGCAACATCAATTATAATTCATCGAAACAGCCTAATTCTCCCATTCACCCGGCTTCCCATGACTGCCTCCTCCGTCCCACCGGCTCCCCACCCTACCTCACTCCAGCGCTGGATCATCGCCGCCCGCCCGCGCACCTTGCCGGCCGCCTCCGCTCCGGTCATCGCCACGATTGGGTTGGCCCTGTACCACGGCCATTTTCGCCTTGACCCCGCCCTGGCCTGCCTGCTCTGCGCCCTGCTCCTCCAGATCGGCGCCAACTTCGCCAATGACGTCTTCGATTACCAGAAAGGTGTCGACACCCGCGACCGCCTTGGCCCGCTGCGCGTTACCCAGGCGGGATTGCTCACCCAGCGCCAGGTTTATGCTGGCATGCTGGTCGTCTTCGGCCTGGCGGCGCTCCTTGGCGTGTATCTCGCCTGGACCGCCGGCTGGCCGGTCATCGCAATCGGCGTTTTTTCGATCCTGGTAGCACTGGCCTATTCCGGCGGCCCCTATCCCCTCGGCTATCATGGCCTGGGCGAAGTCTTTGTCTTTCTCTTCTTCGGCCTGGCCGCCTGCTGCGGCACCTATTTCGTCCTCACCGGCGCCTTTGACCCGATCAGCCTGTGGGTCGCAGTTCCGATGGGACTGCTCACCGTCGCCATCTTGATCGTCAACAACCTGCGCGACATCGAGACCGACCGCGCTACTGCCAAGCGCACCCTGGCGGTCATCTTTGGCGCAGAATGGACCCGCCGCGAGTACATCGCCGTGATCGTCTTGGCCTACCTGGCCCCTCTCCTCATGTGGGTCACCGGTAGCGGTCCGGTTTGGGTCCTCCTCACCTACCTATCTATCCCCCGGGCCCTCGCCCTGCGCAAAACCCTTTATCTCGAAACTGGCCGCCCGCTTAACAAAGCCCTCGCTGGCACCGGCCAGCTCGAGTTGTGGTACGGGCTACTGATCTTCGCCGGGTTGGTAATTCCACTCTTCATGTAATTATTCGGCCTTTCTTAACCATCAGCAATCTTCAACCTTCAATCAGCAATCACCAATCTTCAATCCTCAATTCCCCCGGTTCCACGGCGCGATTCTCTTCTCCAGCGCATCTACCCCGAAGTACATCCCCAATCCCATCAATCCCATCGCCACGATCCCCGCGTACATCGCCGGGTAATTGGCCAGCGTGGTCGCGTTGAGGCTGATGTAATAGCCCAGCCCCAGCCGGGTGGCGAAAGACTCGGTCACGTACAGCACCGCCACCGCTGTCCCCACTGACTGGCGCAGCGCGGTCAGGATGGCCGGCGCGCAGGCCGGCAGATACACGAAGCGGAACAGCGCCCTCCGTCCTGCTCCCAGGCTGCGCACGCTCTGGATTAGCTCCGGGCGCAGTGCCGCCGCCTGGTCGCGCACCAGCACCAGGATCTGGAAGAAAAGCACCAGAAAAATGATGATAATTTTCGCCAGGTCTCCAATCCCGAAAAAGAGCAGCACCACCGGCACCAGCACCACCTTGGGGACAGGGTAGGTCAGATAGACCACTGGCGAAAAAATCACGTTGACCCGTCTGGACTGGCCCATCACAAGCCCGGCCGGAACCGCCACGAGGATCGACAGCGCGGTGGAAGCCACCACCCGCCACAGACTGGCCGCGAAATGCGCCAGCAGGTCCCCATGAACCAGCTCCAGCCAGAAAGCTTCAGCCACCTCGACTGGCCCCGGCAGGATCGGCTGGTGTACCAGCCAGCTCAATGCCTGCCAGATTGCCAGCAGCGCCAGACCCGACCAGACCAGATTCTTCCGTCGAATCATGCCTGCTCCAATCGGGAGCGCAGTTCCCGGCACAGCGCCAGGTATTCGCTGGAGTCGCGGTAGCCAGGCGCGCCTGCCCAGGGGTTTTCCATGATCACCGCTTCACGGTTCGGCGGGGTTTTCAACAGCAGGATCTTTCGCCCCAAGATAGCCGCTTCTTCGATCGTATGAGTCACGATGACTAGGGTTAGGTTCTTCTCGGCCCATAGATCGAGGATCAGTGCCTGCAGACCATCCCGCGTCGGCGCATCCAGAGAGGAGAAGGGTTCATCCATGAGAAGCAGGTCGGGGTTCAAAGCCAGCGTCCGCGCGATCGCCGTCCGCTGGCGCTGGCCTCCCGAGAGTTGCGAGGGATACTGGTCTTCCAGACCGCTCAGGCCAAGCCGTTCCAGCCAGGCTGTTGCGCTTTCGGCTCCGGCCCTCCGCGCTTCGCGAGGCGCGTGGACTCCATCTGCCCCGTAGAAATCGCGCAAGTGCAGCCCCAGCTCGGCGTTCTGCCGCACGGTCGCCCAGGGGAGCAACCCGTAATCCTGGATGATCAGTCCGGTAAAGGGGCGCGGCCGCTTCAGTTCCTCGCCATCCACACACACCCGTCCCTGGTTGGGAAAGCGCAGCCCCGCCAGCAACGACAGTAGCGTCGACTTGCCGCACCCCGATGGGCCGATTACTGCCCAGGCATCGCCGCGCTCTGCCCGCCAGTCAAAATCCTCAAAAACCGGCGGCCGCTGGGGATAGGCGAAGGTCACCCGCTCGCATTGGATCATTTCTTGGGCAAATAGCTGGCCGTCACTGTTACGCTGTAAGGAACTTCTTTCTTGACCAGCCCATTTTCCCTGGCCCATGCCAGTACGTCTGCGTATTGACTCTCGCTCGGCACTCCGGCGGTGACAAACGTCGGAACCTGGAAGGAGTCCATGATCGGCGCCGGGATGATCTTCTTCTCACCGAGCAGTGTCTTCCACCGGTTCGGATCCTTGTTGATCTCCGTCACCGCTTCCTCGATAGCTGCCAGGAAACCCCGCACTGCCTCCGGGTGCTTGTCGATCACCTCTTTCCGGAAGGCGATGGTGCTGCAGCTATATTCTGGGTGGCGGGTATCGTCCAGCACGTTAACCGCTCCTTGCTTCATCGCCAGAGAAGCCATCGGGTCCGGCAGCACACCCGCCTTGAGCTGGCCCGAGTTCAGCAGCGCCAGCCGGTCGGGGATTTTGGGTACCGAGATCGTTTGAATCTCGTTCGCGCTGAACCCTTCCGCCGCCAGCAGCCGGTCGGTGAGGTAATCGATCACCGTCGCGTCTGAGATCCCAATCTGTGCCCCCTTGAGCCCCTCCACAGTGGTGATCCCGCTGGAAGGCGAAGACAGGATACGGAACAGTGGGGAATTGGGAGCTGCCGCCCTCGCGAAACGCACCACCTGGATCTGAGTCTTCTCCTGGTCGAAGAGAATCGTGGAAAGCACCTCGTTGATCTCACCATCTGCCTGCCCGGCGGCGACTAGTTGGTCGCGTTCCGGCGCTGAAGAAACCGGAATCATCTCGACCTTCACCCCATGAGCGGCAAAGTACCCTTGCTGCTCGGCCACATACATGGGGAGCGAGTCCAGGATAGACAGGGCCGCGAATTTCAGGGTGACCGGTTCCGTCTTCTGTGAGGTGCAGGACCCCAGGATGAGGCTCGCGGTCGCCAGAATCGAGGTAAAGATGGAAATATTGAGTTTGGTGCGCATCGGTCCTCCGGGGATTTATCTGACAATTGGATCACTGGGCTGGATCTGTTTGACCACCGACAGGATGGCTCCATCCCGTGTCACTTGAAAGACTTTCTTTGAATCTGGAAAAAGAGTGAGATCCTTGAGACGCTTCGAAGCGATGATAGCGTAATCCACCTGCTCAGCCGAATCGGGAGCCTCTGCGTTTTGAAAAACTTGAATATCCGGGCGGAGATAGGGCAGAGGGGTCTTAAAAGAGCCATAAACGAAGATCGTGGCGTTTTGCGGGGCTACTTGATTAATATAGGCCACACACTCCTTGTAGGATACCCCCCAATAATCGTTCTCATAATTGCGAAAGGATCCTTGCACGTTGCCTGCCAAAGCATTGTAATAGATATATTCGTACGGGTGCAAATGTACGTCCCAGTAAAGGCCGGGCAAAAGGCAGGCCAATGCCAGCGGGGCAAAGATCCATTTCCAGCCATGGCGCTTCATGAATGCCCATAAAACCTGCAAAGCCAGGCCGGCCAGTACAAAAAGCGGCGGAATCAGGAAGAGGAACTGGCGGAAGTTATCGTAGACGGTCGAGTGGTGCAGGATCGCCACAGCGATCGGGGCTACGCACCAGATCCCCAGCAGCAGGAGATCCAGGCTGATATTGGCCCTTCGCCAAATCCAGACTATGGCAAACCCGATTCCCAGCACAGTCAACAGGATTGCAGGTTCGGTGAACTGCAAGGCAATTAAAGTAGGCAGATAAGTTTTGGACAAAGTCCCCTGGTCGTGTATTATTCCCTGAAACAATACACCGTTATCCCAGGAAAAGTCGGCCGCCGTTTCCAGCGAGCTGTAATAATGCCCCAGCGGAGAATGCCAGAGATATGGCCAGAACACGTAGGTAACCAGTGCACCCACCGCCAGGTAAGCCAGCACGACCAGAATGGATTTGTGCCGGCCCTTAACCAGCAAATATAGCGCTACCAGTACTCCGGACATTGGGCCAATCGTGCGAATATCGCTGGCAAATCCCAGAAAAACACCGGCGAGCAACACCGGCGGCTCAAGCAGATAAGCTGCCCACCGGCCTATGCTAGAGGGAAAGACCCGGCTGGCAGCAAAGACGATCGCCACCAGCAGCGCAATCCGCCCCATGATATTAGCGGTGATCGATAAAGGGTTTTTCAGGTTGATGAACGCCAGCTCGAGGGCGATCAGCCCGGTCATGGCTATGCGAGCAATCAGCGGAGAGCCTTTCCAATCATACAGGATGTTCCACAGGAAAGATGATACTCCGCTCCGAAGGGCGGCCTGAGCATTTCTGAATCTCTCAATTAATTCAGGGGATGCACTCGGCATCTGGTTTGCCACGATGATCGCCAACCCTAACAAGCTCCAAAACGCTGCGGCAATCCAGGTAGTGATCGTCTGTCCTTTTCGAATGTATGCGTCAACTGGTATCCGGCTCGAATTCTGTGCGATGTGGGTAAACAGCTCTCCTAACCGGCTGGAAGTCGGCGCCTTGTAAGCCATGGTGATTACCTGGGCCAGCCCGGCCTGGGCTAGCGGAAAGATCAAAATGCTTCCCACCAGAATAGCCGCCATCCAGATCATCAAGCGTCGCACGGATTGGGGGGCGATTCTCCAATTAGTGGCCTGGCGACTCAGGATTTCCCCCAGCCTGGTCCACTGTTTGCGGAAAAAACCGCCTCTGTGGCCAGGCTCGACGCGCAACAAATCCAGTTCCTCCTGGACCTTCGCTGGCCGGGGTTGAAACCTTTCGGCCATCTCCAGGCCCAGGGCTGCGCTGGCGATAAAGAAAGACATGAACGGCATGTCCTTTGGATTCATAAACGCATGCCCCCAGATAACCGGCTGCGTACTGAACAGCAGGGTCGCCGCCATGGCTGGCGCCGGCTCGATCCACCTCCGGCACAGGCGGTAAAAGAAATATACACCCAGGAGAAAGGATAAATAGGTGATGAAATGCCAGCCGTCGATCACTGCCAGGCCCGGAAAAATGCGATTTAACCCATATGCGCCCAGGTAGGCAAGCATGATGAAGAAGGGACCTTTCTCATCGGTCAGATCGCCCATGGTGCCAGTAGCGTATACGTTCAGCGAACGCTCGGCATAATCGAAGCGCACCGGCTCATCCCAGGTTGCCCCGTAGTGGGTTACGATCAGCGGTCCGATCAGCAGGTAGACAGCCATAACCAGCCAGATCCAGATATCAGGACGGCGGAAGATAGAAGGCAAGGGTTTGGAGTGTGAAGCAGATTCCATGGACTCTCAATCGTTGATCTAGGGCTCGGCGGTTTCTCCGGGTTGGACCTGTTTTACCACGGTAAGAGTCGCGCCTGCCCGTTCCACCTGGTATACCGATTTCGAGGCGGGATACGTGGTCTGGTCTAAATTTTCGCGGGTGGTAATGACGGCGAACTGCGGCATTTTTAGCGGGTCAGGGGGGAGGTAATCGGGAACGATGACCAAATCCGGCCGGGCATAGGTTCCAGCCACACGGTTTGGTCCTCTGACGTAAATGATTGCGTTGAGGGGCGCCGCCTGGTTCAGGTAACCGATAGCTTCTTTATACGAGGAACACCAGTAATCGAGTTCGTAGTGGCGATATGCCCCGCTGGTTTGCCCTGCCAGGCTGTTGTAATAGACGTATTGGTACGGGTGCAGCTCAATGTCCCAATACAGCCCGGGTAGAAGCGCGAGTGCGCCGATGAAAACGAACCACCCCTTACGATTCAGGCGTGACCAGAGCACCTGGAAAGCCAAACCGGCCAGGATGAAAAGCGGCGGGGTCACGAAGAGGAACTGGCGGAAGTTATCGTAGACGGTCGAGCCGTGCAGGGTTGCTACGACGACCGGAACTACGCACCAGGCTCCCAGCAGCAGGAGATCCAGTCGTAGAGCAGGCTTCTTCCAGAAATAAATGATGGCGAGAACAAAGCCAACCAGGATCGCCGCCACTGCGGTTTCGGTAAATTGCAGTCCAAACAAAGTAGGTAGATAGCTGGCAGGTAGCTGGTCTTCGGTATAGAGTTGCCCGGCAAATAGGACGTTTCTTTCCCAGTTATAATTAGCCGCCGCGTTCAGCGATGTCAGGTAATGGTTGAAGGGAGACGACCAGAGATAAGGCCAGAAGAAAAACGTCGTCAGGGCGCCTGCCGCCAGATATTTGATCAGCGTGGGAACAGCTTTCCACCCGCCCTTGACCAAAAAATAGACTGCAACCAGGATCCCGGTCGCCGGGCCAAGAGTGCGGATTGCGCTGGCAAACCCCAGGAAACAGCCAGCGGTCAGTGTCTGATCGAAAATGGACGGAAAAACTTTTCCGCCGATCCAGACGAAGCCCAGGAGCGCCAGGAAACCCAGTGTGAGTGCCAGCCAGGAGTAAAGCGTCTGAGCCTTTTGCACGTAGGCAGAGACTGGAACATGGGCGCTGTTTTGTGAAAAACGAGCGAAAAGCTCACCGAATGGGCTGGAAGCCGGGCTCGAAATAGTCTGGCGCACCAACCAGTCCAGACCGGCCCGAACTGCCTGGAAACTGAGCACGATCATCCCGATCACCAGCCCCAGGCCCAGCCAGGCTGAACGCGCCCGCCGCGAAGCTGCCCGCCACTCTCCCGCCAGGCGCAGCGGGAGCGAGGCCGGGTAGTTTTGCATCGCAGCGACCCCACTGTTTTCGGCTATCCGCCGCTGGCTGTTGCTGGCCATATCGAGGCCAAGCGTAACGCTGCCCAGGAAGAAAACCATGAATGGGATGTCTTTCGGGTTAATAAATGCGTGGCCCCAGAGCAGCGGCTGGGTGGAAAATAAAAGGACACACAGCAAAGCAGGTGCCGGCTCCATGTAGCGGCGGCAAAGCCGATAGAAGAAATAAATTCCGATGACAAACGAAACGAACGTCATGAAATGCCAGCCGTCGATAAACTTCCAGCCCGGTAAGACGAGGTCTAGCCCCTGCGAGCCTAAGAAAGCCAGCATCCCGTAAAAAGGACCTTTTTCATCTTGCAGACCACTGGTCACGCCGGTCGTGTAGGCAGCCAGGGAGTGCTCGGCGTAATCGATCCGGGGGTGTTCGTCCCAGGTTTCGCCGTATTGTGGTGCCGCCAACAGCCCGATGACCAGGTATACCAGCATCACGATCCATATCCATCCTTCCGGCCGAGGATGCCAGGCGTGGGTTGGTGATGGATTTTCCTGGAAGGTTTGGTTCATGGGATCTATACTATGTTCCAATTCGGTTCATTGGGATTTCCCATAATGGATCATCCCACAGAGATTCCTAAAAAACCTCCAATTCATTGTGGGAACGGGACGGATTATAATCCAATTTGACGGAAAGATCCCCAAATCAGATACCCCACGTCAGGCGCAGCGAGTAGGAATCATTCCATTCCCTTTCGTATTCGGCTTGACACATTTTCGGCCCTGTGCTACATTATTACAAGGTTCTCCAGGGGAATCTTAAGAAAATTACAATAAAACAATATTCCTTTGAGAAGGAGCGCTACCTTGACGAAGTCACGCACCCAACTGATGGTAGATCGTTTACGCGAACTCCATGCATCGTCTCCCGACATTGAGGCTTCGGCTATCGTCAGCGTCGATGGTCTCACGATTGCATCCGCACTTCCTCAAGGTGTCGAAGAAGACCGGGTTTCCGCCATGTCCGCCGCGATGCTCTCTTTGGGGGAAAGGATCGCCAGTGAGCTGGGCAGGGGATCCCTGGCCCAGGTCTATATTAAAGGGGAAAAGGGATATGTTGTCCTCATGTCAGTAGGTGAAGAGGCCGTCCTGACCGCTCTCGCGCGCGAGCAGGCCAAGCTCGGTCTGATCTTCCTGGATATGCGCCGCGCTGCCGAAGATATCACCAAGCTCATCTGAGCGGCGGTATATTATGGAATCCATTCCCAAGAGTGGTTATTACTATTCGAATAAGATGACCCGCCTGACCCTCGAGTCCCTGGAGGACGTGATGGGCAAGAACGGCTTAAATGCCATTCTTAACCTGGCCAATCAGCCCAACCTTATCGATAATTATCCGCCCAATAACCTCGAGCGCGAGTTCGATTTCGCGGATTTCTCCATGCTCAATCAGGCCCTTGAAGAGATGTATGGTCCACGCGGCGGGCGCGGGCTGGCTCTTCGCGCCGGCCGGGCTGCTTTTGCTGGCGGCTTGCGTAATTTTGGCGCTCTGGCCGGCGTCGGTGACCTGGCTTTCAAGGTTCTCCCCCTCCAGGCCAAGCTGCGCATTGGCATGCCTGCCATGGCCCGTATTTTCAGCCAGACCAGCGACCAGTACACCACCGTCGAAGAGCGCGAACACGATTTTGTCTACACCATCCACCGCTGCCCCGTCTGCTGGGGACGTAAGAACGCCGATAAACCGGTTTGCTACGTGGCGACGGGCGTCATCTTGGAAGCCCTGAAGTGGGTTTCGGGGGGCAACGAGTTTCGCGTCAACGAGCAGCACTGCATCGCCATGGGCGACCCGGCTTGCGACTTCATCATCCAGAAAGAGCCCATTTCCTGAGGACCCGGCGGTGACGGATTCCAAATCGACCCTTTTAATCGTTGAGGATGATCTGGATATCGCGGATATGCTCAATGCGTATTTCCGTGTCCAGGGGTATGAAGTCCAGACCGTAAACTGGGGGGAAGATGGCGTTCGCGCCTGCCAGGCTTTTCCTCCCGACCTGGTGATCCTTGATATCCGCCTTCCCGACATCGACGGCTACGAGGTCGCCCGCCGCCTGCGCGCCAACCGGCGTACTCAGGATATCCCCATTATCTTCCTCACCGAGCGTCGCGAGCGCGGCGACCGCCTCAAAGGCCTCGAGCTCCATGCCGAGGATTACATCACCAAGCCTTTTGACATCCAGGAGTTGCGCCTGCGTGTTCGTAACGCCCTGCGCCGCAACACCCAGGGAAGCCTCACCAATCCGATCACCAATCTGCCGGAAGGCGCTTTGGTCGACGAACGCCTGCGCGAGTGCCTGGAAAAACAGGGATGGGCGCTCCTCCTCGTCTCGCTCCGCAATATTGAGCCATTTCGCGAAAAATATGGTTTTGTTGCCTCCGATGATCTGCTCCGCGCCGTCGTCCTCATGCTCACCGACGCCCTGCGCGAGATCGGCGGTCCCAACGATTTCCTTGGCCACCTCACCCCAACCGACTTTCTCCTCGTCACCGATCCCGCCACCCTGCCAGCCCTGAAGGACCGCATTCGCAAGCGCCTGGACCAATCACTCGGCTATTTTTACCGTGACCAGGATCGCCAGGCCGAGATGGGCAGTGAAAACCGGCTGACCATTCGCACCGGCGAGCTCGTCCAGCGGACCGAAACCTTCACAGAGGTCGATCAGTTGAAAGACCGTTTAATCCATTCGGTTGAATAGGGGCCAAATTGCAATTAACCGTTGTCATACCAACTTATAACGAAGTGGAGAACCTGCCCAATCTGGTCTCCGTTTTATTTACCCTCCCCATTCCGGATTTAAAGCTTCTCGTCGTCGATGACAACAGCCCCGATGGGACTGGCGCCCTGGCCGAGTCGCTGGGAAAAAAATATCCCAACCGCATCTCCGTCCTCCACCGCCCCGGCAAATTGGGCCTGGGTACCGCGTATATCACCGGGTTCAAAACCGCTCTGGCCGATGGCGCCGATGCGGTCGCCCAGATGGATGCGGATTTTTCTCACCCCCCGGCCAAATTGGTCGAGCTGCTCGATGTGCTGCCGCACTGCGACGTTGCCCTGGGTTCCCGCTACATTCCCGGCGGCAGCCTGGACGAGAACTGGTCTTTCTGGCGCAAAGCGCTTTCTGGCTTTGGCAACTACTACGCACGCACGATCCTGGGCCTGCCGATCCACGATGTAACCGGTGGTTTTCGCGTCTGGCACCGCAATGTGCTCGACACCATGCCCCTCCACCGGGTTCGCTCCAATGGCTATGTCTTCCAGGTCGAGATGGCTTACCTTGCTTCCCGCCTGGGCTTCTGCTTTCAGGAAATCCCGATCTATTTCGCCGACCGCCGCCTGGGGAAATCCAAAATGTCATTCCGCATCCAGGCCGAGGCTGCCCTGCGCGTCTGGCAGCTTCGCAGAATGTACCGCGACGTTCGCGCCCGGTAGCCCATTCAAAACCCCTTCCAGCACGGGCAGCAGTTTCGGCAGCCATCCCCTGCGGATGATCCAATCCCACAACGGTTCCGCTTTTTTCCAACCGGCGGTATAGGCCAGGTGACGCAGCTTTTTCGACACCCCTTTCTGGCTCATCGCTGCCTGGAGGATCCCGCTCCAGCGGTAAAAATTCCGGTAAGCCGACCAGTACCCTTCCTCCAGCGCTTCCGCGGTCATCTTCGCCGGTCGAAATACTGCGTGCCGTGTGTCGTAGTGGTCCCAATCCTCGCTGGTAATCCGCCCCTCCTGGCGCATCCGCCGGTGAAGCGCCGTACCCGGGTAAGGGGTCAGAATGTGAAAGGTTGCTGTTTCAACCCCCTGCCGGACCGCCCACTCGACCGTGCGCGAGAACACCCCCTCGTCGTCCCCGTCCATCCCAAAGACAAAGCTCGCGTTGACCATGATCCCCAGGTCGTGCAGGCGCTGGATCGCCGCGGTGAAATCCGCGTACAAATTCTGAGCTTTGTGGTGCTTTGCCAGGTTGGCTTCGTTCAGCGTTTCGAACCCCACAAACAGGCTGCGCAGACCGCAGGCGGCTGCTTTTTCCAGTAACCCCGGTGACACGACCGAGCGCACCGTCCCCGCCGCCTGCCACAAACGCCCCATCCCCCGCATCCCTTCGAACAGTTCCGCGGCAAATCGCTGGTTACCGAAGAGGTGATCGTCCAGAAAATACAGGTGCCTGCCGGTCAGGCTCTCGATCTCAGCTAGCGCCGCATCCACCCTCTGGGTGTAAAACGACTTCCCTCCCGCGAAGAAAGCCTCCTTGTAACAGAAGTCACAGGCGTGAGGGCATCCGCGTGAAACCACCAGTGAGTTCGGAACCAGGTAGCGCTGTCGCTGGATCAGGTTCCGCCGCCATCGCGGCGCCTCCAGCAGGCTGCGCTCCCGCGACCGGTACACCCGCTCGGCCTTCCCCGCGCGATAATCCCGCAGAAAGACCGGCCAGGTATCTTCCCCTGGACCGATAAAGATTGAATCCGCGTGCTCCGCTGCTTCCAGGGGGAGCGCGGTGACGTGCAGCCCGCCCAGGCAAACGTATGCGCCCCTCTTCCGGTAGTGGTCCGCCAGAGCATAGGCACGGTAAGCCGAGGTAATATACACCTCGATCGCCACCAGGTCTGGCTCATCCTCCAGGTTGAGTTTCTGGACATGCTCGTCCTCCAGCGTCACTTCGTCATCCTCGTCCAGGTACCCGGCCAGGGCAGCCAGTCCCAACGGTGGAAAGAGCGAATATTTGATTGGACGGTAGTACGGGCTGAGCGCTTCGGTCAGCGCCGGCAGGATCATCTTCACCTTCATGGGGTTCCCTTTCCTCCGCGAAGCCTCCGCCGCTGCGGATCGTTCCTTCCCAGCATACCGGAATCCCTCTTCCGCATCCAGCTGCCGCGTACCTCTCTTTTTGCACTTGAGTGCTTTCCCAACGTTAGACCCTATCAAAATACAGACTCGAGGGTCTTGGTAACCCTCAGGGTCTCATCCTGCAGATTTCTGTTCTCCCTTCCCGGTTCTCTATTTATTCTCAGCGTTCTGCGTGTGCTCTATGCTGAAATCTCTGTATTTCTCCGCCAGCCGACCCCACTCCTCTAACCCCAACGTCTCCGCCCGGCGCTGCGGATCGATCCCGCTCTCAAGCAGCAGCGCCGCGGCCTGCTCCTTACCGATTCGCAGCCCGGCTGCCAATGTATTTCGCAGCGTCTTCCGCTTCTGGCTGAATCCCGCCTTCATCAACTGGAAGAAAACGTCCAGCAGTTCCGCCGGGATCGCCGGCGCCGGATACAGATCCAGCCGCAACACGCTCGAATCGACCTCGGGTGCCGGGTAAAACGCCCCCGCCGGAATCCGAGCCGCGATCCGCGGCCGCCCGTAGACCTGTACCGAAAGCGCCAATTGGCTCATCTCCCCAGGCTGAGCGCAGATCCGTTCTGCCACTTCCTGCTGCACGGTCAGGACCATTCGCGCCGGCTTGATCGTTGCCTCCAGCAGGTGGCGGATCAGTGCCGATGTGATGTAATAGGGGATATTCGCTACGACCAGGTAGCCAGCCTGCCGTACCAGGTCGCCCGGCTTCAGCTTCAGGATATCCCCCTGGATCACCCGCACGTTCTGGTAGCCGGATAGCACCTCGTCCAGCACCGGGATGAACTGCCGGTCCAGTTCGACCGCCGTCACCGCGCGTGCCGCCAGGGCCAGGTGGCGGGTCAGGCTTCCCAGCCCGGGTCCCACCTCCACCACCTCGTCCTCCGGGCCGACCTCAGCCACTTCGACCACCCGCCCCAGGATGCCGTCATCCGCCAGGAAATTCTGGCCCAGCCGCCTGTTCGGGCGCAGCCCATGATTTCGCAGCAGCCCGGGAACGTCGAGCGGGCTGAGTTGCCTGTTTCTGTTTTTCACTGTTTCCCACTGGTTTTCACTGATTTGCTCTTCTTCGTGATTCAGGCTTTTTGATCAATCTTCAAGGATACAGAATGTACGGGATGATTTTGGGCGCCGGGGTCAGGAAATAGATTGTCACCCACTGGTGCCAGGGCTGGTATTGGTCGTCGGTATAACCCAGGTCGATCCAGTAGCGGCCCGGGATTCCTCCGCCGTTATCTCCGATCACCGCCTTCCCATACCCCGGAACGTAAATCCGCTGTCCGACCATATCCCGGTACCAGTTCCACGAGACAGCCACCACTCCCTGGCGCAGCGGCATCCCGCTCGCGGTGCCGTTCATACATTTGTCAGTCCCCGATTGGCATGGCGAATACGAAGTCGCGTAAACCGTCACCTTACGCCAGTACTCGATCGTTTCTCCATTGACCTTTTCGGTGTGTACGACCACTTTGGTTCCGCGCCCCACGACGGCGTTCACCGGCTGCTGCGCGGTCCACTCGGCTTCTTTAGCCCGGCTGACTTCCTTGCCATCCTCGTAGCGCGCCCGTTCGCGGGTCATCACGATCCCCGGCTGCCCCGCCTGGATCACCCGTTCGTGGTCCAGCTCGGTCTCCGCGTCCATTTTGTATTCTTTCCTGTATGGAAGCAGCTTCTGGGTGAGTTGGATTTCCTCAATGACCCGCACCACCCGAATCTTCCCATCCCCCGGGACGGGTTGGTCCTCCCCTGGGACGCTGTAATCCAGGCCCTGCAGGCCCAATCCCGCTTCGCTCAGCGCCTCCCCGACCGTTCTCGCCGCTGAAAAGGCCGCGACATCGCCGCTTTGGGTCTGGATGCTTAATTTCACCGCGTGGATCAGGCGCGCCTCGACATTCCCGGTCAGCGGCGTTTCGGCGGGCGGCGAGAGCCGGTCCGCCGGGCCGGCGCGGATCCCCGCCTGCCAGAGGGCCTCGCCCAGTGTCGCCGCGGTCGAGGTGATCTCTTTTCTCACCCCGTTGCCTTCATCCAGGTGGATAGTCACCCCGCGCTCGATCTGAATCAGGTGCGCTCTTTCGGGCGACAGGGTGGTTGTCGGCGTGGCTGGGGAGCCATCGACCCATAGCCGGTCTCCTGGTTCCAGGCTCAAACCGGCCTGGCTCAACAGGTGTGCCACCTGGCGCTCCTGGCTCACCAGATCCTGGGCGTGATCGCCATCCCAGATCTGTACCGGGATCGCCCGCGACAGGCGGATCGCCGGTGGGGCAAAGAACCAGCTCTCGGCGGGTGGGTCCAACTGGTCCCCGGCGCGCAGCGCGATCCCCGCTTCGCTCAACACATCTCCCACCCGGTGCGCCCCGCTGACCACGCTCATCCGCTGCCCATCCACGCTCACTTCGATCGTCTGGCGGTAGCCAAAAAAGAAGAACAGGATGACCGCGGCGAGCACACCGCCCGCCGCCAATCCAATTTGAACCTTTCGGCTGAAAGTCATGGTAAATCAATTCTAACATATCCGGGAATCGAGAATCCGAGGATCGATATCCTCGGATTCTCGTCCCATGCTCTGGGAGAAGGGGGCTCTCCCAGATGCGCCACATAAAATTTATCTACGGGATGGCAGGCTGGCCAGCGCCGTTATCGCCATTGTTCATCTGGCCGTCATCTTTCTGATCCATCTGGCCATTATCAACGGTAGTGGACAGCTCGATTGTCGCGGCGGTGATGATACCGGTGGTGCTGTCAAGGGTACCCTTCACTGTAACCGTACTACCAACCTCGATGGTGCCAATGATTTCGGTCGTAGCGTCAATGATGATGGTCTTCCCGGCTACAACCCAGGAGGTGTCCGATATGGATTCCACCTTGCCGGTGACCACAGTCTCCTCAGGAGTAGTGAGGGGTAATTCGCTCGGAACGAGCGCCAGGTGAGCTTTTTCCAACAAGGACTTCACCGGGTAGAGGGTATCGCCAGGCGCGGCCGTTTGGGCAGCAAAAACATCGAGGCTCCCCCGGAAAGCAAACGGTACCCTGGAAAAACGAAGCTGATTATAAAGCAGGACTTGATTGGCATATATAAACAATACAGCCCGGAATTATTCCGCTATTCAGTGCGCCTGCTCAACGATCAAGATCTGGCAGAAGACTGTGTTTCCGAAACCTTAGGTCATCCATTTACGGTTCCTTGAAGACTGTTCTCATGCCGAGGTTGCTGAACTACTTGGAAAATCAGTGGAGGCGACCCGTGCTCTGCAATACCGGGCTTTAGCTTCCCTTAGACAGATGCTGACTGAACAAGAAGCAGGCGCGGGCCATTATGACTAAGATTTTTGCTCCAGAAAAAGATGTGGAATCTATCTCGGCTACCAAATGGGTTGTTTCCACCCGGGAGATCACCATTATTGATACAACCGAAGTGGTCGGGACCATCGCCGTCGGGGACAAAGTCACCGTGCAAGGCATTCTCAGCGGCGACGGTACAGTGACCGCCGTGAAAATCGAGCTGTCCACTGACATCGATAATGGCAATGCCGATGATCATCACGATGGCAGTGTCAACGACACCGATAACGGCAACGCTGGCCAGGTAGATAATGGGAATGCGAACAACACCGATGATGGAATGCGAATAACACCGATGATGGAAATACGAACAACCAGAATGACGGAAATCATTAGAACAGCCTGAAAGGTGTCAATTTGTTATAATACGTTCATCAATTCATAATAATCCTCATTTTCGACGTCCGGGTAAAGACGCCAAATCATCTCCAGCGATAAGGACTTTCCATGGACCCAACCATCCTGAACGATATGTTTGTCCTGGGCATCCCTGTTCTCGAAAAAATCCTCCGCACAGTCATCGTGTATATTGCCTTGCTGATCGGCCTGCGCATCGCCGGGAAGCGCGAGATGGCCCAGCTCAATCCCTTTGACCTCGTCGTCCTCCTGACCATATCCAACACCGTCCAGAACGCCATCATCGGCAACGATACCTCTGTCACTGGCGGGATCATCGGTGTAGCCGCTCTATTATCGATCAACTACCTGTTTGTTCGCCTCACATACTCCAACCAAAAAATCGAGGCCATCGTCGAAGGCACCGAGGATGTTCTCATCGATCACGGCCAGCTCATGAACAGCGTGCTCGAGCGCGAGGCTATCACCCCCACCGAGCTGGAGATCGCCGCCCACAAACAAGGTTTTAGCTCCCTGGCGGAAGTGGAGCGTGCCGTCCTCGAGCCAGAAGGCGGCGTCTCCTTCATCGCCCGCAAGCCCGAGCCTGAAGAAACTCGCCACCAGGAGCTGATCACCCGCCTCGACCAGATGTCTGCCGAAATCAGTGTCCTGCGCGGGGAGCTGGAAGATTTGAAGGCCAAATAATCCTTCCCTTCTTGCGAAAAGAACCCCTTAATACGATCAGGGCGACACTTTTTGTCGCCCTTGCCGTTATATATCTTGAAGCTGCTTCATAGCACGAATCCATGGAAAAAATCGCATGAATAGCCGCTCAAACCACCTGGTAGAACGTGCCCAGCGAGGCAGTCGTGAAGCGCTCGGCGCTCTCTACACGGACCACCACCAGAAAATCTACCGCTATCTCTATTACCGCACGGGCGATCCGCAGACGGCAGAAGACCTGACTGCCGATGTCTTCCTGAAAATGGTCCGGGCGATTCCCGGCTACCAGGCCGGCGCAATCCCCTTTCAGGCCTGGCTGTACCAGATTGCCCGCAACATCGCCATCGATCATCATCGGCACAACGCCGCTCACCCGCTGGAAACGATCCAGGAAAACCTGAGGACGTCTGAAAAGGTGGAAGAGACCCTTGACCGGCGCCTGACCAGGAATGCCCTGTCCCGCGCCTTATCCGAGCTGGAAGAGCTGCAGCGTGACGTCCTCGTCCTCCGCTTCATCGAAGGGATGCCCATTCTCGAGGTAGCTCAAACCCTTCACAAATCCGAGGACGCCGTCAAAGCCCTCCAGCGCCGCGGCCTGATCGCCCTGCGGGGTAAAATCAACCTTCCGGAGAATCCGTGACATGACAAACCTCGATGAAACCCTCCAACAGCAGTTAACCGCCCTCGAACAGGGCGTTCCCTTAGACCAGGTGCTCGCTGCCCTGCCGCCTGATGCCGCTGAGCTGGCCCCCCTCATCCGCCTGGCTGCCGCCGCCCGCGCCCTCGACCAGCCCGTTTTGCGTCCTGAGGTTTCCCGCGCCCAGCGAGCCCTGGTCGAAAACGCGCTTCCCGCCGCTCCCCGTCTCATTTCATTCTTGGAACGGTTCAAAAACCCGCGTGGCTTCCTTTCATTGGGAGCGGCGGCTGCCGCGATGGCTGTCCTGATTGTCATCCTTGGGCTCAGCCTCTATCTTGCCGGGCCGGCCTCCGCCCATTCTGCTCGCCTGGTCCAGGTGAATGGCAGTGTCCAGGCGTCCTCCGCCGTTGGATCGGACTGGCGCACGGTCTCCGAAAACAGCGTCGTTACACAGGGCGAGCATATCCGCACTGGCAGCGCGGCAGGAGCAACGCTGGTCTTCTTCGATGGCAGCCGCACCACCATCGGCCCCGATTCCGACCTTGTCCTCACCGCTCTGAACGGCCGCTGGGGCAACGCCCTCGAGGTTCAGCTTACACAAAAAACCGGCACCACCACCAATGAGGTGGTGCCCCTGAGAGCCAGCGGCAGCTTCTTCCGCGTCGATACCCCTTCGGGCCAGGCCAGTGTCCACGGGACCAGCTTCAATGTCGCCGTTGCTCCTGATGGCCAGTCCCTCTTCTCTGTCCTCCGCGGCAAAGTTCAGGTGCAGAATGCCAGCTCAAAGGTGCTCCTCACCTCCGGCCAAGCGACGACTGCCCTCCCTGGCAAAACTCTCGACGAGCCCGGCTACCAGTTCCGCCTCAACGGACCCCTCGGCGCGATGACGCCCACCCAATGGATCGTCGCCGGCGTGCCGCTGACCATCACTCCCCAGACTCGTCTCCCTTCAACGGCCCAGGTCGGCGACCTGGCGATCGCACGCGGCCGCATTCTCTCCGGCCAGTGGGTCGTCGATGAGATCGACCTCGCCAACCAGGATCATTCCCCCTCGCATTTTACCGGCCTGATCGAGATCATGGGCCCGGTCCCCGGCGCCTGGATCATCGGCGGTCAGACCGTCCTGGTCACACCGGAAACTGAGCTGAGTAAAAAACTGGCCGTTAGCGACCCGGTCGAAGTGGTTTTCACCGTCCTTCCCAACCAGGCCGGCTGGCTCGCCAGATCCATCGAATCCCTTGAGGAGTCTGAGGTTGAGCCCAGCGCAACCCCCACTTCCTCTAATCCTTCGAAAACGCCTACGGTCACCGAAACGCCCACCGCGACCGGTACTGCTACGGAGACCCCCACCGCAACCGAGACCATCACCGGGACACCTGCCACTCCCACCGCTACGCCAACCGCTACCGCGACAGTTCCACCGAAAAATGAAACCAACCGCTGCGATAATCGTACCCAGCCGCAGCCCGAAGGTCTCCGCCTGGCCCAGCGCTATGGCGTCGCCTACGAAGAAATCATCGGCTGGTTCTGCAACGGCTTCGGCTTTGGTGAGATCCAACAGGCTTACGAGCTGAGCCAGACCTACAATATTCCTGTCGCCGAGATTTTCCGCCTGCGCACCCAGGGCCTTGGCTGGGGTCAGATTAATAAGCTTGTTCCTCAGATGGCCGCAACGGATACCCCCTCATCCGATGGCAAAGATCATGGCAACCAAGACAAAAAAGGGCCCAAGAAATAACCTTTTATTTGCTGACCTCCCGGCTGGAGCCGGCGAACCCCACACATTACACCCCCTCGAGTCAGGGGGTGTATGCATTAAAATTCACCTCCTGCCGCTGATCAGCGGAGGAGGTGCTTTCGAGTGATACGGTGGACCCGTGTGCCGAGACGCAGAATCGGACTGCGGACACTGCGATTTTCAGTCGCATGCTCTACCAACTGAGCTATCTCGGCAAATAAAGAACGAGCTTCCTTACTGGACGCGCCTGATTTTAACCGCATGCACTCCAATTGTCAAGCAGTCCACAGCACCCTTCTCGCTCTTTCCTTTGACATTCTGCCCCGCGGGGGCTAAAATTGAGTTAGATCAATGAGCAAAACCTTACAACCAACATCAAGGAGCTGTCGTGAGCAAGTGGCCAGGTAAATACGTCATCGGTATAACCGGGAACATCGCCACGGGTAAGAGCGTCGTCCGAAAAATGCTCGAGCACCTGGGCGCCTATGGGATCGATGCCGATGCCCTGGCGCATCGCGCCATCGCCAAAGGCGCCCCTGGTTACCGCCCCGTCGTCGAGATGTTTGGCCGTTGGATCCTCGACAGCCAACAGCAGATCGACCGCTCCCGCCTGGGCCGCGTCGTCTTTTCCGATCCGCAGGCTCTGACCCTCCTCGAAGGGATCGTCCACCCCCTCGTCAGCCAGGCCATCGACCTGATCGTTTCACGCTCCACTCAAAAAGTCGTTGTGATCGAGGCGATCAAGCTCCTCGAGGCGGGTATCGCCCGCGATTGCGATACCGTCTGGGTTTCTTATTCTCCCCCCGAAATCCAGTTGGCCCGCCTTAAACAGAACCGCAAGATGAGTGAGGCGGAAGCTCGCCAGCGCATCCTTTCCCAATCCTCGCAGGATAAGAAACTTTCTCACGCAAAAATCGTTATCAAAAATTTAGGCTCCTTCGAGGATACATGGCGCCAGGTTCTGACTGGCTGGCAGGTTTCTGTTCCCACCGGCGAGCCTGCCCCAACCCAGGCAAAGCCCGTTCCTCCTGGAAGACTCAACGTGCAGCGTGGAGGGCCACGCCATTCGGAAGATATCGCTTCCCTCTTCACCCGCCTGTCGGGCGATGGTCGCATGTATTCGAAATCGGATATCATGGCTGCCTTTGGCGAAAAGGCTTTCATGCTCCTCCAGAAAAACGATGTCCTTGTCGGCCTGGTTGGTTGGCAGGTAGAAAATCTTATCGCCCGCACCACAGACATCCTGCTCGACCCCTCCATGTCTCCAGATGAGGCTCTCCCGGTCCTGATGAAGGAAGTCGAACTGGCCTCCAAGGATTTACAGAGCGAAGCTTCCCTCGTTTTCGTCTCGTCTGAGCTCGCCAAAGAGCATGCCCTCTGGCAAGCCCTCGGATATAACCCGCGATCTCCCCAAAGCCTGGGGGTTCAAGCCTGGCAGGAAGCGGCGTTGGAGACCATGCCGCCGGGGAGTGTCCTTCTTTTCAAACAACTGCGCGTGGATCGCGTGCTCCGGCCTATCTAATCCCCGCAGAACGGTCGTTTTCAGTGGTAGATAATCTCCTGAACTCGCTCACCCTCATTTTTCAACGCCTCAACTGGTTGAGCTTGCTTGACCTGTTCCTGGTTACCATGGTCTTTTTCTCCATCCTGATGATTGTGCGCGATACCCAGGCCATGGTCCTTCTCCGCGGGGCGTTTCTGGTCATCATTCTCTTCAGCCTGCTCGTCAGCCTGGTGAATCTGCCCGCTTTTTCCTGGCTGGTGCGCACCGTCACCCCCACGCTGATCCTCGCCATCCCGGTAATATTCGCCCCCGAGATTCGCCGCGGGCTCGAGCGTCTCGGCCGCGCCAGCTATGGCTCCGGCTCGATCATCCCCCGCAGCAACGTCTCAGGGCAGGCGCTCGTGGCAGCCACGATTAAAGCCGTGGTGAACGCCGCCAGCCGCCTGTCTGCCCGTCAGCACGGTGCCCTGATCGTCCTCCAGCGTGCAGACAGTTTGCGTGATTACGTCCAGACCGGCGTTATCTTGAATGCCACTGTCACTCCCGAGCTTCTCCTCCAGATTTTTTATCCGAACACCCCCCTTCACGATGGCGCCGTCATCATCGCCGATTACCAGATCATCGCTGCTTCCTGTGTCATGCCGCTCTCTTCGAGCGGTATCCTGGCTCGCTCTCCCGAACGCCACCAGATGGGGCTGCGCCACCGCGCGGCTTTGGGTATCTCCGAAGCCAGCGACGCGATCGCCGTGGTTGTTTCTGAAGAAACGGGATCCATCTCCATCGCCCATTCCGGCCGCATGATCCGCCGCCTCGACCCCGAGCGTCTCGAAAATATACTCACCGCCTTTTACCGCCCGGCGCGGATTACAGTCACTCCTGCTAACGTTTTCACCCGCCTGTTCCCCGCTTCAAGCCGCGGCCAGCGTGAGGAAGAATAATCGATGTCTTTCCTTCGCCAGATTGCGAAAATCCTTCCTACCCTTGGGCTCTCCTTTGCCCTGGCGCTCGCGGTTTGGATTTCGGCGGTCACCGCTTCAGACCCGGTCGAGCGGCATACTATTCCCCAGCCGGTTCCGGTCGAGTACATAGGCCAGAATCCCCACCTCGTTCTGGTCGGGAATAGTTCCCGCCAGGTGATCGTGACCATAAGCTCCCCTCGCTCCACCTGGGAGAACACGACCAATCCCCTCGATCTGGTCGCCGCCCAGGTGGATCTGGCTGGATTGGGAGCTGGCGAGCACAGCCTCCCCATCGAAGTCACCCCTCGCACTCGCCTGGTCACCGTTGGTTCCATCACGCCCGAAAAGCTCACCGTCAGGCTTGAGAACCTTGCCAGTAAACCTTACTCCATCCATCTCATCCGCCAGGGAGAGCCTGCAATCGGTTTCCAGGCCGAAGATCCGACCATCAGCGCAGATACGGCTTCCGTGACCGGCCCGGAATCGCTCGTCAACCAGGTCAAAGAGATCCGCGCTACCCTTATTCTCGGGGATACACATGAAAATATCGTTGTGACCATCCCCCTTCAGGCAATCGACGCGAACGAAACCCTGGTCGATGGCGTTACCATTCAACCGGCCCGCATCACGGTAACCCAGCCGATTACCCAGCGCGGTGGATTTCGCAGCGACCTGGTCGTTCGCCCGATATTTCAAGGCAAGATTGCCAACGGCTACCGCCTGACCACGATCTCAGTATTTCCTCCGGCCGTGACGGTTTTTTCTCCTGACCCCAAGCGGGTAACCGAGCTTCCCGGTTACGTCGAAACTATGCCGGTCAATCTGGAAAACGCCAAGGATGATTTCGAGATTCCTATCGATTTGAACCTCCCTAAGGGCATCTCCTTGGTCGGCGACCAGCCGGTGACGGTTCAGATCGGCATCGCTGCCATCGAGAGCAGTCTTAACCTCACCAGTCAGCAGATCCGGGTCATCAACCTCTCGCCCAAATTTGGCGCTACACTCTCCCCCCAGACAGTTGACCTGATCGTCTCCGGTCCCCTGCCCATCCTGGACACCCTCACCCCTGGAGATATTCAGGTTGTGGTAGACTTGAGCAGTTTGAGCGCCTCCGGTACCTACCAGGTCGTTCCTCAGGTCGAGATGCGCAACAATCAGTTGAAAGCCGCACTGCGTGTGGACTCGATCTTGCCGGGATCCGTCGAAGTGGTCCTCGGACCGCCCCCCACCCCCACCGCAACCCCCAAACCCACCCCCCGGCCTTAGGAGAAAGCAAACCATGTCAAAACCGGTAGTCGCCCTGGTCGGGCGGCCGAACGTCGGTAAAAGCACCCTTTTCAACCGCCTGGTCGGCGAGCCCATGGCGATCGTCGATAATACTCCCGGCACCACCCGGGATCGCCTCTTCGGCGAAGCCGAATGGAACGGCGTCACCTTCGGCGTCATCGACACCGGAGGGATCGACCCCAGCTCGGTCGCTGGCGACCGCCTTCCCCTCTCGATCGGCTCTGCCGATTACATCCGCCAGATCCGTTCTCAGGCCGAAGTGGCGGTTGAAGACGCCGATGCCGTCCTCTTTGTCGTCGATGCGGAAAGTGGTGTGACCCCCGCAGACGTTGAGGTGGCCAACATCCTCCGCCGCAAACAGGGTTCGCGGGATAACCAGCCCTGGCCGCCCATCTTCCTGGTGGTGAATAAAGCCGATAGTGCACGCCTTCGCGAGGCTGCCTACCAGTTCTACGAGCTGGGTATGGGCGAGCCCTACCCGATCTCTGCGGTCCATGGCACCAATACCGGCGACCTCCTGGATGTCCTGGTGGCTTCCTTCCCGAAGGAAGATGAAACTGGCGAGGAAGACCTGGTGAAAATCGCCATTGTGGGTAAACCCAACGTGGGAAAATCCAGCCTGCTTAACCGCCTGGTAGGTGAAGAGCGCGCCATCGTCAGTCCGATCGCCGGCACCACCCGCGATGCCATCGATACCCGTATCGATTACGAAGGCATTCCGGTCGTCCTCATCGACACCGCCGGGATCCGCCGCCGCGGGCGCATCGAGCCTGGCGTCGAAAAATACAGCGTGGTCCGCTCCATGCGCTCCATCGAACGCGCCGATGTCGCCCTGTTGATGATCGATGCCGTCGAGGGGATCAGCGCCCAGGATGCCCATATCGCCGGGTACATCCTTGAGGCCTGGAAATCTACCGTGGTCGTGGTGAACAAATGGGACCTGGTCGAAAAAGATACCTATACGATGGACATGTACATCAAAAAGATCCGCCAGGATCTGAATTTTATGGACTACGTTCCCATCCTCTTTATCTCGGCCAAAACCGGTCAGCGTGTCGATCAGGTCCTGCCAATTGCCCTGCGCGTCCAGGAAGAGCGTCTCGCCCGCCTGACCACCTCCCAGCTCAATAAGATCATCCAACAGGCCCAGGAAGACCACCCTGCCCCCTCGCACGCCGGGCGCGCCCTGCGTATGTATTACGGCACCCAGGTCCGTTCTGACCCGCCGACTTTCATGATCTACTGTAACGATCCCGCTCTTGGCCATTTTACCTACCTGCGTTATCTGGAGAACCGTATCCGCGCCGAATATCATTTCATCGGCACCCCGATCCGTATCATTCTCAAGCCCCGCCATGAGTAGCCGGTCCCTCCCACCACCCGGAAAAATTCTGTCCTAACCCCCCTTATCAAAAAAACAAACCGGTCGATAACTGGATTAAATCCAGATCAGTCCTCTTGCCTAACCCGAAAAATCGGGTTTTGCCTCTTGCCGGAGATTTCAGAGAGTTTTATAATCTTAATGTTAGGGTTGTTTATTGGCCGAATTGTGAGGAGTACGATTGGAAAACTATCAAACCGAAGTAATCCCTGAAGCACCGAAACGCAGTAAACGTTCGGGGTGCTTCAGCTTTGCCATCGACACTGTAGAGACGGTGCTCCTGGCCTTGATCCTCTTTTTTGGGATCAATGCCATTTCTGCCCGTGTCCGGGTCGAGAATATCAGCATGCTTCCCACCCTGCAGCCAGGAGAGTTCGTCCTGATTAACAAGCTGGCCTACAAGGTTGGGACGCCGTCCCGAGGGGATATCATCGTTTTCCACTATCCCCGCGACCCAAAAGAGGACTATATCAAGCGGGTCATTGGCCTTCCCGGTGACACCGTCGTGATCGAGAACGGGCATGTTACCGTCAACGATCAGGTCCTCACCGAGCCGTACATCGCTGCTCAGCCCACCTATTCCTCGCGGACAGTGGTCCCTGAGAACAGCCTGTTCGTCCTGGGAGATAACCGCAATCAATCCTCAGATTCCCATAGCTGGGGGTCCGTTCCGTACGATCTGGTGGTAGGCAAAGCCGTTTTCATTTACTGGCCGTTACAGAATTTTCAGGTCATTTCCCATCCGGATATCGTTCGCGCTTCGCCTTAATAAAGTTACTGCATGCATCCAACCAAAATCGCGCCCCGGAGGGTAAAGTTGCCCTTCATCCCGGCCCAGAAAGGCAGGCAGGATCATGACCGATAAAAATCCGGACCTTACCCTCCCGTGTAATGAATGCCAGGCCGGGCAAATGCACCGCCAGTTCATCACGTATTTCACCTGGCTGGGGGATGAGCTTATTACGGTGATGAATTTCCCGGCCTGGGTTTGTGATGTGTGTGGAAAACGCGAATATGACCCTCAGGCGGTCAGCCGGTTGAATTTACTCCTCAACCCGAATGCGGGAAGACCTTCGCGCACGCCGCGGATTACACCTCATCAGCCGCGGAAAAGCGCCCGGCCAACCTCTCTGGAATAAAGCTTCTTTTTATGCTTATCGTCGAGGTGGAACATCATGGCATTCAACCTGGGAGGTAACACATACCACCCCATCTCTGTCGATTTTATCACCAGCAGCTACCGGATCGTTGGCAAGGTCTTGGTGACCTACTCCGGTATGATGGGCATCATGACCGATACCAATTCATCGGTCGTCGAAGTCCACGATGCCCAGCTTGCCCGCCTGGATATGCCTAACCGCCTGGCCGACCGCTTTGAAATCGCCCGCCTGGTAAAAAAACAGATCGTCGCCATTTGCCTCAGCCGTCGCGAAGACATGGGGTCGGTGGGGTTTAACAGCTATTCTCCCTCGCCCACCTACCCTTTGCGGTTGGTTACCGCGAGCTATGAAATAATCGGCAATCTGGAATGGGCCGGCCGTTTCGATGTGTCAGCAATCATGGCCAAAGGCACGCGGGATTTCATCACCCTGTACAATGCCAGAATCGCGGCCACCCTCGTGCCCACCATGCACGTTGAATCCCCCGTGATGCTGGTCAACCGCAATCTTGTGGATCTCTTTGCTCTTTCCGTTCAGGAAAATATGGACGAAGAGGTCTAAGGTCCTGTGATCGGTTGCCAGGCTGGCTGCTGGTCCCTCGCCGGATCGTTGGTCAGGTTGGTTTGCTGCGTTCCCCCCTGGGTCATCACGTAGATTTCCAGGTTTCCATCCCGCTTCGAGGAAAAAGCCAGCCAGTTCGCGTCCGGGCTCCAGGCGGGGTGCCGGTCTGATCCCGTCGATGTCAGCACCGCGATATCAGCTCCCCGTGTCGCCATCTTCAAGATACACACCTGGGTCAGACTTTTCTGGACTCGCGTATAGGCCATATAACTCCCATCCTGCGAGATCGTTGGCTCCGCCACCTGGCCCAACCGCCCGAAGATCGCCGTGCGGTCAAACGCGTGCGGCGTCGGAACCGGCGTTGGTGGGATCGCCAGCTCCGGGTGATCGTAGAGGAACAGGTAGTTGTTGGAGCTGGCGGAGATCACGTAAATCAACCAGCTCATATCCGCGCTCCAAACCGGCTGTGACTCGGCAAAATCCACACTGATTCGCCGGAATTCGCCCCCCATTGGGTTGGTCAGATAGAGCTGCGGGAGCTTATCGGTACGGGCATGGCTGGTAAATGCAATCCATTTTCCATCCGGCGACCAGGCCGGGTCGGTATCATCGCCTTTACGTAACGTCAGGTCAACCACGCTGCTCCCATCAATATCGATCTTCCACACATCCAGGCCGAGGTCCATTCCGGTCGCTGGATCCGCCGGCGCAACGTATAGCACCTCCTTCCCGTCTGGGGACCAGGCAGGCTGGGTCTTATCTCCCGGTCCATCGGTGAGCTGCTTAAGATCTGTAGCTAGCGGCTGGCCCTGGTCGGTCAAAACGACGTGCATCAACCAGATCTGAAAAGTTTTCCCGTCCGTGCGATCGCTCGAAAAGGCGATCCACCCGCCCCTCCCCAGGGCGGCCAGGGCCGGAGTAGGGGTTAGCGGCGCGGCGAAGGTGGCGCTCGGTTCCGGGGTCGGTGGGAGGGGTGTGCCGCTCGCTTTCACCTCGGGCGTCAGGGTTGGCAGCGTCGGTGCATTCGACACCATAGCGGAAGGCTGAACGATGACTTTGGCTGCTTCCGGTGGATTGGTTGGCGAGACGGCCGTGGCCCGTGCCTTGAGAAAGGCAAATACTCCCACGCCTCCTCCGACTCCCAGAAAGAGCCCGCCAACCACGACCAATCCGATGGCCGCTCCCCAAAACCAGGATCTACTCCGCTTCCGTTTACCGTCTTTGCCCACGAGAGCTTGCGGGTTTGCTACCGTCGCCTCCAGGCTGCCCGGTGATGGTGGGGCCGGTTGGAAAGATCGTTGCGAAAAAACCGTGGGTTGATAGGTGGGGATGGTTAAGGCTTTGACAAACTCACCGACGTTTTCGTACCGCTCTTCTGGATGGACGTTCAGGGCGCGGAAGAGCGCGGCGTCCACATAAGCGGGGATCGCCGGGTTCACTCTGGACGGGGGAATCAGCGTTTCCTTCCCCAGGACCCGCTGTACGCTGTCTGCAGGCTGCTTTCCGGTAAGTGCCATATAAAGGGTCGCTGCTAGGGAATATTGGTCCGAGCGCGGATCCGTTCGCCCGCTTCCGTACTGCTCGGGAGGAGCAAAACCTGGCGTATAACCCGACGCGCCCACGGCGGTCGCTTGCGAGGAATCGCTGGCCTTGGCAATCCCAAAATCGACCAGGACCGCCTGCCGGTCCGGGGTGATTTTGATATTCGCGGGTTTAATGTCTCGATGAATCACCGGTGGTTCCTGGTGATGCAGGTAGCTGATCGCGGAGCCAAGCTGCTCTGCCCAGCGCAGCACTTCCTCCTGCGGCTGCGGGCCGTTTTGATAGATGCGCACCGCCAGGTCTTCCCCAGGGATGTAATCCATGACCAGGGACTGCTCCTGGTCGATCAGAAAATAGTCGATCACTCGCGGGAGGTTTGGGTGCCGGAGCGCCGCAAGCAGGCGCGCTTCATGCAGGAATTGAGCCGCGCTTTCCGGGGCCGGATTCTGGTTCACTTTTACTGCGACGGGATGCTCCAGTGCGGTATCTCGGGCAAGATAGACCGCGCCCATCCCCCCCCGGCCAAGGCGTCTTTCGACTTGATAGCGGTTATGTAAAATGGCGCCCGGTTCGATTTCCATGCTGATTCCTCGATTTTTTTCGATTGGGAAGCTGCGTTTTTTGTATTATATCTATATAACCCTTGAATAGTTCAGCAGATTTTGCGATTGACCTTTTCTTCCCGCCAGAATTTGGTTCATTGGGATTTCCCGTGATGGATCACAGGGTCTTCCCACAGAGATTCCGAAAGAACCAGAATTTGACTTGCTTCGGCCACCGTGATATCATCAATTAGTTATTCAAGCAATTATTCCCTGGTTTCCCGTACTTTAACAAAGCAAAAGGAGTTTTTTCATGAGCGTTGAATTCATTCTTCGTCTCGTTGGTATGGTTGCCTTCACGATTCTTGGAGTTATTTGGGGCACCAACCTGGGGCGAGCCGCACAACTGCACCCCGGTTCAACTCTAACGTTGACTGTCGAACAGTATGCATTCATTTTTGGCCTCGTAGGCGCTCTGGCGGGTCTGATTCTTACACCTTTTTTTACAACCCGGCCAATCCGGGCGCTGCGGGCAGTGTTGGGCAGGGTCTCAGCGCAAACATTATTTGCAGCACTCATAGGTCTCATCATTGGACTTCTTATCGCAGCGCTCTTGGCTTTTCCAATTTCGCTCCTTCCCCCTCCCCTGGGTTCCGTCCTGCCTTTTGTGGGTGTCCTTATTCTAGGTTACCTGGGGATCGCTGTGTTTGTCACCCGCCAGAATGATTTGTTTGGTGTGTTAGGAGCGATTGCTAATCGAGGAAGTCATTCCACAGCGGCAGCGGAAGGCAATCCCAACTGGGCAGAAGGCCGAACGATCCTGCTGGATACAAGCGTCATCATCGACGGTCGCATTGCGGACATCGCCCGGACAGGTTTTCTGCCCGGGTCATTATTGATTCCTCGCTTTGTGTTGAACGAGCTGCAGTATATCGCCGACTCGCCGGACAGCCTGCGCCGCCAGCGCGGCCGGCGAGGCATGGAAGTGCTCGCCCAGCTCCAAAAAGAGCCGATGATCCCCGTTCGCGTCAGCGATATCGATGTCGAAGGCGTGCGCGAGGTAGATGATAAGCTGGTCATCCTTGCTCGCCAGCTTCGCTGCCCGATCTTAACCAACGATTACAACCTGAACCGCATCGCTGAGCTTCAGGGCGTCACGATCCTGAACGTCAACGAGCTGGCCAATGCGGTGAAATCCGTTCTCTTGCCCGGTGAGGCTATGGCCGTACGGGTAATCCAGGAGGGCAAGGAATCCGGCCAGGGCGTCGGCTATATGGATGATGGCACCATGGTCGTGGTGGAGAACGGCCGCGAATACATGGGCCAGGAGATCCTGGTAACCGTCACCAAGGTCCTTCAGACCGCAGCCGGGCGGATGATCTTTGCCCGGCCTGAAGACCGCAACAGCGAGCGATAATCCTCTTGAAAGAATGGATTATTGGGAGAAATCCCGTTTATGAAGTGCTGCGTGCCCGGCGAAGACAGGTCTTTCGTCTTCTTCTGGCCGAGGGCGTGCAGAAAAGCGACCGCCTGGATGAGATCATGCGCCTCGCCCTGGATCGGAAAATCGCAATCGAACGCGTTCCCAGGCAGCGTCTCGACTCC
>Ga0335070_10000532_pt1 | contig 42671 bp, 41 predicted proteins | sample Lox_Sample_13_FD_206722 | JGI IMG/M metagenome (GOLD analysis project Ga0335070, IMG submission 206722) | Soil microbial communities from Loxahatchee National Wildlife Refuge, Florida, United States - Lox_Sample_1.3 | ecosystem: Environmental > Terrestrial > Soil > Wetlands | place: USA... | reverse complement strand
GACCGTAAAGAAAGGAACTCCACTGAAGATTCTTGATGTAAATGGAGGTTGGCTGCATGTTCGACTTGAGGACGGAAGTACCGCCTGGGTGAGTAAATTGGCCACTTCCGAAGCACCCAAGGCTACTGCTCCTTCTTCTTCTCCTTCTCCTCCGCCTCCTCCAACGGCTTCAATTCAACCAGCACCTATGTAATATCGAAGGGGTTAAGTCCAAAGGGGTATCTATGCAGGTCTGTACGAGTTGCAATGTCGAATACGAAGAGGATAAAAAATTCTGTAATTACTGCGGCGGCCCCCTGACGGCAAAACCAGATTCCTCACCAGCTCCAAAAAAAGTAAGCCGTGCTGAAGAGGAGAAACCGGAGGGAAAATTATTCTGCCCCCATTGTAAGATTACTTATGAATTTGGGAGTTCTTGCATCCAGTGCGGGGCCCCACTCGGACGTCAAACCGCTTCTCAGGAGAAAGGTGAGCCGGAGACTGCTCGCGGAACTCAATTTGGGGGAAAACTTCCGCCGGTGGAAACTCCCCCGGGACAAAAGGCCGAGTCATCGCGTGAAAAACTCATCTGTCCAACCTGTAAAATCATATACGAGCACGGAACCTCGTGTATCAAGTGTGAGTCAGCCCTGATTCCCCAAACTTCTCTTCAAACAAATGGGGCACCTGAAATATCGACTGAGGCCAAGGTTGAAGGAAACCGCTTGCAAGTACAACCCATCGAAGAGCAGTTCGTGCCAGAGGTCGTCGTAGAGACACCTCGTAAGAAACTGATTTGTCCCTCCTGTAAGATCATCTATGAACGTGGAACTTCTTGCGTAAGGTGCGGGGCGGGTCTCGTACCACAGACTCCGTCCAAGGAAAAGGAAAAACCGAAACCCTCCGATGCGGAATCCAACCTTACCGCTTCCGAGCCCGATGGCCTGGAAGCTCCCTTCGGTTTGACCATCCCTGATGGGATTGGAAAACCAAAATCATCCGAAATCGAACCCACTCCTCCGACTTCCGAAACGGATGGCCTGGAAGATCTCTTCCTTCGGAGAGGTTCGGCTGAGTCATCCGAAACTTCGGATCAAGGACATCGGGCTGCTCCGAAGCAATCTTCTCTGCTCCGTACTAAAGGACAGGACACCGGCGTCACTGAGCGCGGGAAAAAGAGGGAATCTCGAACTACCCCGGTTCCGGAACTTAGCCTCGAAGAGGAATTCCTTCAAGCTCAACCCCCCGAGCAGCCCGCTGCCAAGAGGTCGGTGGATGACCTGTTTAAGGGGGTCACCTTTTTAAGTAAGCTTACGAAAGATTATCGCCGCCTAGGTCTCGAAGTAGGCAGCATCATGATCATGGTCTTGGCTGGAGGATATTTGCTCTGGTCAGTTTATTCCTATTTAGCGAAGCCGAAGGCACCTGAACCACAGATACCCATTTCGAGAGAGGCGGCCGTTCAGATTCCCTCCCGTTCTGTTTCCCCAACCCCTTCCACCACCACGGCCGTGGTGCCGGAAGAATCCAAACAGACAGAGGGACCGTCTCCTCTTCCAAGAGAAACCTCTCCAACTCCCCCTTCACTCCCTGGCGTTCCTAAGACTCCTGATGCCGCCAAGACGGCTTCTGCAGAAGTTCAGGAGGTAGGGAGCATTAAAGCCCTTCTCGAGAACGTTCGGCAGTCAAATTTGAAGAAAGATATTGACCTCTTCGTCTCCTGCTACGCCTCTGATTTCGAAAACATGGAAGGAAGAAAGAGAGCAACGGTGGCCTACTGGGATAAGTTCAACTACCTCGACCTGTCCTATGATGTCAGAAACCTTTCTGTCTCGGTCGAGACGGCGAAGGCGAAGATCGAATGGCTGATCAAAACCTCTCAAAAGGGCGGGGGTCAGTACCAGGAGAACAAGTCCGTTTTAGACGTTGCATTCAAGAAGGAAGACGGTAAGTGGAAAATAAAAGAAGTGAAGCCGGGAAAATGACCTGCTAAAAATAACCTATTCTTTCCAGAATTTCCTCACAGACTTTTTCGGTCCCAGCGCTTCCGATTTAAGTTTTTCCGGGTTTCAAAATTAAAGATATCTCTTAAACCAATCTACGCTTAGATTGATGGCGCGCTGGCGATGAGCCGGCTTGGTCAAGCGGTGGTCAGCGTCCTCAATCACGCGGATTTCTTTGGGCGCACCAAGGATATGGAAAATCTCCCAAGCCTGGTCTACGGGAACAAGTTCGTCTTTTTCCCCATGAATGACAAAACAGTTTGAGACCTTGGGTAAAAGCGGTGAAAGCCGGTGTCTCGGGAGATCGTTGAAGAAGACCTCTCCAGGAAGAGGGTTCTGCTCCGTTCCCTTGGACCCGAGATCGTCCAAATGGAAGGGAGTAGCCCAAGTGACGACCGCCCTGATTCCCTTCTCTCTCGAAGCCCCGATTAAAGAGACATAACCTCCGAGGCTTGATCCCAGCAACCCGACCCGATTTCCCATCCCCGGGTAGGATTTTACAAAAGCGATGGCAGAATTTAGATCGACAACCCTCCTGCTCACCGTATCGTCTTCGAGCCGTCCCTCGCTTTCGCCGATCCCCCTAAAATCGAACCGAAGCAGCGCCATGCCCTCTCCCGAAATCTGTTCCCCGAGGGCGATATACTTCTCGCTGTTTTTGCTGGAGAGAAGGCCGTGCGAGGCAATCACGCAGGGCGGGTTCTTTTCGTCGGGTAAGTGGAGAATTCCTGCGATCTTTTGGCCTTCACTCGTAAAAGAAACTTTTTCCATTTTCATAAAGGACCTATTGTGTCAAATCCATTCTCTTTTTCTGAAGCGGGAAGAGAGAAATTAGCTTTGAGCTTTTTATGTTTGTAATGTCCACTCTTTCCCATCTGACTTAGGAAGAGTCATCGTGACTTGATGATATCGATGAATTCATTTGCCACGACATCGGCAAATGCAACATCGTTGATGTGTGCGTCAACCTCCTTCACTTCAATCGTTTCTTTCAATGAACTCTTTAAAGAATCAATAAACGCCCTGTCAGTAATGGGATCGTAAAAAATATTCCCTTCACAGTCGAGGGAAGAGAAACCGCGGATAGGAATCAAAACTCTCACAGGTCCTGCGGCAAGGTTTAGTTTCTGGCCCACTGTTTCGCCCACCAATCTAAACTCCTCAGCATTCAATCTGGGGAGGGTCGCCTGCGGGTTATGGAAACAGAGGGGTCGGTCCTTATACCGGGCGGGTAAAGTCTCCGGCGCAAGGAAGTTTATGATGTCGATACAGCCCGGGGTGATAATTTGCGGAATTCCTTTTTCACCCGCCGCTTCAAGCCGATTCGGGCCGGCGGAAGCTAACCCTCCAAAAAGCTCATTCCCGATCTCATTTAATCCTAATTCTACGACTCCTTTTACAGGATAGGATCTGATTAGTTCTTCAAAGGTCCTCCCCCCGACGCCAATGGTATGAAATACGGCTACTTCAAATCCTTGATCTTCGAGGAACGATTTGACTCGAAGCCCGCAACCGGTGGACAGACCCGTCATCGTCATGAAGACAAGAGGTTTTTCGGACACTTCCCTCTCTGCTGTTTCCATCATACCAAGGAGGGCGCCCACGGACTTTCTTAAGGCATCCCTGGTCAATCTGTTAAATCCCGCGATATCGGCTACCGAGGGCATAACAACGATATCCTTCGTTCCGACATAGTTTCTGATGCCTGCTTGTACGATCTTCTGAGAGGAAAGCATGAACTTGGGCATCCCGATGGGAAGCTCCCTCATCACAGCCGATGCGATTCCTGACCCCATTCCGCCCCCGATCGAAATAACCCCTTGGAATTTTCCTGATCGGTACAAAGTGGTGACTATTTTTATGGCTCCAAGAGTCATGATTTTCGCGGCGGGACCCGCTTCTTTAAGATCCCTTACTTCCTGTATGGTCCGACCAGCTGCCTGAGCGACTTCTTCGGCCGTGATGTCAGGGGTGAAGAATGCTGTTCCCAAGCTTCCAGTATCCATGACTAAAGCCTTGTATCCCCTCTTTTGCTCTATCAGCTGTTTGACATACTCAAGCTCAGGCCCTTTTGTATCGAGTGTGCCTATACATAGGATGACTTTTTTCAAGGTCCTGTCCCCTTTCAGAGCCCTCTGGTTGTCGCTCTCAGAGTGCTCGGGCAAGGAGTCGTTTTCTTATTGCTCTTCGTCATTACATCCCTTGGCCCTTCGTTCACTTTTTTGTATCCCATGTCGCCCAGGAAGGTCGCTTTTAACGTAGGCTATTCCCACAGGAATGTCAACCCCGCCCAATGGGTCAATAATCAGGAGAGGGTTTTGGTCGAGAGGACCCGGCAGGTCATGCTTTTTCTGCGACGACATTGTTATTGTGCTGCCAATGGTATAGTATATGTTTCACGGAACAGGCAGGTTCATAAGCCACGTTGCTTACAGAGCAACTCCCTTTAGGAAAGACCGATTTTCTAACGGGGGTGAATGACGGGAGGAGAGAGTGAAGAAAACGATCGTTTTGCTGGGACGATTAGATAGCAAAGGGAAGGAGTATGCATACGTCAAGAGCCAGATCCTCCGCGGGGACTTCGACGTTATTGTTGCTGACACGGGGACGCGAGGGACTCCTCAATTTAAGCCGGACATTTCCCGTGAAGAAGTGGCGCAGGCGGCGGGAGTAAGAATTCAGGATGTAGTGGACCCCACCGATGAGAATAAGGAGATCCGGGTGATGATGGAAGGAGCGTCTAAAATTGCCCAGAGGCTCCGCGATTCGGGCAGGTTGGACGGAATGATGTGTCTGGGCGGATCTCGGGGTACTGCCATCGGCACGGCGGCGATGAGGGCGTTACCGTTCGGGATTCCCAAGGTGATGGTCAGCACGATCGCTTCAGGGGATATGCGGCCCTACGTGGGCACCAAAGATATCACGCTTATTCATTCGGTAACAGATATCCTCGGCTTGAATCGGATGACGAAGAGACTATTGGCCTACGCCGCTGGAGCCATTATGGGAGCAGTGGCTGCCGACACGGGGTTTGAGACCTCGGGAAGGCCGTTCATTGCAATGAGTAGTATGGGAGGGATTAACCGCGCTGTCTTCTCCGCTCAGAAGACTCTGGAAGACAACGGGTTTGAGGTCGTGGCTTTCCATACCGTAGGGACGGGCGGACGGGCCTTGGAGGAGGCGGTGGAACAAGGCGTGATCGATGGCGTGCTTGACCTCGTGACCCACGAGCTCACAGACCACTTGTATGGCGGGTTTTGCGATGCTGGCCCGGCGAGACTGGAAGCAGCCGGCAAGAAAGGCATTCCTCAAGTCGTTGCCCCGGGCTGTCTCGATTTCATCGTTTTTAGCCCGCCCGAAAAGATTCCCGAGGGATTAAGGGATCGGAAAGTATACAGGCATACCCCTGAGGTTGCCATCCTTCGGGCGAACAAAGACGAAATGGCCTCCATCGGCAAAGTCATGGCCGAAAAGTTGAATAGGGCTCTGGGTCCCTTAGTCTTCATCGTGCCCAGTCAGGGATTTTCACCCGCAAATAGACGGGGCAAGCCTCTTTTTGACCCGGAAGCGGATCGGGCCTTCGTCGAGGTACTCAGGCAAAACCTGAAGCCCTCTGTCAGACTCGTTGAGGTGGATGCTCATATCAATGACGAACTTTTCGCGAAGCAGGCGGTGAGTTTACTGTGTGAGCTCATGCAGAAGAGGCCGTGACTCTATTCAAAGACGCCCTGGTCGAGATAGTCGACAAATTCCTGGTCAGAGAGTCCCAGCATCTGGGTGTACACCCATTCGTTGTGCTCGCCTAAACAGGGTGCGGGACGGATGTTGAGCGGGCTGATGGACAGCTTGATCGGCCATGCCTGCTGATAACACGGTCCAATTTCTGAATGCTCTACACGCTGGAAGTAGCCTTGGTCTGCCAGCTGAGGATCTTCAAACAACTCCTTGTTTGTTTTGACCACTCCGGCCGGCACACCCGCCTGTTGCATGAGAGTCATCACTTCTTCAGGCGTGAAGTTGATCGTCCACTGCTCGACGAACCTGTCAAGCTCCTCCTCGTTTTCCTTCCTTCCATCAAGGGAAGCAAACCTCTCGTCCCTTGTCCAGACGGGCGAGCCCAAAACCCTGCAAAAAGCTTCCCATTCCATTTCCGTAAAGACCGTGATGGCACACCATCTGTCCTCGCCTCGACAACGATAGACCCCGTGCGGCGCAGCATAGGGGCACCGGTTTCCAGCCCGCATGGCAACCCGGCGATTCGCCACGTAATCCAAGAGAAGAGGCGCCAGAAAATGGCAGGTCGTCTCGTACTGGCTCACATCAATGTACTGCCCCCTGCCTGTCCGGCGGCGATATTCCAGAGCCGCGAGGGCAGCCACCACACCGAACCAAGGAACCACACTGTCAGGGTAGGCTTGAAGCGTGCCCACGGGAGACCGGTCTGGCCAGCCTGTGAGATTACCGATTCCTGTGAGAGCAACCGTGTTCCAGCCATAGCCTGCAAAGGTTGACCGCGGTCCCGTCTGACCTTGAATCGTCGCGCTCAGCATAATGATCTCTGGTTTTATCTTTTTAAGTTCCTCGTAGCCTAATCCCAGCCGCTCCATCACTCCCGCCCCGAAGTTTTCAACAACAAGATCGGCCCAGGCGATGAGCTTCTTAATGATCTCCGATGCACGGGGATGCCTTAAGTTTAGGGTGATTCCATACTTACTGTTGTTCACGACAAGAAAGCATCCCGACCGGTTGACGCCCGTGATTCCATCTTTGTACGGTGCGGTGACCCGGGTGATATCCAGGCGAGTATGGCTCTCCACTTTGACGACTTGTGCGCCGTAATCGCCCAAATAGGCTCCAATAAACGGCCCGGCAAAGGCCCAGCTGAAATCGACAACCTTTATTCCTTCGAGTGCCGTCTTTTCCATTTCCGACTGCTTATACAATGCCTTCTCTTCGCAAGGTATTCAATTCATCTTCATGGAGACCTAATTCCCCGATGTAAATCTCCGGATTATGTTCACCGATGAAAGGTGCACGCCGCCGTACTTTGGGCAGGCATTTCTCCTCAGTGGTTTGAAAGAGAAATCCCGGAATTCGAAGGTTGGTCCTCAACTCGGCGTGATCGACGCCGACCCAGAAACCTCTGGCAGCAAGCTGCTCGTCTTCAACAACCTCTGACATGTCGTTCAACGGCGTGAGGGGGATGCGTTTTTTCAATGCCTCCTGATAAAGCTCCTCTTTGGTATGAGCTAGGAAGAAGTCGCCGATCACTTTTTCCCAAGACTTTATCTTTTCCGGGTCTACTTTCGTGAGGTCCAGGGCAGCCCAATTTTGCACCTCTGTGCTCAGGCTTCTCGCCATCCCCTTCCCCTCCATCCATTCCACCATGATCCGCATCTGCTGTGTCCCGACGGCGCCCCCGAAGAACATCCAAGACACGAACCCATCTTTGCAGGGCCAGATCTCTTGGGTCGAGACCCCTCCCCGGAAACGCCGTATGCCAGATCTCTGCACAATGTGGTGGCTATATTCCCAATAGGGCAACTGAGTGTGCAGCGTTCGAACGGTGCTGGCTTGCATCGAGACATCGACCCGCTGCCCTTGTCCCGTAGTGGCGCGGTGAGAGAGGGAAATTAAGAGCCCGATCGTAGCGTGAACGCCTGCCTGGCAATAAGCCAAATCGGCGCTGATCCGCACCGGAGCGCGATCCGGCTCTCCAGTAAAACAGACCATCCCCCCCATGGCTGAAGCGACGAGGTCGCTCCCTTTATAGTCTCTGAACGGCCCCGTTTGACCGAATGGTGCAATGGACGCCATAATGAGACGAGGGTTCGCTTTCGTCAACTCCTGGTAACCTAGACCCTTTCTATCCAGATATCCAGGGGGGAATGACTCGACGATGAAATCGGCTGTCTTGGCGAGTCTCTTAAACAGGCCCTTTCCAGCCTCAGACTCCCAGTCAAGGGTGATGCTTCTTTTGCCCGCACTGAACGCAAGCCAGTAGAGGCTCCTTTCCGGACCGGCAACATCTTCAAAAAATGGGGGAAGGGCTCGAGCAGGATTTCCCTCAGGCTTTTCAACCTGAATCACATCCGCCCCCAGATCAGCCAGAATCTTACCGCACAAAAGACCCTTCTCATCGGTCAAATCCAAGGCTCGATAGGGACTCAACATGTCAAGCTTCCCATCCTTTCCTCACGGCCTCGATCTACCCGTCGGCCGAGAAGATCTCTTAACGAATGATTGCGAGACTCCTGTCAGCGGCACGGCTTCCGTGAGGGATTGGTTCTACTCCGAACGATTGACAAGCAGTATATACGATCGGGTGGCCTGTTTTCAACCCGCTGATCTAATTTCCACTTACAATTTAGACACTGAACTTTTTGGCCTTTGGTCCAATCGGACATCAGACTTCAGGCGCGAGACTTCGAACGATCCTGCTCGCGCTCCGTTTTCGCTTATTGCCTTCTGCCTACTGCTCTCTGCCTGCTGCCCTCTGTTTTCTCCCGTCTCCCATCACCCCATCTCTCCGCCTGAATCCGTTACGCCCGCTTCCTCCATCGCCCTCACATACTCCTCCCTCAACCGCTCCTTTGGGATGCCGTGGTCGATGAAATCCCAAGGAAAGATTTCATTGAAATCCCTCCTTCGATGCACGTAAAAGTCGGGGTTGATGTCCGTCTCCTGAAAGGCCTTGCGCCAATTTCCTTGATGCCGGTGGGATGCCATCAATATCTTGCCTACTCTTCGGTCCCCTCTTGAAAGCAAAGCCTGGACATAAGCCCATTTGGGAAGGTCATGAATCATCTCCATCCCCCCCTCGCGTTGAATCCCTTTTTGAATCATCTTCAGCTTCTTCTTCAATTCTCCCACTTCTTCCAGGGGCGCCCACTGAAAGGGGGTCGCGGGTTTTGGAACGAACGGGTTGACGCTTAGAACCAACCGCCATCTCTTTCTCCCGTCTTTTTGGCTGGAAAGGATGTGATGACGGATTCGTTTAGCGAGAGAGAGAATTTCTTTGACGTCCTCATCGGTCTCCCCGGGAAGGCCAATCAAGAAATAACATTTGATTTGGGAAACCCCGCTTTCCACCAAGGTATCCACGGATCTTAAAATCTCCTCCTCTCCATAGCCCTTTTTCACCATCCTTCGGAGTCTTTCCGAACCTGCCTCAGGGGCAATGGCCACCGTCCGTTCTTTGCCCTCCTTGAGGCACTGGACCAGAGGTGGGGTGATAGCATCCACTCTTAACGAAGATAGGGAAATCCCCCCTTGTTGAGCGAGGATGCTCTGACAGAGGGGGAGGAGCTGGGGATGATCGGAGACCGCGGTCCCGGTCAATCCAATCCGATGTTCTTCCAAAAGGGCTTCCTTTGAAACCGATTCAAGCAGGGGAAGGCTTCGATTTCGAAAAGGGTGATAAACGAAACAGGCCGCGCAGAAACGGCACCCCCTGGGGCAACCCCGATTCATTTCGACCAGAGCCATATCCCGAAACTCCGTATCCGGAGTGAAAAGAGCGGATTGAGTCGGAAATTGGTCGAGCTTGGGAACCCATCTCCTTTTCACGCTTCTGGGGAACCCTGACTCGGGCTCCATCGCCGTTATTCTTCCGTCCTCTCCATAGATCACCCGGTAAAACTTTGGGACGTAAACTCCCTCCACTCGACTGAGGCGGACCAAAACGTCATCCTTCTCGCTCCCCCTCTTATCCAGTAGGGTATGACGCCATACTTCCAAAAACTCCTCCAGGACTTCTTCTGCTTCGCCCAGGATGAAAAGGTCAAAAAATTCGCTGATCGGCTCGGGGTTTAGAAAAACGGCGACGCCTCCACCGATCACCCAGGGATATCTTCCGTCCCGAAGGCGACTCTCTAACGGAAGATGAGCCAGCTCCAGGAGCGTTAGGACATTCAGAAAGTCATTTTCGAACGAGACGGAGAAGGCCAGGATATCGAAGCTGGAGAGGGGCTTCTGCGATTCCAAAGAGAAAAGGGGAGTCTGAGTCTTGCGGTATAAATCGAGGGCTTCCGGGTCGGGAAGAAAGGCTCGTTCACAGACAATATCGTCCTGGGCGTTTAAAATCCGGTAGAGGGTTTGAAACCCCAGGTTGGACATTCCCACATGGTAAGAATTTGGGTAAAGAAGACAGACGGTAATCTTTCCGCCCCATTCTTTTTGTATTGTCCCCCTTTCTTTTTCGAGAATGTCCTTCGCTTTTTGAACGAGCTTCCAGGAACTCATACGTTACCAGTTATCAGTAATCGGTTCTCAAAAAGTCAGCCTACATCATCCAGTATAACAAATTTCGAGTCTTCATGAATAATTTTACCTTTACCAACTGATGACTGACCACTGTCCACTGGTAACTTGTTTTTTCAGTCGGCCTGCTTTCTTAAAAAGGTGGGGATATCGAAACGATCTTCATCCTCCACGGAGAAATCTTGCAACGACTCCAATTTGATCTCGTCAAACCGTTCGTTGGTCTTCACCTTTCTCATAAAAGCGGGGATGTCCCGGTGATTCTGTCTATTGGCAAGAGAGAAGTCTGAAATGTCTTTGTTTTGCTCCCTCAGGCCGAAAGAGATCGGAGATCCCTTCTTAAACTGAAATGTCTTCTTCTCCTCTTTCTTTCCGAAACCCGTCGCGATCACGGTGACTCGAATCTCTTCCTTCATCGCCTTGTCGATCACCATTCCCCAGATGACGTTGGCCTCTTCGTGGGCTTCCTTCTGAATGAGCGTGGTCGCTTCATTGATTTCGTTGAGGGTCATATTTTCGCCACCGGTGATATTGATGAGAAGCCCCATGGCCCCTTCAATCGTAATATCTTCCAGGAGAGGACTGGAAATCGCCCTTTGGGCAGCTTCTACGGATCGATTCTCACCCGAAGCTATTCCCGTCCCCATCAATGCCAATCCTGTTTCAGCCATGACTGTCCGGACATCGGCAAAGTCCAAATTGATGATGCCATGCCCGACAATGATATCCGAGATTCCTTTGGCCGCGTGATAGAGGACGTCATCCGCCTTTTTAAAGGCCTCGATCAGTGTCATGCCCTTTCCACTGATGCCAAGGAGCCGCTGGTTCGGGATGGTAATGAGGGCATCTGCCGTCATCTTGAGATTGGCCAATCCTTCCTCAGCCTGTTTCATCCGCTTCTTTCCCTCGAAAAGGAAAGGTTTAGTCACGATGGCCACGGTGAGGGCACCCATCTCACGGGCCACTTCCGCAACCACCGGCGCCCCCCCCGTGCCCGTCCCGCCGCCCAACCCAGCGGTGATGAAGACCATGTCCGCGCCTTTGAGGGCCTCGCGGATCCTCTCCACATCCTCGAGCGCAGCCTTTCTTCCTACTTCCGGATTGGCTCCGGCTCCCAAGCCCTTGGTCAAATTTTCACCCAATTGGAGTTTGAATGGAGCCATGTTCTCCGTCAGTGCCTGGGCATCGGTGTTGGCCGCGATAAAATCGACCCCGGAGAGCTGGTAGGAAATCATGGTGTTGAGGGCATTGTTTCCCCCTCCTCCGATGCCGATGATCTTGACCTTGGCAGCCAGATTTTTATTCTCGTCGAATTCGATCATATCTTCCCTCCTTCTTTTTTAGTAAATCCGAATCTCAAAATCCGAAGCACGAAACAAATCCGAACGTTCAAAGTTCAAAATTAAAACTGATCTAAATCTCTAGAAAATTTGAAATTTGAATTTCGTGCTTTTTTCGAATTTCGGCATTCGAATTTCGAATTTAAGTTTTTAAAAAAATTCTCCAATCCATTCCCTCATCCGGTGGATGACCTTATTGAAAACGCTTCCTTCCCCCACCTTAAACCGACTCTGCCCTTTATTCCGGCTTCCGTAGAGAACGAGACCTACCCCGGTCGCATAGATGGGGCTCGCCACCAAATCGGTCAATCCGCCGATTCCCACGGGAGCCCCTCTGCGAACGGGCAGATTAAAAATCTGCTCGGCCAACTCGGGAACACCCTCCAGGAGAGCGCTTCCTCCGCTGAGGACAATTCCAGAAGCCAGCAGGTTGGCAAATCCCGTCTTCGCCACTTCATGATGGACCAAGGTAAGAATCTCCTCAACCCTGGGTTCCACGATCTCAGCCAGGGTTTGCCGGGAAAGGACACGCGGTTTCCTTCCTCCCACACTTGGAACTTCAATGGTTTCATCCTTCCGGACCATTGAAGTCATGGCGCATCCGTATCTTATCTTTATTTTCTCCGCCTCTTCCGCCGGTGTCCGAAGTCCCATCGAGATATCGTTCGTGATATGGCTTCCGGCCAAGGAAAAAACGGCCGTATGCTTGATCGAGCCATTCGAGAAGATCACCAGATCCGTGGTTCCTCCTCCGATATCGATGATGGCTACTCCCAGATCCTTCTCCTCGGGGGTCAGGACCGCTTCGCTCGAGCCTAACTGTTCTAAGACAATGTCATCCACGTCCAACCCCGCTTTGTTCGCACATTTAATGATGTTCTGGGCAGAAGTAATGGCGCCGGTGACAATATGAACCCTTCCTTCCAACCTCACCCCCGACATTCCAACGGGGTCCTTGATCCCGTCCTGATCATCGACGATGAATTCCTGGGGAATGATGTGAATCACCTCACGATCCATGGGCATGGCCACAGCACTGGCGGCATCGATCACCCGTTTTACATCATTCGGGCTGATCTCCCTATTCTTAACGGCAATCACCCCATGACTGTTAATCCCCCGGATGTGCCCGCCCGCAATTCCCGCGTAAACGGAGGTGAGGTGGTAGCCTGCCATCAACTCCGCTTCTTCAACGGCCTTTTTGATCGAATGGACCGTACTATCGATGTTGACAACCACCCCTTTTCGCAATCCCTTGGATGGAAAAGCTCCAAGACCGATGATGTTGACCCGACCCTCAGAGATCTCGCCGACCACCGTACAGATCTTTGTCGTCCCGATGTCCAGTCCGACGACCAGCGATTCCTTTTTTCCCACCTTTTCTTCACCTCCTCTCGACACCCCGTCAGGGGGCTATTTTAACCACCATTCTCGTTAAGTCACTGCAGTCAATCGAGACTGCTGACAACCCTCTTTTCCGAAGGTCTGACCAGATGAGAGGCAATCTCCTCACCTTCTCCTCAAAGTCCTCCCATCCCATTTTCACCTCCACGCCTTCTGCCTTGGTAAAGCAATTGATGCCGAAGGCTTTCTCCATATGGATCTCGGATATCTCCCCCAGGGGAAATGTCTTCCCCTGATTGACGAGCCTCAAAAACTCGAGGGCCTTGTCGATGAGATGTTTTGCTTCCACCGGATCTTTTTCAAAAGCCCGCCGGGTCAATCCGGTGACATAAGGGTAGTTGTATTCATCCCGGTCCCCTACGGGAGTGAAAATCTCCCCTTGCGTATCGATATAGTAAAGCTCCTCCAATTGAATGATGGCCATCGGCTTTCGTTCTTCCACCTGAATCACGATCTTGTTGGGAAAAACCTTCCTCACCCGAACCCGCTCAATCCAGGGGTGAGACTCCAATCGCTTGACGACTTCCTTCAACTTGACGGAGAAGAGATTGGGCATCCCTTCCATCGCCGTCAGGGAAAGGACGGTTTCCTTGGGAACCTTTCGACTTCCCTCCACCTCCACTTCCCTCACTCGAAAATAGGAGTCGCTTAAGAGGTGAACATAAACCCAATGGCCGGCGAAGAGGAAAAAAGAAAGGAGAAGAAGTCGAAAAGCCGCGCGGATGGCTTTTTTCACGATCTTCTGAAATTTTTCTCCGCCTTTTTCTGTCCGTCGAGTCCTCGGTCGAAGGAATTTTCCGTCTCGTACGGTAAGGGTCTCTCCCATTCTTTCACCGAATGCAGAAAGCGGAATGTCGAAGGCGGTTGCCCATGAATCCACCTTCTCCTTTCTACCCTCCACTCTCTACTGGCTACTTTCCACTCTGTATCTTTAAAGACGCTCCTAACAGGATCCGCTCCACTAAGTCCTCAAACGGAATGCCCGCATACTGGGCTGCCTTGGGCAAGAGGCTCGTCTCCGTCATGCCTGGCATGGTATTGACGTCAATCACGTACGGATTTTCATTTTCATCCGTCATCAAATCGACCCTCGCCACCCCCGAGCAGCCCAACTGCTGGAAGGCTTTGAGGCTGATCTCTTGTGCAGACAGGTACTTCTCTCTGGAAATTCGAGCAGGGAGGATGTATTGAGTCTCACCCTTTGTGTATTTGGCATAATAATCATAAAAACCACTCTTGGGGACAATCTCAATGATAGGCAACGGAATGTTTTCAAGGATGCCGACGGTGATTTCCTTGCCTTTCATAAATTCCTCTACCAGTATTTCCTCGTCGTACTCCCCCGCTTTCTTAAAGGCAGGACCCAGCTCCTCTTCCTTCCGGACAATGGAAACACCGATCGTCGAGCCTTCACTCGCTGGCTTGACCACGGCGGGTAGAGGGAGAGAAGTCCGTTTGAGGGGCTCCTTTTTGACTTCATCCCGGCGAAACGCCTCGAAGCGAGGGGTCGGGATCTTTTCACAAAGGAAGAACTTCTTACACATGATTTTGTGCATGGCCAAGGCGCTCGCCAGCACTCCTGACCCAGTATACGGAATTCTCATCAACTCCAGCATCCCCTGAATCGTCCCATCTTCCCCAAATCTCCCGTGGAGGGCCAAGAAGGCACATTCGATCTTTTCCTTGACCAATTTTTCTACGATGTCGTCTCCGACATCAATGGAAACTGCGGGATATCCTTTCTCAGTGAGAGCCCTCAGGATGGCCTTCCCAGTCTTCAGGGAGATCTCTCTTTCACGAGACACTCCCCCCATCAAGACGCCGACCCTTTTTTTCTTAAGCGATGGATCCCTCATCTCTTTACGGCTCGATCTCCGCAGTCTTTATTCCGGAATCTGCGTTCCTAAATCTGCATTAAGGTTCACCCACCACCTTGACCTCCCGTTCGAGGGAGATCCCCTTCTCTTCGTGAACCTTGTTTTCCACAAACTCCATGAGACGGATCACTTCTTCCGCTCTGGCTTTTCCCAGGTTGATGATAAAATTGGCATGGCGGTCTGAAACCATGGCCTGGCCGATCCGAAATCCTTTCAATCCAGCCTCTTCGATCCATTTTCCTGCCGGGCCTTCCTTGGGGTTTTTGAAAATGGACCCCGCGCTCGGGTAATCCAAGGGTTGCCTCTGCTTTCTCATCTCCGAATATGATCTCACCCGCTCACGAATTTCTTCTTTTATCCCCTTCTTCAACTGAAACCTGCCTTTCAGGATAATCCAAGAAGGGGGAAGGACCAAGCCTCGATAAGAAAACCGAAGTCTCGAACGGGATCTCTCCGTGATTTCTCCATCTTCCTTCATAAAGGTCACGGAAAGAAGGACATCCTTCAATTCGGCACCCCAGGCTCCGGCGTTCATCGCCACCCCACCTCCGACGGTTCCAGGGATGCCGAAGAAGGGTTCGAGTCCTGCGAGCCCCTTCTGGACGGAGAATTGTACCAGGCGTCGCAGGGAAGAACCCGCTTCCGCCTCGACGACCTCTCCATTCATCTCGATCTTCTTCATTCCTTGAGTCAAATTGATGATCCATCCACGAACTCCCTTATCCCTGACCACTAAGTTGGTTCCCTTTCCCAAAATCAAAAAGGGAATTTTTCTTCTCCTGGCATACCGGACGACCTTTTTCAGTTCATCCTTATTCTTTGGAAACAAGAGGCTGTCCGCAGGTCCCCCCACTTTCATCGACGTGAAATGTCTCATCGGTGCGTCGAAAAGAACCCTCCCTTCGATCAACGCCGACGCCCATTGCTTGTAATCCCGCTTCATTTAATTTCACACTGCAAATTGCAAATTTCAAATTTGAAATCTCTTTAATTCAGGCGGTTGACCAATTCTTCCGACACCTGCCAGATATCCCCCGCACCCAGGGTGATCACCAAATCGCCCGGAGAGAGGATAGGGAGGAGATGGTCAACGATCTCCCGCTTATCGGCCAAATACGTGACATCCTTATGGCCATATTCACGGAGTCCCTCAAACAAAGCTTTCGATTCAACGCCTTCGATCCGATCTTCTCCTGCCGGGTAGATATCGGTCAGAATGAGGACATCGGCGTCATAAAACGCAGAGAGAAAATCCTTAAACAGGGCTTGCGTTCTCGTATAACGGTGCGGTTGAAACACTGCAATGATTCTTTTCTCCCAGCCGGTTCGTGCTGCCTTGAGCGTCGCCATAATCTCTACGGGATGATGCCCATAATCATCCACGATGAGGATCCCCTTTTTTTCTCCTTTGATCTGAAACCGCCTCTGAATCCCGCTAAAATCACGCAACGTTTCTTGGACGACCTGGAAAGGAATATTCAGCTCGAAGGCTGTGGCCAGCGTGGCCAGGGCATTGTAGACGTTATGGATTCCAGGCATCCGAAGACTTAACCTTCCTATTCCCTGACGCTGGTGGAACACGTCAAAGGAGGTGGAGAGGCCTTCGAATGCAATCTCCTTCGCCTGATAGTCGGCTTGCGTCGTCAATCCGTACGTGGTGAAACGCTTCTTCAACCTCGGAAGAAGACTTTGAATATTCGGATGATCGAGACAGAGCACCGCCAACCCAAAAAATGGGATCTTTTCCAGAAAATGGAGGAAGCTCTCCTTGATCTCTTCGATTCCTTTGTAGAAATCAAGATGCTCCGGGTCGATGTTGGTCACGACGGCAATGGTTGGCATGAGTTTTAGAAAGGAGCCGTCGCTCTCATCCGCTTCGGCTACCAGAAATTCGCCCTGACCCAGCCTCGCATTGCTTCCGATACTATTGAGCCTTCCCCCGATCACCACCGTGGGATCAAGCCCCCCTGCCGCTAAGACGGTTGAAATCAGGGAGGTGGTGGTCGTCTTCCCATGAGTCCCTGCAATGGCAATCCCCACCTTCATTCGCATCAGCTCCGCCAACATCTCTGCCCTTGGAATGACAGGGATCAGCCTCTGCTCGGCGGCTTCGACCTCTGGGTTGTTCTTCCGAACGGCGGAGGAGATGACGACCACGTCCGCTTCTCTCAGATTCTCTCTTCGGTGGCCGTAGGAGATCTCGCATCCCAAAGCCCGGAGCCTTCGGGTCACCTCGGTCTCCTTGAGGTCGGAACCGCTGATCTGGTAGCCGAGGTTGAGCAACACCTCGGCAATCCCGCTCATGCCGATTCCACCGATGCCCACAAAATGGATATTCTTAATTCTTCCTCTTCGGTACATACCTCGCCCAAAATTCAAGTTCAAATGTCAAAATTCAAATCTCAAATGAATGACAAATGCCCAAATGTCAAACTAGGTGGTTTTGAATTCGTCATTTGAAATTTGAACTTTATTTGAACTTTGACATTTGACATTTTATCCTCTGACCAAGGCGTAGCAGTGGTTGACGATTTCCTCGGCTGCCTTTGGCCTCGCCAACCGTTGAATCGCCTTTTCCATTTTTTCCCGCTCCTCCGGATGGTCATGAAGGTGGAGGATGGCCTGCGCCATGATTTTCCCGTTCAGCTCTTGGTCTAAAATCATTCTTGCGGCCCCCAGATCGACTAATTTTCTGGCGTTGATCAACTGATGATCATGAGCCGCATACGGATAAGGGATGAGAAGAGCTGCCTTTCCGCAGACGGCGAGTTCAGCCACCGTACCCGCGCCCGACCTGCAGACGACCAGGTCGGCAATCTGGTAATAAACGGGGAGGTCTTCAAAGAAAGGTTTGACCAGCGCTTCAAACCCCTTCTGCCGATATTCTTTGGATACGACTTCGAGATCCTCTTTTCCCGTTTGATGAATGATTTTCAGCCATGACCTCATCCCTTGGAGGTCGTCCAGGGCTTCGACCATCGCCCGATTGATCCGGTGCGCCCCTGCACTGCCTCCAAAAATGAGGAGCGTGAATCGATCCTTCTCCGCTCTCGTCGCCTTTCCTTCTCGCAAGGCCGTCAAGAATTCCTTCCGGATCGGGTTGCCCGTGAGCAGGGTCTTCCTCTTGGGAAAGTATTTCTTGGCCTCTTCAAAGGAGACAAAGATCCGGTGACTGAACCACTTGAGAATTCGATTCGTCATTCCGGGCATCACATTCTGTTCCTGGATGGCCCTCTTCATTCCGAGAAGGGAAGCGGCCAGAAGGGCCGGGCCGGAGGCATATCCCCCCACGCCCAAAACCAGTTGGGGTTGGAACGCCTTTAGGATCGTGCAAGCTTCGGAGATGGCCATCGGCAAGCCCAAAATCGCTTTCATCTTTTCAAGCGGAGACTTTCCCTGAATGGGTTTCGCCCGAATTGTCTTCAGCGGAAATTTCCCTCCGGGTAAGACCCTGGCTTCGATCCCTTTCTCGGTTCCGATAAAGAGCACTTCGTTTCCCTTCTCTCTGTTAAGGAATGCCTCGGCAATCGCCATTCCCGGGAAAAGATGCCCTCCCGTACCTCCTCCAGCAATCACACACCTCATCTTCGTTCCGCGTGGGTCGAGAGGTGAAGAAGTATCCCCACCCCGACTAAATTGGCGATCAACGACGTCCCCCCATAACTGACGAAAGGAAGGGTCAACCCTTTTGTGGGAAGAAGTCCCAGGACGACTGCCATATTGATCACCGCTTGAAGGGAGATCATCAGCGTAATCCCCAGTGCCAAATAGGTGCCAAACCGGTCCTCCATCGAAAGTCCGATCTGAATCCCCCGGAGGGTCAGAATGAAGAAGAGGAGTATCACCCCCACCGCTCCCACCAGGCCCAATTCTTCTCCGATGATCGAAAAGATGAAATCCGTGTGGGGGGCGGGAAGAAAGAAGAGCTTCTGTCTCCCCTCTCCCAACCCTAGTCCGAAGAGACCTCCCGAACCAAAGGAAAGGAAGGACTGTATAATTTGGAAACTCGTGCCCGTGGGATCGTCCCAGGGTCGAATGAACCCCATCAGCCTTTTATAGCGGTATCCCACGTTCATCAAAAGCGTGTAGGCCACGGGAATGGCAACCAAAAAAGCACCCGCGATATAGATCACCCTGGCGCCGCTGACAAAGAGGAGCAAAAAGACCATCACCGTCAGGAAGAAGGCTGCGCCAAAATCGGGTTCTTTCATCACCAGGGCGATGACGAGCCCGGAGAGCAAGACCGGGGGAAGGAATCCAAAAGAAAAACTTCGAATTTTCTCCTCCTTCTTATCCAGAAGATAAGCAAGAAAAACGACCAACCCCAGCTTGGCAAACTCGGAGGGTTGGAAGGAGAAAAACTGAATCTTCAGCCAGCGCATCGCTCCCCCCGCCCGGTGCCCGATCCCCGGGATAAGCACGGCAATCAGCGAAAGGACGGAGACGATGAGAATGGGGTAGGCAAGCCGCTTCAGGCTTTCGTAAGGGATGAGCATCATGACGATCATCAAAACAAATCCGATGGCAGCGAAGAGGGCCTGTCGTTTTAGAAAATAGTAAGGATCTCCGAAACGATCGCCGGCGATGATCGCACTGGTGCTGTAAACCATCACAATCCCAATCCCGACGAGAGCAAGGGCCGAAAACAACAGAATAATATCGAGCCTCTTCTTTCCTTTCATCCTTTCAACTTCCCCTCTGACTTGTCAGCCAACCACCATCATTTTCCAAATTCCAAATCACAAATCTCAAATAATACCCAAATGACCAAATTCCAATGACCAGGACTTTTGGTCCATGGCGCTTGGGATTTATTTGGACATAGGTGCTTGGGATTTGGTATTTAACTTAAATACGGCTTCCTTAAATACCCTTCCTCTCTCCTTATAGTCTTTGAACATATCAAAACTGGAGCAGGCCGGTGACAGGAGAACCACTTCTCCTCCTCTGGCTTTCTGACGGGCCAGGGACACCGCCTCTTCCATGGTCTTGGCGATCACCGTCTCCGTCAGGCCACCGAGTTCACGGTTCATTCTCTCTTTTGCCTCTCCGAGGAGGACCAAACATTTCACCCGTTTTTCAACCAATTCTTTCAGAGGACTCAAATCTCCATTTTTATCCTTCCCTCCTGCAATCAAGATCACGGGCTCCGAAAAACTAAGGAGAGATTTGACCACGGAGCCGACATTGGTTCCTTTGGAATCGTCGTAGAAACGAACCCCTCCGATCTCCCGAACAAACTCGAGACGATGCTCAAGCCCTTTGAACCGGTCGAGGACGTCCTGGACCGCCCTTTTTGAGCAACCAAAGATCCGGGCGGCGGTGAGAGCGGCCATCATATTCTCCACATTGTGGACCCCCTTCAACGAAGTCTTGTCTAACGAGTATTCTTCTCCATTTCCCTCGAATCTCAGGGAGATCGTCCGGCCATCGGAAAAAGCGCCCTCTTTGAGTCTCTCCCTCATGCTGAACAGGACTTTTTTTGCCTTCGCCTTCTCCCCAGACAGCATCACGATGGGATCATCTCTGTTGAGAACGGCCAGGTCTCCTGAGTTCTGATTCGCGAAAATTCTCACTTTCGCCTGAATGTAGTCGTTGTAGCTGGAATACCGGTCGAGATGATCCTCCGTAATGTTGAGCAAGACAGAGATTCGGGGCCGAAAATCCTCGATTGCCTCCAACTGAAAACTGGAGATCTCGACCACCAAAACATCCCACCGGTCACCGCCATTTGCAAAAAGGATCAAAGGCTCTCCAACATTGCCTCCCACTCCAACTCTTCTCCCGTCCTCTTTCAGCATCTCACCCAGGAGCAACGTGGTGGTCGTCTTGCCGTTGGTTCCCGTGATGGCAAGGATAGGGACGTGGATAAAATGGTAAGCCAGCTCAATCTCGCTAATCACCCGGATTCCCTGCCGGATGGCTTTTTGAATAGGATCGATGTTCAGATCAACTCCGGGACTGACGACGACCAGATCTTGTTTGAGAAAGGTCTCTGCCTGATGGCCGGCCCATTCTGTCGAAAGGTCCAGGCCTTTTAATTCCCGAACTGCCTCCCTCATCTCCTCTTCCGGCTTCGCCTCCGTGGTCGTCACAAGAGAACCCTTTGCCTTAAGGAATTTCGCTGTTGCGATTCCTGTTCGTGCCATGCCCACCACTAAAACTTTTCTACCCTTGAGATCCATTCTTCTCTTGGAAGACCCATACCCAATTTCAAAAATTCAACTCTGGAATAATGGAATGATGGAACAATGGGTAAAAGAATCTCGGATTGCATTCAAACCCAACACTCCGGTACTCCATTCTTTCAGTATCCCCTGGTTTATCTTATCTTCAGCGTGCTGATCGCGACCAGGCCGAGAATAATGCCGATGATCCAGAATCGGACGATGATCTTCGGCTCCGCCCAGCCTTTCAATTCAAAATGGTGGTGAATGGGTGCCATCCGAAAAACTCGTTTTCTCCGGAGCTTATACGAGGCAACCTGGATGATGACGGAAAGGGCCTCGATCACAAAAATCCCTCCCACAATCACCAAAAGAAACTCTTGTTTGATGATCACGGCCATGGTCCCTAGGGCTGCTCCCAGGGAAAGAGAACCCACATCCCCCATAAAGACCTGAGCCGGATAGGTGTTGAACCAGAGAAACCCCAGGCCGGAACCGACCAACGCTCCGCACAGGATCGTCAGTTCTCCACTTCCTTTGACGAAGGGAATCTGAAGATAGCTTGCGAATTTGAAGTTTCCTGCAAGATAGCAGAAGAGCATAAACGTCGCACTGGCGATGAGCACGGGTCCGATCGCCAACCCGTCCAACCCATCCGTCAGGTTCACGGCGTTCGCCGAGCCCACGATGACCAACATCCCAAAGAGGATGTACCATTCCCCGAGATCGGGCATCACCTTCTTAAAGAATGGAAAGATCAACCGGGAATCATGGTCAATGGTATTGAACAGGACGAAGCTGACGACGAGTCCCATGGCCACCTGAATCGGAAATTTGTATCGAGCCCGAATGCCGATGCCTTTCTTATCCAGCATCTTTTTATAGTCATCCCAGAACCCGAGGAGTCCGAACCCCAGGGTGGTTAACAAAACGATCCAGGTATAAGAATTCGACAGGTCGGACCAGAAAAGGGTCGGAATCAGAATCCCCGCCAGGATGAGGCCCCCTCCCATCGTGGGAGTCCCGTTCTTCACCATGTGTCGGGAAGGGACATCCTCCCGAATCACCTGTTTAATCTGAAAGGCCCTCAATTTCTTGATCAGCCATGGCCCGATGACAAAACAGATGAGAAGGGCCGTGAGAATCGAATAGATCGTCCTGAACGTGATATACCGGAAGACATTGAAAAAGGAAAAAAACTCATGAAGAGGATAGAGGAGGTGATACAACATTTTTCAGGCCCTCCCCTCTGCTAAACCCTCTGCAATCTTTTCCATGGCCATCCTCCTTGAGCCTTTGACCATGACCCAATCCCCGTCTTGAATCATCTCTTTGAGCAGCGAGATAGCCTCTGAATGATTCTCCACGACCCTCGCACGCTTCATCGGGAGACCATGATGAATCGCCGATTGGACGAGGGTGGGCGCCTCCTCTCCCATGGCAAAGAGAAAATCAATGGAAAGTTCTCCAACTTTTTTTCCGATCTGCTCATGTGCCTCTCTTGTAAAACTCCCGAGCTCTAACATATCGCCGAGGACAGCGATCGCTCTTCCCTCTCCTTTCGCCTCTGCAAGGGTTTCCAGGGCCAGTTCCATCGAGTAAGGGCTGGCGTTATACGCATCGTTGATCAGGGTCGCTCCCTCTTTGAGAGGAACGACCTCCATCCTCATCGGGAAGGGACGAAAGTTTTCCAGCGCCTTCTTGATTTGTTCTACCTCCACTCCAAAGAGGCTCGCGATCGCCACGGCACACAGGGCATCCGGAACGAAATGCCTCCCTAAGAGGGGAAGTGCAATCTCCATCGCCTCTCCTTCCAGGAGAAGCGTAAAGGAGGTCCCCTGGGCTCCCCCGAGTCGAATCTCCTTAGCCATCACCTCCGCAGGATGGTCCATGCCAAAGGTAATCCTTTGGCCAGGGTAATCATTCGCCAGATCGACCACACGGGGATCGTCCTGGTTCACCAAAATCGTTCCATCCCTCCTCATTCTCCGGAAGAGCTCCCCCTTCTCTTCCTTCAGCCGTTCCAGGCTTCCCAGCCCTTCGAGATGAACCTTTTGGATGTTGGTGATCAGCCCCACATCGGGTTCGGCAATCTCGGTCAGCCTCCGGATTTCACCCGGCACATTCATCCCCATTTCGAGAACCACGATCCTTTCTTTCTCGGTCAGGCCGAGGAGCGTCTGCGGAACCCCGATGAGGTTGTTTAAGTTCCCCTTTGTTTTGAGGATGGGAAAAGTCGTCTCAAGGCAAGCCCCAATCATCTCTTTCGTCGTCGTCTTCCCGTTGCTTCCGGTGAGCGCGACGACTGGAATACGATGCTTGCGTCTCCACCCCCGAGCAATGTCTCCTAAAGCAGACAGGGTGTCTTTTACCGCGATCACCGGTTTGGACCGATTCCCATTCCATCGAATGTCCCCCACCTTATCCTCTTGGACGAGCACCCCTCCTGCTTTCCTCCCCAGGGCTTCCAGAGCATACGCATGACCGTCGAAGCGAGGTCCCTTCAGAGCAATGAAGAGGTCCCCTTCGGCGACCGTTCTTGAATCCGTGGAAACGCCCTGGAAGGAGGTGTTTTCTCCGCCTTGAACAAGATTTCCTCGGGTGATCTTCAAGACCTCTTCAATGGTAAGGATCATTTTTCCTCCAAGGCCTTTCGGGCCTCGACGCGATCATCGAAGGGGAACTTCTTCTTTCCGATGATCTGATAATCCTCGTGCCCCTTCCCGGCGATCAGAACCGTATCCGAAGGCTGCGCCAATCGGATCGCCGTCCGGATGGCTTCCCGCCGGTCCGGAACTTTAAGATATCCCTTCTTCGACCTCCATAATTCAATCTCATTCGGCTGCCACTCGTTCAAAGGAAGAACGCTGAACCCTCTCTCCACTTCCTCCAAGATGGCTAAAGGATCTTCTGTCCTCGGATTGTCCGATGTGAGAATCGCCAGGTCGCTGTACTTTCCGGCCACTTCCCCCATCAAAGGCCGCTTGGTTCGATCCCGGTCTCCACCGCATCCAAAGACAGTGATCATCTTTCCAGGGGTTCGGGTCCCGTTTTTCACGATACGCTTTAATCCCACCAGAACTCGTTCCAACGCATCGTGGGTATGCGCATAGTCCACGATGATGTGAAGGCCTTTCGTATTTTCAACATTTTCGAATCTTCCTGAAACCCCTTCCAACCCCTCCACCCCTTCTTTCAGGGTTTCTAAAGGAACCTCCATCCCGATTCCCACGGAGACAGCAGCCAAAATATTATAGACGTTAAAATCTCCGATCAATTTCGAACGGATGGAGAGATCCCCCTTCGGAGTCCTGATCCGGCAAGAGAGACCTTGGAAAGAGGAGGCCACCCGATCCGCCGTCACCTCACACGAAGGGTTCAGCCCGTACCGGATGACGGGAAGGTCAATCCCTTCAACAATCTTCTCCCCTCTGGGATCGTCAAGGTTTGTCACGGCAAAGCGGTTTTTTTTGCGGCTCTTCACCAGACAATCTGAGAAGAGTTTCTTCTTGCTGTCAAAATACTGGTTCAGCGTTTTGTGATAATCAAGATGTTCGGAGGTCAGGTTCGTGAAGACCACCCCGTCAAACTGACACCCCAAGACCCGATCCAGATCGAGCCCGTGGGAGGACACTTCCATGATCACATGCGAGGCCCCCTCCTCCGCCATCTCCCAGAGGATTTTTTGAAGATCCAGGGACTCCGGTGTCGTGTTTGGAGCGGGAGTGACCCATTGGCCGAACCGATAATTGATTGTTCCGATCACGCCGGCCGTGCATCCGGCCTTCTTGAAAATGGATTCCAAGAGATAGGTGGTGGTCGTCTTTCCGTTGGTTCCGGTGATCCCAATGAGTTTGAGCCGGGACGAAGGATCGCCATAGTAGTTTATTGAAATCTTTGCCAGAGCCTGGCGGCTATTAGGAACGAGAATCAGGGTCCGGTCGGAGACGTCCCGCTCTTCTTCAGAAACAATTACGCCTGCACCCCTTTGAATCGCCTCTTCGATAAATTGATGTCCGTCTGCCGCCAACCCTCGAATAGCCGCAAAGAGGAATCCTTTGCCGATCTGCTTCGAATGATATGCAATTCCGTCGACCCGTTTCAATGGATCTCCGATGATCTTTTTAACTTCAACGCCTTCGAGCAATCCTTTTAATTCCATTTTCTAACCATGATATCCTACGCTTTACGCTTCACGCTTTACGAATTACGAATTATGCGGGTCTTTCATCATAACGGGGATCGAAACTTCAAGAAACAGATATCCCCTTTCTCAACGACGGACCCCGGTCTTGGGACTTGATCGACAACCTTTCCATTCCCAGAAACCTTGATAACCAACCCCTTGCCTTCGATGCGGCTCAAGGCATTCCGCATCGATAGTCCGGTGAGGTCCGGCATGACCACCATCTCCATCTTTTTTCCCACCTTGATCCCATCGATCAAAGGTTGAGCTCCTGGCGCTTCTTTGAGTGGAGCGGAATCGAGTTCGTTTTTCACCACCATCGTCCCCTTCGGAAGGACATTGAGTATGGGAAGCGCCTTCTCCATAATGGCTTTAAAGATCGGAGCCGCAACCACGCCTCCGTAGCGGTCTCCCTGAGGTTCGTCAATAATGACGATCAGGACGAGCTTGGGTGCGTCGGCAGGGGCAAAGCCCATAAAACCACTGACATAGCGATCTTCAGAGTACCCTCCCAACAAGGAATCCACCTTCTGTGCCGTTCCAGTCTTCCCGGCCACTTCATAGCCTGAGGGAACCGCTCCTTCCCCCGTTCCCCCCTTCTCCGTCGTCGCTTTCAGCAGCGCCGTCACTCTCTTCGCTGTCTCTTCTGAAATGACCTTCCTCACGGTCTCCGGTTTGAAGGATTGAACCACCTCGCCTTTTTCATTCGTGATCTTCTCAACGACATAAGGCTTCATCAGGAGTCCACCATTGGCGATGGAGGACAGGGCGGTCGCCAATTGAATCGCTGTTACAGAAATCCCTTGGCCGAATGAGATCGTGTCCAACGCAACCGGGGACCAGTATCTCGGGTGGTGGACCATTCCACTCCCTTCCCCAGGGAGACCGACCCGGGTCTTTTCTCCAAACCCGAAGGCAGAGATATAGCGGTATAACCGATCCTTTCCCATTTTCTCGCCGACCTTCGATGCCCCGATGTTACTGGAGAATTTGATAATCTGCTGAAAGGTGAGGTACCCATATTTGGTGTGGTCATGGATGGTTCGGTCATAAACCTTATAGGAGCCATTCTCGCAAAAGAAAGAATCGGACGGTCGAACCACCTGCTCCTCCAGAGCCGCTGCAGCGAGAAAGGCTTTAAAAAGGGACCCCGGCTCAAAGATGTCGGAGAGACCCCGATTCCTCCAGCTCTTGGAGCGGTACTGGATGAATTGATTCGGATTGAACATCGGAGAGGAAGCCATGGCCAAAATCTTCCCGCTCCAGGGATCCATCGCAATGGCCATGCCTCCCTTAGCTCCCCATTTTTCGACCCCGCGGCCGAGCTCTGTTTCGGTGATGTGTTGAATCGGTTTGTCGATCGTCAGGGCGATATTCCTGTAATGGTCCTCTTTCTCAAAGGGACCCTTGCCCATGGCAATCTCCCTGCCCAAGGCATCTCGGGCAGCGGTCCAGACCTGGTTCTCTCCGTTGAGCGAAGCATCGTATTGAAATTCGATTCCCTCCAGCCCTTTCGAATCGAGGCCCACAAAACCGACCAAATGAGCCGCGAGCTGGGCATTGGGATAAAAACGCCGGTTCTCCTTTAAGAAAGCGATGCCGGGGAGTCGAAGCTCTTTGATCTGTTCAACCTCTTTCGAGGAAATCTTTCTTTGGACCCATTCAAAAGGCCGACCGCTCTTCAATTTCTGCTTCAATTCTCCCCGGTCGATCTGGAGAATCGAGGCAAGCTCTCTGGCCGTCTTTTCCACTTCAACGACTTTTCGAGCATCGGCATAGACCGAATCGACCTCGACGCTCACCGCGAGTTCGTTCCCTCGGCTGTCGTAAATCGTCCCGCGCTTTGGAACAAGGGGAATGTGGGTCTGCTGTTGTTGAGCGGCCAGCTTATAGAGCTGCTCCTTTTTCAGGACCTGCAGCTGAAACATCCTTCCCAGGATGAGGACAAAACAAAAGCACAGGAAACAGGAGAGAAAGATGATCCGGACCTTGAACCAATTGATAGATTTCCCTTTCATCGGATCACGATCACCTGCTCTGGTTTCGGTTTGGCCATTCTCAGCTCCTCCACGGCAACTTTCTCAATCCGCGCATAAGATTTGAGCGTGGCGATCTCCAACCGCAGCCTCTTGTTCGCATCGTTCAGCGCTTTCTCTTCTTTCAGGGCGCTCGATATTTCATAACCGAGCCGGATCACCTGAATCCTTGACCAGACGTAAAACAGCGAGCCTCCGATAAAAAAGAGCATGATAAAGGCGAACAGGAAGAGGCGGCGTAATTTTATTTTTTTCGGTCTGTCCTTTGAACCTTCTCCGGTCCAGAGGATTCGGTCTCCATTTTTTTTCGTAGTCTTCCCCATACAAAGCTTCTCCGGACTCCCTCACACCCTCTCCGCGCATCTCAGTTTGGCACTCCGGGACCGCGGATTTCTCCTCTGCTCTTCCTCGGAAGGCACGACGGGTTTTTTGGTCAGGATATGCATCTCCCCGTTTTTCTCCTGTCTTCGAAAAGTCTCCTTGACCATCCGATCTTCGAGGGAGTGAAAGGAGATGATGCAGATCCGTCCTCCCCGCTTCAAGATCTTCCACCCGGTTTCCAGGATTTCCCCCAGATTATCCAGCTCTTCGTTCACCCGGATGCGGAAGGCCTGAAAGGTCCGGGTGGCAGGGTCGATTCTTCGAGAATGAAAACGCCTTGGAATCGCGGCGTGGACGATCTTTCTCAGCCGCTGGGTCGTCCGGATGGGGTCTCCGTCTCTCTCCTGAACGATGGCCCTCGCGATCCTTTTCGCCCACCTCTCCTCTCCGTACTGAAAAAGAATGGTTTCCAACTCCTCCGTTGAAAAGCGATTGATCAGATCGGCTGCTGTGCGGTTCATTCGCTGATCCATTCTCATATCCAGGGGACCCTCTCCTTTGAAACTGAATCCCCTTTCCGCTTTTTCAACCTGGATCGAAGAAAGTCCCAGATCGAACAGCATCCCGTCGGCGGATTCCGTCCCGACGAAGTCGGCAAGATGAACAAAGCTTTCTCTAAATATCTTGATCCGATCCCCAAAAGGCATCAGGGTGTTTCTTGCTTCGGACAGCGCCTCTTCGTCCCATTCGATTCCGATGACCACCCCGTCGGGTGCGGTCCGTTTCAAAATCTCTGAAGCGTGCCCTCCGCCTCCCAGAGTCGCATCGACATAAGTGCGACCCGGCTCACATCTTAGAAATGTCATCACCTCTTCAACCAGAACAGGAACATGTCCGAATCCCCCAGTTCCCATCGACCTCTATTTTGTTCTCCTAAAAACCGAAATTGGTCAGGGTATCCGTGACCCGGTCAAAACTCTCCTGGGACTTGCGAAACTCCTCATCCCACCGCTCCTTATTCCATATCTCAATCTTCTTGCCACTCCCGACCACGATCACGTCCTTTTGAAGATTGGCGTAATCTCTCAAAGATTGGGGGATGAGAACTCTTCCCTGTCGATCGATCTCACAATCGATTCCGCTCGAATAGAAAAACCTTAAGAATGCCCTGGCCTCTTTGTTCAGTGTAGAAAGGTTCTTTACTTTTTCCTCGATCACAGACCATTCTTGGTGGGGGAAGGCGACCAGACAAAGGTCGTAGTTGGTAATGACTAAACGCTCGTCATATTGTTGGATGAGAATTTCTTTGAATTTAGAAGGAATGCTGACCCGGCCTTTGGAATCTATGGTATACTCATACCTACCCCTAAACATCGGTTCGCCCCCTGTTTTGGGTTTCCGTACCACCTTTTCCCACTTTTTGCCACTTAGGGATTACAGATATAACGAATATTTTGATTTGTCAAGTAAAATCTTATAAATATTCCAATTATTTCATTTGCTTCAGAAGACCCCAATATGTGCTAAAATTAGGCATTCTTTGCCCCATATTTAGCCCCCATTTTGAACATGGATTCTTTCGTATCGGATAGGCCATTTTTTCTTCCCACTGACAGCCACCATAGTGGACCCACCGACACCAACTCTTCCCTTCTCCCCCTGCCTAACTGGTAGTGAGATATTTGGAATCCGCGTCCAACCAAAAGCACAAAAAAACAAACCAGGTGCTGCAACGAGCGTGCTCTTTATCGGTTCAAGGCTCAGGATATGATGAGTAGGTTCCGTTCTTTTTCATCCCGAGCAGGATTCGGGATCTCTCCTTGCAGCATGCCCTTTGCTCTATGCGCTATGCGATTTTTTGTTTAATTGACAAGGTTCTGCGTCCTGTCTAAAATGGTCTCGATGACAACAGAAACGATAAGAAAGCGGGTGGACAAGCTTCGCGAAGAGATCGAGTATCATAACTATCGCTATTACATCCTCGATCAGCCGGAAATTTCCGATGCTGAATACGACCGTCTCATGAGGGAATTAGAGAAGATCGAGGAGCAGCACCCCGAACTTCGTTCTCCGAATTCACCCACTCAAAGGGTCGGCGCGTCTCCCTTAGAAGAATTCGAGATCGTCAGACATACCATCCCGATGCTCAGCCTGGCGAACGCCTTCGGTGAATCTGAAGCAAAGGATTTTGACAAACGGGTAAAAAGATTTTTGGGGACCTCTGAAGAGATTGAGTATGTGGCAGAGCCCAAATTCGACGGCCTGGCCATCGAACTTGTTTACGAGGCTGGCCAGTTCGTCGTGGGTTCCACGCGCGGGGATGGAGTGAATGGCGAAAATATCACTCAGAATCTCCGCACGATCAAGACCATCCCTCTTCAGCTTTTCCGAAAGGAAATTCCAGCCCCGGAGCGATTGGAGGTTCGCGGTGAAGTGATCATGCAGCTTAAGAGATTCAAGGACCTCAACCGAAAGCGCGAAGAGAGGGGAGAATCTCCTTTTGCCAACCCAAGGAATGCAGCCGCCGGCTCCGTGCGACAGCTCGACCCGAAGATCACCGCAGAACGGCCCCTCGAAATCTACTTCTACGCTCTCGGCGAAGTCCGGGGGTGGACGTTCAAAACCCAGTGGGACGTTCTCAAGACCCTTCCGAAATGGGGTCTCCGGACGAATCCGAACGTTCGGAAATGTAAGAACATCGATGAGGTTCTCGACTATTACCGTGAGATGAATGAGAAGCGAGAAACCCTTCCTTACGAAATCGACGGAACTGTCATCAAAGTGAACAGTTTCGATCTTCAGACGAGACTCGGAGAAATCGCCCGCAGTCCCCGCTGGGCACTGGCCTTTAAATTCCAGCCCAAACAGGAGACGACAAAGATTAAAGACATTAGACCTCAGGTGGGAAGGACCGGAGCCCTCACACCTGTAGCCTTGATGGAGCCGGTGAGAGTCGGCGGGGTGGAAGTAAGCCGGGCCACGCTTCACAACCAGGATGAGATCGATAGGCTCGATGTGAGGATCGGTGATACGGTCGTCATCCAGAGGGCGGGAGATGTGATCCCGGAGGTCGTTCAGGTGGTGACATCGAAGCGAACCGGGAAAGAAAAAAAGTTTGAGATGCCCTCCAAATGCCCGGTGTGCGGGGCAGAAGTCGTTAAAGAAGAGGCCATTCACCGATGCATCGGCCTCGACTGTCCCGCGCAATTGAAAGGCCGCATCAGACATTTTGCTTCAAAACGGGCGATGGACATCGATGGCCTGGGTGTCAAGTTGATTGAACAACTGGTTGACAAAGGCTTGGTCAAAGACGTGGCGGACATTTACTATATCAATAAGGAACAGCTTGTTGAATTGGAGCGGATGGCAGACAAATCCGCTCAGAATATTATTGACGCCATTGAAAAGAGCAAAACCAAACCCCAGTCAAAATTCCTCTATGCCCTCGGTATCCGCAACGTCGGCGAAACCACCGCAGAAGACCTGGCTTCACATTTCCCGCGGCTCGACGATTTCTTCCACCTCTCGGAAGAGGATTTGATGGAGGTGCAAGGAATCGGCCCGGAGGTTGCAGCCAGTGTCCATCGATTCTTTGGCGACAAGAAGAACAAGGAATCCATCGACCTGCTAAAGAAGGCCGGGGTGAAAGTCATCGAGGCCAGGGCAAAAGAAAAAGGGAAACTGGTCGGCAAGACCTTTGTCTTTACGGGAACGCTTAAAACCTTTGGGAGAGATGAGGCCCGAACCCTCGTCGAATCAATGGGCGCAACGACCGCCTCCAGCGTTTCAAAGAAAGTGGACCTTGTAGTGGTCGGCGAAGACCCCGGCTCCAAATTCGACAAAGCCAAGGAATTAGGGATCAAGACTTTAACCGAAGAAGAATTCAAAAAGATGATAGGATAACCTCTGCAACCTTTAGGTCGCCAGGAGGGGGCTCTTCGAAGGAATTGCGAATACCCATGATTCCACCGTAGAAGCCCTTTGGCTTAATATCTGCTTCGCCTATTGACATCTTACATTATAATTGTACAATTGTCTAAGATCAGAAAGGGGTCGCTTATGGATGTTGTCATTGACACTTCTGCTCTGCTTGCTGTTATCGTAGCGGAACCAGAGCGAGATAGGATTGTGGAACTGACGGCGGGGCATACGCTCATCGGCCCTGGGTCAATCACCTGGGAAATCGGGAATGCCTTCTCAGCCATGCTAAAACAGCAACGTATTGGGTTGGCTGAGGCCCAGCAGGGGTTGAAGATCTTTAACGCTATCCACTTGCGTTTTGTTAGAGTTGATTTAAACAATGCCATATCCATCGCCTATGAAACCAAAACATATGCTTACGATGCGTACTTTCTTGATTGTGCTGTTCGGCACGCTGCACCTTTGCTGACCCTGGATCGCGCCTTAGAGCGCGCGGCGACGAAGCTTGGCGTTAAAGTGATGGAGGTTTAAATGCGAGTCTACACCTATTCTGAAGCGAGGCAAAAACTTTCTAGTATCTTAGACAAGGCAGAATCCATGGGGAAAGTAATTATCCGCCGGAAAGATGGAAGAACCTTTGCTCTAATTCCCGAGCGTAAGCTTGGGTCTCCCCTGGACGTTCCTTCAATCAAAGCAACTGTTTCTACGGAAGAACTTGTTGCGGTCGTGAGAAAGGAGAGAGGCAGGGCAAGAGGGTGGAAACGACGCGTGTAACGGAGCGCTTCACTCTCGGCGCTATGGGTATAGTGACTGGGGCCCGAACCCTCGTGGAATCAATGGGCGCAAAGACTGCCTCCAGCGTTTCAAAGAAAGTGGACTTCGTAGTGGTCGGAGAGGACCCCGGCTCCAAATTCGACAAAGCTAAAGAATTAGGGATTAAGACCCTCACTGAAGAAGAATTCAAAAAGGTGGTTGCATAAGGACGTCGACCACATCAAAGGGAGGATAAATGTGAGCGATTCTAGGAATGACAACTTTCTCGTTGCAGTATTTAATAATAGCGCAGATCATATTCAATTTCTAAAAAAACAGCAATGGACAATCACATATTATTGTCTGTTATTATATGCCGCAATCGTTGCTGTCTTTAAAACCTATCTCGCAAACGCTTCGTGCATTGAGAGGAGCGTTCTTTTTGCGATTTCAGCAGTGCTATATGTTATCGGTTGTATTTTGATTCTTATATTCGAAAAATCAATGAACGAACATAGAGTAATTATGAAAAATATTTATGAATCATTTCCGGAAGAGATAAAAATTGCGCATGCGAAGATCTCGTCAGGCTCATCTCCAAGAGACTATCCACTAATAAGATTTACGTTGATAGCCAGCTTAATTATTGGTCTAGTCGCTGTCGGATGGTTATTATATAGGAATTTAATATTCACTTAACACTTCAATAGATGGCTTACACTCACCGTTGAGTTCAGTGCTGTAAGCTACAAATGACATTCTGGGCTAAGATATTACTCGGCATAGTCATCATAGTTGCTCTTCTCGTCGGCTACCTTTCTTATGGGTTGTATAAATTCTCCTCTGGAATGTGTGAAAACCAAATCGTATCGGAGATTCCAAGCCCTGACAGATCATATAAAGTAGTCATTTTCCAAAGAGCTTGTGGAGCGACTACCGATTTTAGTACACAGATTTCATTGCTTTCCTTAACCAGTTCTCTTCCAGATGATGGCGGTAACATTTTCGCAACGGATCCCAATTACGGCAAAGCGCCGAGCGCAGCATGAGGTGGCCCAAAAGTTGATGTCCACTGGGGAAGTCCTCACAAATTGGTTGTTCAGCGCTCCATAATGGCTCGAATTTTCAAGGCCGAAAAGAAAATTGACGGAGTTGTAGTAGAGTACAAGGACTTGTGGTAGGTGCCTAATCGCATCGCCCTGACGTGGATTAGCTGGGTCACTTTCCGGCATAGGCGTCTGCCAGCGCAGGTTATGCAAATCGTTGGAATGCTCGCACGGCAAGATGGTAACAATCAAGAAACGATGAGAATGTCCAAATGAAAAACATACTGCGTGGACTGTTTCGCTGGCAACCGTCTCGCGAGACTTTCATTGCCCTTATCGCCGGGGTCATCGTCCTTGGACTGTCCGTAGCTATGATCCCTTTCGAGAACCGGCCCTGGCTTAGAATCATTTTGAGAGACATTGGTCAGATCTACCTGATGGGAATTTTGCTACCGTTGATGTTTATTCTTCACTCAGGCGATAGCTTTGCTCGCTTCGGCCTAAGCTTAAGGAAATGGTATATCTTTCTCCCAATCAACTTTGCTTTGGGGGTATTGCTGCTCCTTCAGTTTCTGTCAAAGAGCCCGCCCCCTGCTGAGTTTCGCTTAGACGCCCCAACGCTATGGAAAACGGCCTATATCGTTGTCGCCCTCTTTTTTGAATTGTTGTTCTTCTATGCTTTTTTGAGAACCCTGTTCGAGCAGGCTCTCGGAAGCGCACCTGGAATCATTTTGGCCGCGCTGTTCTATGCCTTCCATCATGCGGGATTTCAACCGGAGTTTGGCAAGTTATTTTTTGTCGGAGTATTGTACGCAACTACCTATCGTCTGGGGAACAGCGCGTTATTAATTTACCCGTTCTTTTTGGGAGTGGGTGGAACTTACGACGTCCTCATCCAGTCCCGAGTCGTCTCACCGATTTTGTTTCCCGCGATACGCACCCTATTTTTGGTGGTTCTTATCCTTGCAACAGTGACTTGGACGTGGAATAAGCAAAGGAATAGAGCCCTCGGTCTCGCGTGAGTACGCCTTCTACCACAACTTGGGGAGTGGCTGTCCGACCTCCAACAGGGATTTCAGGCTGGAGAGTACCTTGGGCCAGCCCTCCGTGATGCCTTCAAGCATCTCGGAGCCAGGCTCAAGGCGGGCGTGGGTCACTGTCAGACGCGCCACATCGCCAATCGGTTCTATCTCGAACGTAACCCTCGAGTGTTTCTCCTCACGTCCCTCATCCGCCGGAAAAGCCCATGTCAAGACAAGGCGTCGAGGCGGGGAGACTTCAACAACCTTTCCCACTAACCTGAGAGCTCGTTCTTCGTCGGCGCTCCGGTGTTCCCATCTGGAACCGGGTTTCCAGTCCGACACATTTAAGTGCTGCCAGTACTTTGTGGTTATCTCAGGGTCGATGAGTGCATTCCAAAGCTTCTCCGGCGATGTCGAGACATATGTCACGTATACAAACTGAACCTCATTCATGTTCATTTCCCTCAGCCTATCTCACGCTTAGTGCATACGAGATAGGCTCAACTTCGTCACTTCCTTTTCTTTGCCAGCCTCAAATAAAGTCCAATTTTCAACGATATGATCTTTATCGACAAATGAAATCGTTAAGGCATGCATATGAGGGTCTTTCTTCGGATCGATGCCATTCCCTCGGGCAAAGACAAAATCGAGCTTGTCCGCACCGGCGTTTTGGAGTTTCATGGCAGGTTGGTTCTGAAGCATGCAATAGTGGGTCATCGAAAGTTTTCCCCGGCGGTCATAGTAAACTGAAACCATCTCCTCCGGAGTCCCCGGGAAGAGCGTTTCGACAATCGCGCTACCGCCGGCTGTCAGGCGATACTCCACCTTTACCGGTTGCCCTTCTTTCCCCATGTTGGAGGTACCTTCCCAGACACCCACAAGCTGCCTCATATGCTCATACTCCTTGGAGCCGGAATAGGGAACTCCCTTTCCTTCTCCCGCATAGGCCACAAAGGAACCGATAAGCAGTAAGCATGCAAAAACAGCGTAGATATATGTAATCTTTCTCATTCTTATCCCTCCTTTAATCTTTAACTTGCTAAAACTGATCAAAATCCCTTGCAATATTAATTTAACCATTCATATGGGTACCGTCGAGTTTTGAGGCGAGGTCTGGAGCCCGGTCAGCCTGAAAGGAGGACCGACAGGAAAAATAATTCCGAAAGTCCGGGGGGATGGAAAAGGGAGAGAAAGATAAGGATCAATTGGGGGCGAGCGTGACGACTCGCTCCTTTGAGTCGATCGTCACGTTGAAATGGGCCAAAAAGTCGCGGCCCAGGAGACCATCGGCGTTTTTCAAGTCGCCGTCATAAGCGATAATGAGAAGCGGCCCGACTCTGGCTTCGTCCACTTCCACGGAGTTCACCCATACCGCATCGACATAGCTCGCTCCGGTTATCCCCTTCAGGACGCCCCGAGGCCCATTCTCTGTAGAAATACCAAGTTTCTGCAGTGCTTCAGGCGCAACCAGTGTACGATCAGAACCTGTGTCAAGAATTAGTGTAATAGGACCGGCACCATTGATCTTGACTCTGACGAGAACAGGAAGACCGGGGGTGAATGGAATCTTCGTCAGTCCCTTCGGCGATGGGCTTCGGTCCAGTTCAGGAGGCGCAGGAGGAGATGTAGGAAGAGAAAGGTGTTGCGCCTTAGAACGGTAAGGCTCGGGAATACTCTCGAGCCTCGTTGTATAGTGTTGGGTAGCCTGGTCATCGACCCAGTAATAGATGTCTGCGAGCGCCGATCCTGGCAAAAGGGCGCAGATGAGAATCAACACTGCTGTCCACCAACGCATAATACTTTCATTTTACACCAGCCATACTTCGAAAATCCACTCATTCGCCAGGAAATGTTCGGCCTTAACTTCAGGGTCTGAAAATCTGCAGCATTTGGAGTATAATTGCATTTTGACGACGCGTGGTTCTCGTTTCGACACAACGGGTGAAGAGATGTTCAGGGTAGTTCTCTTTGATTTTGGCGGCGTATTGGCTGAAGAAGGTTTCAGGGAGGGGTTGAAGGCCATTGCAAAGAGGAAAGGCCTCGACCCGGAAGATTTCTACAAAATCTCCGCTGATCTTGTCTACCAAACGGGTTATATCACCGGCGGTTGTGACGAAAATTCTTATTGGAACGCCCTTCGAAAAAAGACCGGCGTGAAAGGCGACGATCGAGAATTCAGGGAAGAGATTCTGAAGAGATTTAAGCTAAGACGAGAAATGACGACTGTTGTTAGAAAGTTAAAATCCTCCGGTTTCATCGTGGCCATCCTGAGTGATCAAACCAATTGGCTCGACGAGTTGGACCGGAGGACTCCTTTCCGCTACTATTTCGATTATGTCTTCAATTCTTTCCACCTCAAGAAAACGAAGAGGGACTCTTCGATTTTCAGAGACGTTTGCGATCTCTTGGGCGTCCGACCGGAAGAAATCCTCTTTGTGGATGACAACTTGGAGAATGTAAAAAGAGCCACGCGTCAGGGCTTCAGGGCGATCCACTTTAAGAGTGCCCGTGAATTCCGAACGGAAATCAACACATTCGTTGAGATGAGGTGAGACTATGAAGGAGGTAATGATCGATTGCGATGTGGGGGTAGATGATGCCCTGGCCTTGATCCTGGCATTTCATTCGCCCGAGCTGGATGTAAAGGCAGTGACCGGAGTCAACGGAAACGTTCCATTGGAACAGGTGTTCGAAAATATCCAAAAAGTGCTTTCCCTGATCCGACCCAAGAATAAACCGCTGATTGCTAAAGGAGCCAATCAACCTTTAAAAGGAAAGCCCGTTTACGCCCACTCTGTCCACGGAATTGATGGATTGGGAGGGGCAAACATACGTCGCGAGGGAGGAAAGGAATGGTGGCAACTTTATTCTGGACCCGCAGACGAACTCATAACAAATATGGCTCGCCAGTATTCGGATGAAATGACTCTCATCGCCGTCGGCCCTTTAACCAACCTGGCTTTAGCCATCCAAAAAGACCTTGGTGCGATGAGGAAGCTGAAAGAGATTGTCATCATGGGAGGAGCCGTTCGCACCGGGGGAAACATCACCCCTCAGGCCGAGTTTAACATTTTTTCTGATCCCTTGGCCGCCAGTATCGTCTTCGATTCAGAGCTACCCATCACATTGGTCCCCCTCGACGTGACTCATCAAGTCTCTCTCACATCTCAAGGGATGGAACAGCGAGTGATCCCTCTCCGCAACTCGTTTTCCAAATTCGCTATCGAGGCAACAGGATATGATTCCGCAAGACATCAATTTAGGAATAAAGAGCTCATCCACTTACACGACCCTTTGGCCGTCGGAGTGGTGATTGATCCTGAATTGGCGACGAAGGAAAAGCTTTCGATAAACGTTGAGACCCAGGAAGGTCAATATTACGGAAGAACATCCGAAGCCCGAGAGAGGCCGAACATAGAAGTTTGTCTGGAAATCAATGCAAAGGGATTTTTGGAACTCTTCCTGTCAAGACTGGGGGTGAATTTGTGAGAAAGAAGATTCTGATCGTCGGCAGCTGCAATGTGGACTTGGTCTTCAATATTCCGAGGTTTCATCATCCCGGAGAGACAATGCTGGCAGAACGGCAGAGCACTTTTTTGGGAGGCAAAGGGGCAAACCAGGCCATGAGCTCGAAGCGCCTCGGAGGAAATGTTTGCTTCATCACCAAGGTGGGAAACGACCTTTATGGAAAATCTTACCGCCGGCGCTTGATCAAAAACGGTCTGGATCGGAAACCGATCCTTGAGGACAGAAAAGTTCCGACGGGAATGGCAGTGATCGAATTGACTCCAAAAGGGGAGAACCGGATCCTTGTCTTTCCCGGAGCAAAAGGTTCTCTTTCTGCAACGGATCTAAAGGGGCTGCAATCCTGCTGGAGAGGAGTCGAGGTTTTTACCACTCAACTGGAAATTCCTTTGTCAACGGTTGAGAGGGGGTTAAGATTGGCCAAAGAGGAAGGGGCCCTCACTCTCCTCAACCCTTCCCCTCCAGCCCGACTTTCACCCCATCTTCTTTCTTTCGTCGACTTTATCGTCCCCAATGAGATCGAAGCTCAATTCTTAACGGGGATAAAATGGAGGGGCGATCAGGACATTCGAAAGATCGCTAAAAGATTGTTGGAAATGGGTGCAAGAAATGTCGTAATCACCTTAGGCTCGAGGGGCCTCTATTTCAAGAACAGAAGCGACGAAATCCGAATGAAGGCCTACAGAGTCAAGGTGATCGATACGACGGCCGCAGGAGATGCCTTTCTGGGAGCGCTTGCGACTGGCCTCGCTGAGAAAAAGCCGATTCAAGAAGCTCTAAAATTTGCGAATGCGGCCGGAGCCCTTGCAACGACGAAATTGGGTGCTCAGCCCTCCCTCCCCTGGCGAAAGGAGCTTTCATCTTTTTTGAGAAATCACATGCTAAATTGACCGGGGCATAAAACAAATCACAGAGCACCTGCGTGCCCCGACCTGGTTGGATACCGGTAGTAAGGCTCGATCAAGTCATAACTCCCCCGTTCACTTTGTGAATGAAGTTTTAACATTGACTTCTCCAACCAATTTCAATATGCTACTCATAAATTTTCGTTCAAGAAGGAGTAAGGCATGAATGAGGTGTTGAAAGCCATAAGAACCCGAAGAACGATTCGAAGATTCAAGCCTGATCCAATCAACGATGAGAATCTTCGGACAATTCTTGACGCAGGAAGATGGGCCCCCTCGTTCAGTAATCTTCAACCCTGGAGATTCATCGTCATCAGAGACACGGAAATAAAAAACGCCCTGGACAAAGCAGCCAGGGAGAGCGTGCTCCACCTGGGCATTAATGAAGCACCTGTGGTCATTCTGGTCTGCGTGGATCGTCGGATCGACCCCCTTCATTCGATTGAAGCCGGGGCGGCAGCCACACAGAATATGGCGCTCGCAGCCTGGAGCTTAGGGTTGGGGGCGGGTTGGATCGGGATCTGGGGAACGGAGGCTGAAGCCTCCATTCAGAAACTCTTTGAATTCCCGGAGACGGTTCGCGTGATCTCCTTGCTCCCCATCGGTTTTCCGGATGAATCTCCAGAGAGCACACGAAAACCCCTCAAGGGATTCATCCATATCGCCAAGATCCGTAATTGATTGGGCCCTCATAGACTGAAATCGAACGGGGGGAGAAGCCATCGAAAAGTGGGATCGGATCACTGGATACATTCTTTTGATCATCGGGGTCATCACAGCGTGGAGCGCGATTCATCTCTCCATGGGGAGAGTTAAGCACCCCGGTCCTGGCTTTTTGCCCTTCGGACTCGCCCTCTGCCTCATCATCCTCTCCTTTGTGCTGATCTTCAAAAGCCGGAAAGGGAACGTCTCCGCCCCCTTTTGGCCCCAACGAACTTGGCTCAGACCTCTACTTGGCGTGGCGATCCTTATCTTCTTTGCCTTCGTCGTCGAATGGGTGGGATTCCTCATCACCACCTTTATCTTCCTCACGATCTGGATGGGAGTGATTGAACGGGTTCGCTGGAGGACGATCATCAGCGTTTCTATCGGGACCACTGCTGCACTCTATTTAATCTTTGCCCTCTTTCTGGATGTCCCCCTACCGATGGGATTCCTGAAATGGTGAAGGGTGATAGGGATGGATGAGATCTTTGGGATGTTTCAGGGGCTGGCCAATGGATTCGGCATTGCCTTTAGCCTCACAAACCTGACGTTCGCTCTCATTGGAGCCGTTCTCGGAACGATCGTCGGCATCCTTCCGGGACTCGGCCCTGCTGCTACGATCTCGCTTCTTCTGCCCCTCAGCTTTAAAATCGGTTCTCCCGTGACCTCCATCATCATGATGGCAGGAATCTTCTATGGAGCGATGTATGGCGGATCGACCACATCCATTCTGGTCAATATTCCCGGAGAAGCAGCGTCCGTGGTCACCTGCATCGATGGTTATCAGATGGCCCTGAAAGGCCGAGCCGGGCCTGCTCTCGGCATCGCAGCCATTGGCTCGTTTGTCGCGGGAACCATCGGAGTGATTGGCCTCACTTTTGTGGCCCCTCCTCTGGCAGAGTTTGCTTTGAAATTCGGCCCGCCCGAATATTTTGCATTGACCCTCTTAGGACTTCTCATGGCGACCCTTCTCGGAGGCACCTCCATTGTGAAAGGCCTGATCATGGTCGTCCTCGGGTTACTTCTTGGGTCGGTGGGACTCGACCCCATTTCTGGAGCGATTCGTTTTACCTGGGGATTCTTCATGCTCCAGGAGGGGGTCGATTTCGTCACGCTGGCAATGGGCATGTTCGGCATCGGAGAAATTCTGATCAATCTCGAAAAAGAATTGACCACAGAACTGGTCACACGGAAGATTACCCATCTTTGGCCCACCCTGAAGGATTGGGCCGAATCAAAATGGGCCATCCTTCGAGGCTCCCTCATCGGGTTCTTCATCGGGATCTTACCCGGCGGCGGGGCGGTGATCTCCTCGCTGGTCTCTTACGCCGTGGAGAAGAAGGTTTCAAAGCATCCGGAGGAATTCGGCAAGGGTGCCATTCAGGGCGTGGCCGGACCCGAGTCGGCCAATAATTCTGCGGCAAGCACCTCCTTCATCCCGCTCCTGACCCTCGGGATTCCCGGAAATGCATCCATTGCGATGATCTTTGCCGCCTTGTTGATCCAGGGAGTACAGCCCGGTCCCTTTCTCATCACGGAACACCCCGATGTCTTCTGGGGAGTCGTGGCCTCCATGTATATTGGGAACGTGATGCTCTTGATCCTTAACCTCCCGATGGTAGGGATATGGGTTCAGCTGCTGCGGGTTCCCTATGCGATACTCGCTCCCATCATCGTTCTCTTCTGCTGCATCGGTGTTTACAGCATTCGAAACACGGTCTTTGACATCTGGGTGATGGGCATTTTTGGGGTGATCGGCTATTTTTTTAGAAAGGTGGATATGGAACCAGGCCCTCTCATTCTGGCTTTTGTCTTAGGGCCGATCCTAGAGCGGTCATTACGGCAAGCCCTTCTTATTTCCGCCGGGAGCCCGTTCATTTTTTTCAGCCGCCCCATCTCGGGGGCTATGATGGGTTTCCTCATCCTCTTTATACTCATTCAGTTCATTAGGGCGATCAGGGGTAAAGGGATAAAAGCCGAATGAACCGTCGAAAACTTTCAATCAAAAGGAGGAAGGGTATGGAAAAGGACAAGAAGTTCTCTCTGGCATGGATACTCTGTTTGTCTCTGCTTATTCCTGTCACGGTGGGGGCCGGTGAAAAATTTCCGGCAAAACCGATTGAAATTGTCGTCCCCTTTGCCGCGGGTGGCTCCACGGATGTCCTGGCACGATTAGTCTCCAAGTATGCTCCCAAAACTTTTGACAAACCCCTGGTGATCGTCAACAAGCCAGGAGGAGGGGGAGTGACTGGCACAGAGGGAGTGGTGCGGTCCAAGGCGGACGGCTATAGCCTTTACTTAGGGTATGGATCGGGTCATGACCTGGTGACCCCCCACTTCCAGAAGTTACCCTATGAGACCTTTATCGATCTGATCCCCGTTTGCCGTCTGTCTGTCCATTCCGTAGTGATGATCATCCGTGCGGACGCCCCTTACAAAACACTAAAAGAGTTTGTCGACTGGGGGAAGAAAAGAGAGCAAGTCACGGCATCCGTCTCTACCAAGGCAGGAGCTGTGGACATCACCTTTCAAGCCTTGGGGAAGGCCACCGGCTTGAAAATGGTGACCGTTCCTTTTAGAGGCGGAGCTGAGGCGGTCACAGCAATCGTAGGAGGCCAAACGGACTCCGGTGGGAATCATCCCTCGGAGATCATCAGCCACATCAAAGCCAAACGTTTGATCCCGATTGCAGTAGCCCTGGAGCAAAGAGATGCCGCGATTCCTGACGTTCCCACGTTTAAAGAATTGGGTTACAACGTAGTCACCGTAGGTTCGGTCAAGGGGGTGGCTGCACCCAAGGGTACGCCTCCAGAGGTCGTCGGGTACCTCGCGGAGCGCTTTAAAAAAGTCTGTGAGGATCCGGAATTTATCAAAAGTATGAAAGATATCGGGCAACCCGTCATGTATCTGGGTCCTTCTGATTTTGGAAAATATCTTAAGGATGGATTTGACCAGTATGGGAAGTTAATTCAGGAGTTTAATATCAAATTGGAATAGGATGAAGCGCTATCCGATCCCCTGCGGAAGAAAGTCTATCGTTATTCAGATTCCTGACCGGGTTCCGGTTCAATGGGTCGAATCTCAGAAAATGGCTCCTGTTCCGAATGTGACCAGGGCGGTTGAGGAGGCCCTCAGCCGCCCAATCGGTACGCCGCGGCTCCGGGATTTAGTAAAACCCAATCAAACGGTTGCCCTCTTGGTAACCGACATCACACGCCA
>Ga0335070_10000531_pt1 | contig 42675 bp, 32 predicted proteins | sample Lox_Sample_13_FD_206722 | JGI IMG/M metagenome (GOLD analysis project Ga0335070, IMG submission 206722) | Soil microbial communities from Loxahatchee National Wildlife Refuge, Florida, United States - Lox_Sample_1.3 | ecosystem: Environmental > Terrestrial > Soil > Wetlands | place: USA... | reverse complement strand
CAGCAGATCGGACGCGGCCCGCACTCGTTCATCTGCCCGGTTGACGATGGTCAGCGTCGTCCCGCCCAGCGCCTTGATCTCCTCCAGCACATCACACTCGGCATCGTAGCCGGTCTCCGAAATCAAAAAGAGAATGAGCGTCTCCGGGCCCACGACAGATTTTGGGCCATGCCGAAATTCCAATGTGTGATAACTCTGCGCGTACGAGATGGACATCTCTGAAAGCTTCAGCGCGCACTCGCAGGCCAGGCCGTAAAAGGGCCCCTGTCCCAGACTGATGTAGTCCGAGAAATCGCGCGCTCGGGCAAAATCCCTGATCTGCGCATGCAGCGCGCTTAAGGTCGGCTCCGTACTCGCCGCCAATTCCCGCAGGCAGTCGGCGAACGTTTGATCCTTTGCTATGCAAGCGGCTGTGTACTGCAGGGCCAGCAGCATGGAGGTGAAGGATCGGGTCATGACCGTGCTCTCTTCATCGGCGGAGGACAAAACAAGAGTACGCGTGGCGACTTGCTGCAAGCGTTGCCCTGGCGCACAAGTCACACCCAGGGTACGAATGTTCTTTTTTTCTTCCAGCAGCGTGGCGGCCCGCACCGCCTCGGAAGTGTGCCCCGACCGCGAAATCACCACTGCCGAAATATCATCTGAACCTGCAAGAGCCAGGTCAGGGAAGAGCAAGAGTTCGGAAGCCGGGAGCGCGCGGGCGCGCAAGCCGGTAATGGCGCTCCACGCCGCCGCCGCTGCGAGCGCGATGTAGTAACTGGACCCGCAACCGACAAACAGCCACTCGCGCGCCTTTGCAAAAGTTTCGGGGATCTTTTGTGTGGAGATGCTCTGCCACAACTGGTCGAGGCAACTGGTCCAACAATGAGGTTGGGAGAGTATCTCGCTCAGGGAGCGTGCCCCAGGGGCCGGGTTGGCAGAGGTGTCTCGGTTTTCAGACAAGGGTGACCTCGATCCCTGCTTTCTTACACTCGCAAATAACGGACTCGGGAATGCCGCGACCGGTCATCATTTGCTGCCGCGCGGCGGAGAAAACGTTCGTAGTCAGGCGGCGCAAAACTTCCTCGGCTATCGGGCCGACCGGCTCTTGATTCCGCTTACCTTTTATATCCTGTGCTTCGGTTTGTCTAGAGGACGTGAGCCGAACCCGAACTGCGCCCCTTAACCGGGCCGAAATGCCCGTCTCGGGATGCCCAAAAACCTTGGTGGTCTCCGCAGCTTTTGCTGCCAAACTCGGATATTTTGAGCATCGCACCAGTTACCAACGTCACATCGTCCGTGATCTCCATCACAGGGTGTTTTGCGGGTGTTTCTCTACCATGGCGTCTGGGGGTCAGGGATAGCTATGCCGTGGCGTGGAATGCTCGGGAACGTGCAGCCTCACCGCACTTTCTGGGACAGCCCCCCTCGTTCCCTACGCCCCGCGATGTAGGAGGTCTGTTACCTTGTTAGGACTCTCCATCATATTGAAACAGCTGCTGAAAGGTGGGCATGCTGTCGGCGGACAGGAACCCCGAACGATGGATCAAGCCAACCCGCCCAGTGCAGCAACCCCCAGCCAGGTTCGGGCTGGCATGCACAAGATCGAACGGCGCGAGTGGTGGCTCTGGTCGTCTGCGGTCCTGGTCACCCTCCTGTTGACGCTGGGAATTGTTTCGTTCGTGTTTCCCATGGTGCATCCGGGAGGAGATCTCCACTTCCCGGACTTGTCTTATGCCGCCCGAGGCCTGGTGGGCTTGGTCCTGCTGTTCGACCTCTACACGGTTTATCAGCAACTGCAGATTCACCGCATGCGCCAGCGGCTGATTGAGGGTGAGGAGCTTTTCCGGCTGATCACCGAGAACGCGGCCGATATGATCGCCGTGGTGGATGGCGAGGGCCGGCGCCTCTACAACAGCCCGGCCTATCAACGGGTGTTGGGCTACACTCCAGAAGAGCTCAGGCAAACGTCGTCGCTGGAGCAAGTGCATCCTGACGATCGTTCGCTGGTCCAGGAAGCAGCCAAAGAGGCCCTCAGCACCGGCGTGGGGCGAAGAATCGAATACCGGATGCGCCACAAGGACGGCACATGGTGCGTTCTGGAGTCCACCGCCAGCACCATTCTGAACAGCGACAGAAAAGTCGAAAAACTGGTCATCGTCAACCGCGATATCACCGGACGCCGCCGCCTGGAACAACAGCTCCACCAGGCGCAGAAAATGGAGGCCGTCGGCCGCCTCTCGGGAGGAATCGCTCACGACTTCAATAATCTGCTCGGGGTGATCATCGGCTACGGCGAGATTCTCGAGGAAGAAATACCGAAGGAAGATTCGAAGCGTGACAGCGTCGATGAAATCCTGCGCGCGGGCAGACAGGCTGCGGGATTGACGCGCCAGCTCCTCGCTTTCAGCCGCCAACAGGTTTTGGAAGCCAAGGTCCTCGACTTGAATGCAGTAATCACCGAAGTCGAGAAAATGCTGCGGCGGCTGATTGGCGAAGATATTGAGCTCAGTACAAATCTGGGAAAGGACCTGGGAAGAGTCAAAGCCGATCAGGGGCAGATTGAACAAGTCATCCTGAATATGGCAGTGAACGCCCGCGATGCCATGCCGCACGGGGGAAGGCTGTCGCTGCAGACCGCCAATGCCGAGATCGACGAGGCTTTTGCTCAGAGCTCCCCTTACCCGGTTCAAACCGGTCCATACGTGTGCTTCACGGTGGCGGACACGGGCGTGGGCATGGATGCCGCTACACAAGCAAAAATCTTCGAACCTTTCTTCACTACCAAGGAGAAGGGCAAGGGCACCGGGCTCGGGCTCTCCATGGTTTATGGCGTCGTCAAGCAGAGCGGCGGATACATCAACGTATACAGCGAGCCCGGCGTCGGCACTACTTTCAAGGTTTATCTCCCCAGGGTGGCGGAAGCCATCACCGACCAGCAGCCGCGATCCAACGTCAGCGACTGCGCGCGAGGGACTGAAACGGTGCTGCTGGTGGAGGATGAGGACGGTCTCCGTACGTTGACCCACAATCTTCTCGAGCGCTGCGGCTACACCGTGCTGGTGGCTAAAGACGGCAAGCAAGCCTTGCAGATCAGCCAGGAGCACATGCCTGCTATCCACTTGTTGCTGACCGATGTGGTCATGCCCGGGATGAGCGGACCGCAACTGGCCCAGCAAATGGCTCGGCAACGTCCCGAGATCAAGACGGTCTACATGTCGGGCTATACTGGCCAGACTTATGCGGGACATGGAGCTCTTGATCCAGGGAGCTTTTTTCTGATGAAGCCGTTCACGCGTGACACCTTGGCAAGCAAAGTCCGGGAAGCGCTGGACGGAGTGCCGGCAGCGGCAGGCAAATGATGCAGCCGCAGCTGAAATGTCGATCTTTTTCTATCGGGGGCATCGCATGCAGAAAATCCTGATTGTGGACGATGATCCAGCCATGCGCGGTCTGCTGCGCAAACGCTTGGCAGACACCTACGAAATCATTGACACCGGGAATCCCGAGCAGGCCCTCGGACTGGCGCTGGAGCACAAACCGGACGCCATCCTGCTGGACCTGATGATGCCGAAGTTTTCGGGATTCGAGCTGTGTCAGAGTCTTCATTCCTTGAGTTACACCGGACTGACCCCTATCTTCGTGATCACGGGAGAGTCGGCAGCGAAGTACAAGGAGCACTGCGAGAATCTGGGTGCTACCGGTTTCTTCCAGAAGCCGGTGAATTTTGCCGAACTCAAGCGCAGGCTGGCTGAGGAGCTGCAGAACAAGCGGCCAGAGCGCCGGGCGAGCGTGCGTGTGCGGATGCGGGTGACGCTGAAACTGCGCGGGACGGACGCCAGCGGCAAACCCTTTGAAGAGTTGACGGCCACGGAGAACGTGAGTGCGGAGGGGTTCCTTTGCAATTGCACGCAGTCACTCACAAAGGATGCGATCGTGGAGGTGTTTCTGGCCGGCGCAACCGAGCGCTACGTGGGCCTGGCGCGCGTGGCTCGCAAAGAGTCACCTGGGGCTCCGTGGCAGCGGTATGGGTTTCAGTTCCAGGAAAAAACCCTGGAGTGGGTGCTGCAGAAGGCCTAGCTTGCCGCGATCTGCAGCCATAGCGAAACGCTTCCGGCGTTCTGGCCGAATGCTGATCTTTTCCCTCATGGCAGCGCCCCATGACTGAGCCAAAGGCAGCCGCGCCTCCAGCCAGCAGGCTGAACCGCGAGGGCAGCGAACTTCTGGCCAATGTGGGCCACGAGGTGCTTACGCCTCTTAACGCGGTCCTTGGCATGGCCGGCCTGTTATTGGAAACCTCCCTTACCCCGGAGCAGAGAAGCTATGTCGAGACCATTCGCGACAGCGGAGAAGCCTTGCTGTCTGTCTTCGAACGGGCGCTCGATTTTTCCAGACTCGAAGCCGGGAAGATGGAACTGGAAGAAAAGCCCTTTGGCGTGGCCGATCTCGTGGAAGGTGTCCTTGACGAGTTGGTTCCACACGCCATGGAAAAAGGACTCGAGCTTGCCTACTTCGCTGACCCGTCCGTGCCGGCTGAAGCCCGGGGCGATGCCGGCAAGCTGCGCCAGATCCTCGGCAGCCTCGTGGAAAATGCGATTAAGTTTACTTTCCATGGGGAGGTTCTTGTGACTGTTGCGGCCCAGCCTGGGCAGCCGAAGTGCCTGCTCAGCTTTGCCGTGCGGGACACCGGAATCGGAATTCCTCCGGATCGCCTCGACGGCTTATTCCAGCCCTTCAGCCAGGCTGATGCTTCCATTGCCCGAAGGTACGAAGGCGCCGGACTCGGCCTGGTCAACAGCCGCAAGCTGGCGGAGCTGATGGGCGGAACCATAGGCGTGGAGAGCATTCCCGGAGCGGGCTCGACCTTCCGCTTTAGCGTGGCAGTCAAGGCCAACGCTGCCGGGCCTGCACCCAGTCTTGATCTTGCCGGCAAGCCGGTTGCGGCGGTCGCCGGCAGCCCGGCCCTGTTCGAGGTATTCAATCACTACCTGCGGGCGTGGCAAGCGAACCCCGTCGTGGAGCGCTCGATCGATGAGATTGTGAGGAGATTGGAGCTTAGGCAGACACAGGTGGCCGTTGTTGATACCAATGTGCCTGGCCTCACGCCGCACTTGCTTCGGCATCTGCGCTCCCTGGGCCGGGGCGAACCCTGTCCTTTGATTCTGGTTCACCCGCCGGGCTCTCGACTGGAATCACTAGTTCCGCGGCAGGAGCAGAACAACGTATGGTTTCTGCGCAAGCCTCTGAAGCCGGCCGCCATGTTAGAGACGCTCCGGGCGGCAATGCGAGGAGAGCCTTTGAATGTGCCGGAAGCCGGAAGGGCCGTACTGGATGGCGCCATGGGCGCCCGATTGCCGCTCGACATCCTGCTGGCCGAAGATCATCCCGTGAACCAGCAAGTGACGCGGCTGATGCTCTCCAGGCTGGGATACGACCTGCACATCGTGAGCACGGGAAAAGATGCAGTCGAAGCCGTACAGTTACGCCCGTACGACCTGATTCTGATGGATGTGCAAATGCCGGAGATGGACGGGCTCGAGGCTTCCTGCTGCATCCGCCGCCTGGGCAATCGCATTCACCAGCCACGGATCTCTGCCATCACCACCAACGCCCTGCAATCGGACCGCGAGGCCTGCTCCGCCGCGGGGATGGACGACTTTCTCTCCAAGCCGGTTCGTCCGGAAGACTTGAAAGCGGTGCTCGAACGTTGCGCCGCCTCCCTGGGCAAGCGCGCTTACGCCGCGTTCGACCCCAGTGTTCTCCGGGTGTGGCAACAGAAGACCGGCAGGGATTCTCAGGCATGGCGCGAGATCCTGAACCTTTATGTCAAGGAATTTCGTACCACCTTGCAGGAGATTCTCCAGGCGCGGGCAGATGGCGACCTGGTCACTTTCCGGAGTAAGAGCCATTACCTGAAAGGCAGCAGCCAGATCGTTGGCGCGGCCGCAGTGGCGAAATTGTGCCTCGACCTCGAATCGGCTCAGGACCTAAAGGAGCCCGCGTTGGACAGCAAACTCGCCGGTTTGCAGCAGGCGCTGGAGGAAGCGACGCGGACCGCGAATACACTCGCGTCTCGAAAGAGCGCGGCTCACCGTGCCGGGGCTTCATGACACGAAAAGGGATTCTCCATGACCAGGACTGCGGTTATCGTCGCTGATGATCATCCGGTAGTCAGAATTGGAGTGCGCAATATCCTCCAAGCCGAGCCCGATTTCCAGCTGGTGGCGGAGGCGGGCGATGGTCAGGAGGCCATCGAGCAGATCAACCGGCATAAGCCGGAGATTCTGCTGCTGGACCTTTCCATGCCGAATCTTCCCGGCCTCGAAACATTACGCGAACTCACGCGGCAATCGCTTAGCGTCAAGACAATCCTATTGACGGGAAAGATCAGCCAAAAAGAGATTCTGGAAGCCCTGCAGCTCGGCGCGCGTGGTGTGGTCATGAAGGAGGCGGTAGCGTCCGATCTGGTGACTTGCTTGCGGGCGGTCGTCAACGGCCAGTATTGGCTGAACGGCCAGCCGGTGTTGAATCTGCTCCAGGTACTCAATGACCTGACTGCGGCCTCAACTCCGGCTCCGAAGAAGACCTTTGGCCTGACCTCGCGAGAGCTGCAAATCATTACACTTATTGTCCAAGGTTGCACCAACAAGGATGTAGCGGCCGAGTGCGGCATCGCCGAGGAAACCGTGAAGCGTCACTTGAAGAACATTTTCGACAAAACCGGGGTCTCCAACCGGCTTGAGTTAGCGATGTTTGCCGTGAACCACCATTTAGTGGAGGAAGCAGCAGCTGGATAGCGCCGAAGATCTGCGGGGCAGGTTTTCCTCACAACCTGTCAAGGCGTGGCTTGCGCCTGAATACGAAGCGTGCCGGTGTAAGTGTCTGCCGGCAGCTGCGGAAGGGTGGTCAAATCCAACTGGAGATCCAGAGCGTCCGTTCGACTGCTGGTCCGGTTTCCGGAGTAGATCGTCTGCGTAAACAGCAGGCGCCCGGAGGCTGCTGCGGTGAAAGGGGTGGTGTTGGACAACGGATTGTATGCACCGGAGCCGTTCATCCGAACCTTGATCGCGCTGGAAGGAATATCGGTCGTGTTTAGTGAATTGGTATGCACCAGGGCAGAGGTTGCGCTCGAGAAATAAGTGTAGAGCGCAACGGCGGTGCGGCGGCTTTTGAGAGATGACCAGGACGTAGTGACACTCACCGGTCCGCCGGAGAAGCTGTTGACCGCGCCGGGCGTGAGCGAAGTGATTGACAGGCTGCTTCCGGAATTGATCTGCACGCTCAAAGACTCAGCCGCCGAGGTTCCAGCGAAGCCCTGAACCCCCACACGAACTTGTCCCTGCAGTGGCGGACTGAGCGCCAGCAGCGCCAGCCCGCACAGTGCCGCGTCTACCCATGTGCGACGTCCGGTCTTGGTTAGGGGTGTTGGCATGTGCCCTTCTGTGCCGCGCAAGTGGCAACCTCCGACACCTTGACTCTACGTATCCCGTTGAATTTTCACAAGATTACCAAGCTGCCACGACATGGTTACCGGCGTAATTCCACGGTAATGATGCCGATGCGGCATTTACCAAATCTCGCCGCGCCGCTACCTTGGGCACGTGGACCACAAATCCACAAAATCTCAAAACGGAGGATGACAGTGAACTCTCTAACCCGATGGATTATGGCTTGTGTGGTACTGGCCCTTCCCTTGGCGGCCAGCGCGCAGCTCAACTCAAACACCACTAACGTGAGCCTTTCGGCGACCCTCGGTGAATCGCTCTCAGTGACCCTAAACTCAGGTGCCACCCAGTCGATTACTTCGCTGACCCCAGCGGCGGTCAACAACTTCAACGGCGGTCCGGCCAACGTTACGACTGCTTGGGTCTTGAAGCCCGGCCGTACGGCAGTCGCCCTGTATGCATATTTTGATTCGCCAACTTCCGCCATGGTCCACACCGACTCAGGCAACACCATTGACATCCCGGCGGCGGCCATCAAGGCGCAACTGAATGGCGCCGGCGCGCACAACGGCCTGGGCAACAGCCTGGCCAGCACCTTTGGCGGGACTGCAACCGGTCTGCAGCTGTTCTCTCAATCGATCACCGGCACGAACAAGAACTCGAGCCGCACCGACACGATTGGATTGCAACTGGATTTGTCCGGCCCGGCCAACGGCCAGGATATGACTCAGCTTCCGGCGGATACCTACACGGGAACGATGCACATCCGGGCGCAGGCCACTCCGTAATTCATGGTCACAATTTCCATGACGAGGAGTCGTATGAACGCACTGAAGCACAACTCGCAAGGAAACCGGCCCTCCCCCTTCCGGTTTCTGGTCTGCCTGATCACCCTCCTCGGAGCGAGCGTCTGCACGGCACAGACGATCCGCCCGCTTCTTGCCGAGTACGCGACGACCGGCAAGGGGCGAGTCGAGCTGACCAATGACTCCGATGCCCCGTTGACCGTAATCGTCACGCCGAAATCATTCGAGGTGAGCGAGACCGGAGAAATCAGCTACGGGCCTTTGTCGGCAAATGTTCACCTGAAGCTGTCGGCGATGAGCTTCCGCATCCCGCCACGGCAAAGCTATTACGTGTTTTACGAAGCCAAAGCAGACGCACTGCCGGCATGGTTTGTGATGTATTTCGAGTTCAGCGGATTTCCAGTTCGTAACCACTCCGGCCTGAACGTGCAAGTGGACCTTCCACACACGATCTACCTGCTGCCCAAACAATCGTTCAAGCGGGAAGATCTGGAAGTCAGCGCGAAGTTTGACCGTTCCGCCAGCAAGGTCATCGTCACTACGTTCAACCACGGCACCACCGTTGGCCGGGTGTTGATGACAGAGGCACGGCAACGGGGACAGAAGGTTGAGGGTGTCGGCTTCCCGATTTACCCCGAGAAAAAGCGGATTGTGGAACTGCCGTGGGAAGGAGACACCGCCCCGGAGAAAGTCACCCTCAACCTGGATGGCTTCAAAGTGGAGACACCGGTCGAGTAGCCCTATGAACTGGCTGCGCCAAATTTGCCGATGGCTGACCCCGACGCTGCTCCTGTCGGCAACCCTATCCGCGCAGGTATATCGCATCAAGGCTGGTTCTACCGATCAGTACGACGCCAACGGCGGCTCCATAGAAATCAACGGGGGCCGCTTTAGTTCTGGATTCGGCCTTGGCAGCGTAGACGGCGACGTCCGATTCGGCGCCTATGTTCGCGCCAAGGTGCGCGCTTACGATCTTACCCTGGGCGACCAGAGCGCGATGATTGATTTGCCTACCGATCTGTTTGGCTCAAGCCAGCAGGTTGACATTCGCGGCATGTCCTTGGGCGCGAACACTGCCACGACGCAGGAACTGATCTTTGCCGGTTTCAAGTCCGTAAGCTACGGGGCGCCTTTTTTCCGCGCCGCTGACGGCAGGGAACCGGTTGGCATCATCCTTTACTCCCACACATTTAGTGACCGACTGAAGTTCTACAGCCGCAACCTGTTTTCCGACGAGAAAACCTCCATCCAGGGGCTGGAATACCGCGCCAAACCCTGGCTGAAGCTCACGTCATCGGCAGGGATGGGCTCGGGCAAGCCCTACGGCGCGGTCGGGGCCAATGCCGACTTCGGTCAGCTTTCGGTAAAGGCGGCTTACGTATTGCAGGGCAACAATTTCCGGCGCGTACAGTTCGACAGCTTGGCGGTCTCCGAGCCCCTCGGCGCAAATCTCGCGGTGAACTGGAAGCCATCCTCCAAGATCAGCACCGACTTCAGCCACATGAAGCTGAACGGGCTCGTCCTGAAGAACGGTACTCTACCGGGCGCAACTATGGATTCCGCCGCTGTGAATTGGAATGACCATGGGTTTCGCGCCAGTGGAGCGGTATTTACCTCCACGGCTCAGGGCATTCGCAGCAATGCTTTCTCGCTTTCCGGCGGACGCAAGATCCGCAACTGGGCAGAGATCGACGCGAACTGGCTGCAAAGCAAAGCCGTCGGCAACAAGACCTCCACCAATAGCTTGATTACCACCTTTCGGGAGTACGTCTCCCCCCGCCTGGAGCTGGCACAGTTCGTGACCCGCGGCGATGGCAACACGACCGTATCCTTCGGCGGAAACCTGATCGGCAACCGTCTCAGTGTCGGGCTGGAGTACCAGACGATTTATGTTCCCTACGTTCCCGCAAAGCCCTTCACGCAAGCGGCCGTCATTAATGTTCGCGTCCGCCCTTTCGGCAATGTTGAGTTGAACGGCGGAACCGCAGTAGGCGCCGATGGCAAGGTCCGCTACACCGCCTGGGGCAATACCTTGATGGTGCGCAGCCAGAGATACCAGCAGACGCCGGCTGCCATGACGATCCCGAAATACATTATTCGTGGACACGTGGCGGACGAAGCCGGAAAACCGATCCGGGGCGCCGCCCTGCGGATCGGCAAAGAGTTGGCGTTTACCGATTCGGACGGCCTGTTTTTTGTTCGGGCGTCGAAACGCACTGGACTTCCAGTCGAGGTGGCCTTCGACGAGTTCCTGGCACCCGGAAACTGGGAGACAGTGACGGTCCCTGAGAAAGCGAACCCCGAGGTGGAAGCGAATGCCCCGGAGCTTGCGGTGGTGTTACGCCGGGCTTCTTCGCTAGCCAGCCGCCAACCCGTATTAGAGAAGCAAGAAGAACCGGCGACAAGTCATGTCGGTGGGACCCTCCCGTAAAATGGGATTTAAGAGAAGGATCACAAGTATTGCTGCGTCGAGTACGCCTGGGTGGTAACGATCCTCGGGTGGATAACTGAAGCGGGTTCCTTCAGAGAGAGGCATAAACGACGACTCCAGCCAACCTCGTACGCGCAACCGTTCAAGTCCTTTCTCCAGGGTTGAGATTGTCTTTTGATCTGCCTATACATCGAGAGGCGCTGTCTCCAATCCCTTACCTTGATTGACTTGCCCCTCGTCTACCGCCTAACATGGCCGGAAAACTCATGCTCGGCCAAACCATTTCGCACTACCGTATCGTCGAGAAACTGGGTGGCGGCGGCATGGGCGTGGTTTACAGGGCCGAAGACACACGGCTGCATCGCTTCGTTGCTCTCAAGTTCCTGCCGGAAGAAGTTGCCCGCGATCCCCAGGCGTTGGCCCGCTTTCGCCGTGAGGCCCAGGCGGCCTCGGCCCTCAGTCACCCCAACATCTGCACCATCCACGACATCGGGGAGCATGAGGGGCGGGCCTACATCGTCATGGAATCTCTCGACGGCGCGACGTTGAAATATCGCATCGCCGGCCGTCCCATGGAACTCGATCTGGTCTTGTCCTTGGGCATTGAGATCGCCGACGCGCTCGATGCCGCGCACGCGGAAGGCATCATCCACCGCGACATCAAGCCGGCCAATATTTTCGTGACCAAGCGTGGCCATGCCAAGATTCTGGACTTCGGGTTGGCCAAGGTGGCTTTTGGAGAAGGCCGGCCGGCGTCGAGTAAGCCGTTGGAAGCCACCGCAGGCGTGAGCGACCAACACCTGACCAGTCCCGGCTCAGCCTTAGGCACGGTGGCCTACATGTCCCCCGAACAGGTACGGGGAAAGGAACTCGACGCGCGCACGGACCTGTTCTCCTTCGGCGTGGTGCTGTACGAAATGGTCACGGCAACGTTGCCCTTCCGGGGCGACACCTCAGGGGTTATCTTCGATGCCATTCTGAACCGGGCGCCGCTGCCTCCCATACGTCTGAATCCCAGCTTGCCGCCAAAACTTGAAGATATCATCAACCGCGCCCTGGAGAAAGATCGGGAGCTGCGTTACCAGCACGCGTCCGATATGAAATCCGAGCTGCTGCGGCTGAAGCGGGACACTGACACCGGACGCGTCGCAGTCTCTTCCGAGTCGAGTGAGCGCTCGCTTGCTCAACCCGAGCACCGCCCAGTGGAAGCGGCGAGCGTGCCTGCGCAGCCCTCGCGCGCAGGAATGCCTGCGAGACAAGACACCGCCAGCGAACATACAGGGCCAGCCGTCCCCGCGAGCCTGCGCCGAGCGGAGTCCAGGGGTCCATGGCGCGCGAAGCTCGCCACCTACATTGCGGCGGGGCTGGTCGCAGTGGTCATCGTGGGCGGGCTCTACTGGCGCTCGCGTCAAGCACCCAAGCTCACGGAAAAAGACACCGTCGTACTGGCAGACTTCACTAACACGACGGGTGATCCGGTCTTCGATGGAACCCTGCGGCAGGGGCTCTCCTCCCAGCTGGAGCAGTCGCCGTTTCTGAACCTGCTTTCCGATGAGCAGGTGGCGCAGACGCTTGCATTAATGTCCCAGTCCAAAGACGCGCGCGTTACTCGTGAGTTGGCACGCGAGGTTTGCCAGCGCACCGCCAGTGCGGCCACCATCGAGGGTTCCATCTCAGGCCTAGGCAGCCAATATGTTGTGGGCTTGAAGGCGGTGAACTGCCACAGCGGTGAGTTGCTGGCGCAGGAGCAGGCGACGGCCAACGGCAAGGAGCAGGTGCTCAAGGCGCTGGGTGAAGCGGCCGCAAAGATCCGGGAAAAGCTGGGCGAGTCTTTGGCTTCGGTGCAGAAGTACGATGCGCCAGCGGAGAACGTCACCACGCCATCGCTTGAGGCCCTGCAAGCCTACACGTTGGGCTTCCAAGCGATGATTGTGAAAAGTGACTCTCCGGCCGCAATCCCGTTGCTCCAGAGGGCCGTCGCCCTCGACCCTAACTTCGCCATGGCCTATGCGCGCCTGGGGACTAATTATGGCAACCTGGGCCAGACCGATCGCTCCGCCGAGAACATGCGCAAGGCTTACGAGATGCGCGATCGAGTCAGTGAGCGAGAGAAACTCTACATCGTTTCCCACTATGAGCATTTCGTCACCGGAAATCTGGAGGCGGCCCGCAAGGCTTACGAGTTGTGGACACAGACCTACCCGCGGGATGACGGTCCGCAGGTCAATCTCAGCGCTATTTACGGCCTCCTGGGAGATTTCGACAAGGCTCTGGTTGCCTCTCAGGAAGCAGTGAAACTCAATCCTGGAAGCGGACTCAGCTATGGAAATCTGGTGATCGGATACCTAAACGTCAACCGACTGGACGAGGCCAGAGCGACAGCACAGGAGGCCGAGGGCCGCCACCTCGACACCCCGAGCATTCACCTTAGCATGTATCAAGTGGACTTCCTGCAGCATGATGCGGCGGGCATGGAGCGTGAGGCAGCAACGCTGATGGGCAAACCCGGCTTCGAAGACGTTATGCTCGACAACCAGTCGGATACAGCCGCCTGTGCTGGGCAGTTTGCCAAAGCACGTGAACTTACGCGCCGTGCGGTGGACTCTGCTCAGCGTGCCGACGAGAAAGAGACGGCGGCGGGCTACGAGGGGGAAGGGGCATTGCGCGAAGGGCTGGTGAGCAACGCGGCATTGGCAAAACAACAGGCGCACGCTGCCTTGGCGCTCTCCACTGGCAGAGATGTCGAAGCCGTTGCCGCCATTGCCTTGGAGCTTGGCGGCGATTCCGCCCAGGCGATGCGGTTGGGCGATGATCTTGCCAAGCGCTTTCCGCAGGACACGATTGTGCAGTTCATCTACCTGCCGATGATTCATGCTGCTCTGAGCAAAGACCCTGATGCTGCGATCAAGGCCCTGGCTCCGGCTGCGCCATATGAATTGGGGGCGGTTGCTCCGTTCAATTTTGCCGTTTATCCGGTTTACCTGCGGGGCATGGCGTATCTAGCTGCGAAGCAAGGAGCGTCGGCTGCCACCGAGTTCCAGAAGATTCTTGATCACGCTGGAGTCGTCCTCAACGAACCTATCGGTCCTTTAGCCCATCTGGGCCTGGCCCGCGCTTATGCCCTTTCGGGTGACCGGGCCAAAGCGCGCACCGCCTATCAGGACTTCTTCGCCCTCTGGAAGGACGCAGACTCCGACCTCCCCATCCTTAATCAAGCCAAGGCGGAATACGCCAGATTGCAATAGCCAGCGAAAACTCCCACCCATCGGTGGCAGGGTGAGTCGCTCCGCGATGCAAAATGGCCGGCGACGAGCCTGACGCCGCCCTCTCGGCTTCCGGGAGCGTTGCTGGACGGAAGCCGAAGTCCGCACGCGGCGTGGCATAGCCGTCCTGTTGCTGGACGAGATCCATCAATTGCCCGACTGGGCGGCATGCCTCAAGGGACAGTGGGACCGCCGACGAAGGAGTTTTCGTGCCCAGGCTGAACCTTTTTACGCAGTGCCGCTTGCGAGACCTTCTCGGACACACGAAGTAATAGCGGACTCGCAATCGGAGGCTGGGTAAGAGCGTTTCGTGGCCTAGAGTGGCGGACGCGCAGAGCTAGGAAAGAGTTCCGCTTTTGTGCGATTCTGTAGCCTGAGTCGGCGGAGGTGGCGCCGAGGTCGGCACGATGATCCCTGCTTCCTACAAACCGAAAAAGAAGTTCATGCAGCTGGCCATCGCGGAGGCCAAGCGGGCCCGGGACCGAGGCGACTATCCCATTGGCGCGGTCATCACCCGTCTCACGGGCAGGCGCGAAGTGGTCATTGCCAGCGCCGGCAATCGAGTAAAAACATCGGGGTCAAGCATCAAGCACGTAGAGTTGGAAACGCTCAAATACGTATCCAGTGGCTATGGCCGCTACCTGCCCGACTTCGTGCTCTACTCCACCCACGAGCCCTGCGCCATGTGCGCCGGCGCTGGCGTGTGGTCTAGAATTGGCGCGGTGGTCTACGGTGTCTCCCAAGAAGACATTGCCGCTTATGGCCGCAAGCGCGGTACCGCAGAGTACAAATGGCGAGCGTGCCTTATTCCTTGCCGGCTGGTCTTTGAGAAAGGCAATCATCGTATCCCAGTCGTCGGCGGTTTTCTCCGGCAGGAATGCCGAAAACTGTTCAATTACCGAGCTGTATAGCGTCCCCTGCTTCCTGCCAGGGGCTGTGTGGAGTTTGCCAGGCGCCGCCGGAGCGTCGAGCCGGAGGTGATGGCTTGCAAGACGAGCACTTTCGAAAGCCAGCAACGCACGGATCGTCCTTCGGTTCGGGCGGACCTCCACAACGATGGGTTTGCCTTGGGTGGGTGAGTGAAAGGTGAGTTGCGCATTTCCGGCTCCCAACTTCGGGTTGACGCGCAGCGCTGGATCAAAGGTCTGGGAGGGAGAACAAAAATGAAGCTCGGAATGAGAACCTGCAGTTTTTTTCTTTTCTCGATGATTCTCGGTGCGGTTTCGTTAGTGTGGTGCGCCGAGGTAGCTGCGGCGGTCGACGAAATATCCAATTCCGCGCTTACCGTTTCGCTTCGAGACAAGGGAGCAATGTATGAGCTGAAGGGAAGGGGACTCGAAAAGCCGGTGTTATCGGCCCGTGTTGGTGTGCAAGTGGATCATCATTGGCTGTGGTCGACCGATTATCCGGAGGCACACATCGCCGCAACGGAATTTCGCGACCAACTGGGTTCCGGACGTCGGCTGGAAGTGACCTTCACCGCTTGGGCAAACAAACCGGAGCTCAAATATGCGATCGAACTCTATAACGACCTCCCCTTCGGAGATGTTCAGTTGCATCTGGCGAACCGTGGCAGCCATGTCCTGCAGGTACAAACCATGCGCGTTCTGGACGCGAATGGCACGCCAGTGGTTGACCTTGGAGCACCAGAGAATGCGGAGAGAGTATTGTCCGACAGCTTCAGCGAAGACCGCCCGCCGCTACGTATCGTCGACTTGGGCAAGGCCCACGAATACAAGGGCGAAGATTCGTATTCTGATCAATTGACCCCGGTGCATTTCGCGGTCGGCAGCCAGCTACTCTATAACCGCGCAAATCAATATAGCCTCCTTGTGGCTGCGCTCACCTCCGACCGCTGGCTCACTCTCTATCACCTCGCAACTGAGGGCGGGGCGACCGGCCATGCCCACACGACCTCATACGCTGTCGATTGCACCGGCACCACCGAGGTCATGAAGAAGGAATCAATCCGCGATGACCCCGCCGCGCAGCAGATTGAACTCAGCCTTTCGGTGCAGCCCGGCAAAACGATTTCGTCCGAAAAGGTCATGTTCGTTGTCGGAAAGGACTATTACTCGCAGCTCGAGGCGTACGCAAGCGCTATCCGTGTATTGCGCAATGCACGCGTTTCGAAGCCCGCTCCCTGGGGCTGGTGGAGTTGGACAGCCTACTACTACGGCCTGACAGGCGGCGCGGCACTCACCAATGCCGAGTGGCTGGCGCAAAATCTGAAGAGCTACGGCTATGACCTCTTCCACATCGACGAAGGCTACGAGTACGCCAACGGTGAGTTTACAACCCCGAATGCTGCTCTGTATCCGAGCGGGGTTCGAAGCTTGGGATACCAGGCGACGTCCATGGGTTTGCGGTTCGGCATGTGGATCGCGCCGTTCCGCGTATCCGAGCGGTCGTCCGTCTTCAAGAACCATCCCGACTGGCTGGTACACGATGCGAACGGCAAGCCGATTCAAATGGGCTTTGTTCAGGACAGTCGCGATCCGCTCTATGTGCTCGATACGACGCATCCCGGCGCTCAGGACTACCTGCGCCAGACCTACCGCATTCTGTCACGTGAATGGAACGTCCGTTATCTGAAGATGGACTTCATGGACGACACGGCCATCGAGGGGTATCACTATCAGCCAAACACCTCAGCGATCGAAGCCCTGCAGACCGGGCTGAAAATCATTCGTGATTCTGTGGGTCCCGATGTCCTGCTCGACAAAGACGGTTGTCCGATGCTTGCGGCCGTTGGATACACGGACCTGGGCAGAACCTCCACCGATACTGGCCATTCTTACAAAGGGACAAAAGAGGATGCCGTGGGAATCGCGGCCCGCTATTACATGGACGGCAACTTCTATCGTGCCGATCCCGACGCTTTCACTGTGTCTGAACAGCTGATAACCGATCAATCCTGGCACACACAAAAATCTCCTCTGTCGCTCAATGAGGCTGAGGTGTCTATCGCACTGGCGGCGATTGCCGGCGGCATGTTCGAGATAGGCGATGACCTGCCCACGCTAGGAGCGCAACCCGAGCGGCTCAAGCTCGTAAACAACAAGGATCTGCTCGATATGGTTCGATTGGGTCGAGCCGCAAAGCCCATCGACCTGATGACTTATCGCGACGAAGATGAGCAGCCGAGCATCTTTTTCCTGCGCGAAGATGACCGGCAATCTATGCTGGTTGTCTTCAACTGGACCGCATCGCCCCGCAGCCACAAGTTCGATTTGGCTGAGTTGGGATTTGCTGGAAAAATCGACGCCACAGCTACAGACGTGTTCCACCGCGAGCAGACGCTAAAAATAGAGAACGGCATCCTGAACATTCAGGCCCAAGCGCCGCGCTCAGTTCGCGTGCTCAAAATCCTAAACAACGCGGTCCCGGCCAAGGCTCCGAACGTCGATGTGAAGGTCGGTGGGAATACCAACATTGGACAGTCCGCGGAATTCCGGGCTGTCACAGACTCATCTGGAGTTCCGGCAGTCGGGTACCACTGGGAATTCGGCGACGGAATCACGGTGGACGGAGCCTCCGTCGTTCAGCATGCCTACACCCGCACGGGCAACTTCAGAGTGCTATTGAGAGTGGAGGGTCTCGATGGAGTCCCAGCGACTCGCGAGGTGCCTGTGACCGTGGGCGGAACCCTGAAAACTACGTTCGAGGTCCAGGACAGCCGCCGCTACCAGGAACCTTGATTCGACAACCAAGTTCCTACAAAGCATGACCTGGCCGCGAAACCCAGGGCTCCACTTCGCATCGGGAAAGCCACGACCTTCGTGAGCTGATACGCGCAGCTCCCCTTTCCTGATTTGGGGCTCGCCCTTTGTTAATGGGCTGCCTTCTCCATCCAGAGCGCGAGTTCAACGCATATTGTGGAATCGCAATCTCACAAGTGGCGGGAACGGCAGGTCGGGCCATGCTCGGACGGGAATCGTGATCGACAGACGCTATTCCGCCCCCCGATGCGATCCTCTCCGCCAGGGTGGTCGCTCGTGGACAGGCACCTGTGCGCAGGCCAAAGCTACTGCCTTTTCTTGGAACAGGTCATGCAACGACGCTATGTGAGTAGGCCATTCGCATTTGTATCCTGTAGGCGTGGCACATGATACGGGCTTAGAAGTGAAAACCTTAGAGACACCAACGCGGGCCGATTTTTCGAGGCTGGCCCGCGCCGACGAACAACCCTGTGTTTCCATCTATCTGCCCACTCACCGCGCTGGGGCAGAGACGTTGCAGGATCCGATTCGGCTAAAAAACTTGCTGCGCGAAGTAACCGAGGGGCTTCTGGCCGCTGGCGTCGGTAGCGCGGAGGCTAAAGTCATCGTCGAGCCGCTCATTCCCCTGACGGATGACTCTGTGTTCTGGCAACATCAAGGAAACGCTCTTGCGATTTTTCGCAACCCAGGAGTGACAAGTCTATTTCGCATGGACCTGCCCTGGCCTGAGCTGGCGGTGGTCGGGGAGAGTTTCCACGTGAAGCCGCTCCTGGCCGAAATCGCGGACCAAACACGTTTTTATATCCTGGCATTGAGCCAAAAGCAGGTTCGGCTTTTTCGAGCGACCACGAACGACATTGCCGAGGTGGCAGTGCCGGGGTTTCCTGCGAATCTGCCGACGATCACGCGTCGCCACGCGAGGCGAGGGCTGCAAGCACATTCCACAGGGCCGTCTCAGCGCGGCGCCCATGGTCTAATCCTTCACGGAAACGGGAGGGACGGCAAGGACATTCTCCCTGCTTACTTCGGCCAGATCGACCAAAGGTTGCGCGCGGTGTTGGTCGAGCCCGGTGCGCCGCTGATCCTGGCCACCGTCGATTACCTCTATTCCATCTACAGAAAAGTAAGCTCACTGCCGGAATTGGCGGTTTCCTGGGTCTCGGGAAACCCTGACGCGCTCACGCCCTCGGAGTTGCACGCTCGAGCGCTTCCCATTGCCCAGGCTGAGTTCCGAAAATCGCGTGCCCAGGCGGTTGACCGTTATTTTGAGCTGTGTCTCACACCGTCGGCATCGAACGATCTTCACGAAATCTTGAGTGCGGCCCACTCGGGAAGAATCCGAGACCTATTTGTGGCAGTCGGGGTCCAGATTTGGGGCCGCTTTGACGAACGTACTTACCACACCGTGGTGTTGGAGAACCCAGAGCCGGTGGCCCAGGATCTGCTGAACTTGGCGGCGGTACACACCTATGCCACGGGTGGCAATGTGTATGCCGTTCCAGCCGAAGAGGTTCCCGGCGGAGGTGTAGTGGCTTCCGTGTTCCGCTATTGATGTACGGGGTCGGAGCAACGCACAATGCAAACATATCGTGGTATTTCGCAGTTTGGCCTCATGTCTGCGTGATTGCACCAGAACTCCAACAGCCCCAGGCGGGGCGTGCCGTCCAGGTGAAGCACCTGCCTGCTCACCAAACTTCTGCAGCAAAGCGGCGAATCGGGCAAGCGGGGCAGGCGTTCGTCGCACGCCGCCGGAGTCGCAATCAGGGACTAACACTGTCACAGGGCAGAGAGCGGCGCCTTACCGTGGGGAATATAATGACGTGCACATGGCCCTCACCTCTGGCGCAAAGCTCGGACATTACGAGATCGTCGAGCTGCTCGGTGCGGGCGGCATGGGAGAAGTGTACCGTGCCCATGACGAGCACCTCGCTCGCGACGTCGCTATCAAGGTTCTTCCTGCCGGAACACTGAGCGACCAATCCGCACGCAAGCAATTCCGCAAAGAAGCGCTGGCGCTTTCTAAACTGAATCATCCCGGCATTGCCACCGTTTACGACTTCGACACCGAGGAGGGGGTGGACTTCTTAGTGATGGAATACATCCCCGGGACCACGCTGAGCGAGAAGCTGGCGGGGCGGCCACTGCCGGAAAAGGAGGTCGTCGCGCTGGGGATGCAACTCGCCGAAGGCTTGGCGGCGGCGCATGCCGAAGGGGTGGTGCATCGCGATGTCAAGCCGGCGAACCTGCGGCTCACGAGGGACGGACGGCTGAAGATACTGGATTTCGGACTGGTGAAACTGTGGCAACCGGTGGTGGAGAGTGCTCCGACCGAAACCCTCACGGAAGCGCGAACGGTGGCTGGGACGCTGCCGTACATGGCACCGGAGCAGTTGCTGGGCGGAGAAATAGACGCCCGCACGGATATTCACGCCGCCGGGACAGTGCTGTACGAAATGGCGACCGGACAGCGCCCGTTCGGCAAGCTGGATCGCGCACAACTGATCGGGGCGATCCTGCAGCAGGCCCCGGCGCCGCCCGGGCAGGTCAACCCCCAAGTGTCGGCGGAGCTGGAGCGGATCATCGGCAAGTGCCTGGAGAAAGAACCAGAGAACCGCTACCAGTCAGCCAAAGAACTGGCGCTGGATCTGCGGCGGCTGGGTATACCGAGCACGGTCACCGCTTCCTGGCGAACGGTCGCGAAGCCCCGGTCAAGAGCTGGAAGAAAGGTCCTGCTGGGCCTGGGCGGATTGCTCGCGGTCATCGCCCTGCTCGTCGGTTTGAACGTGAACGGATGGCGAGAGCGACTGCTGGGAGTGGCGGCCGGGGCACAGATTCACTCGCTGGCAGTGTTGCCACTGGTTAACCTTTCGGGCGATCCGGAGCAGGAGTATTTCGCCGATGGGATGACCGAGGAGCTGATCACAGATCTGTCGAAGATCAGCTCGCTGAAGGTAATATCGCGGACCTCGGTGATGCAGTACAAGGATGCCAGGGAGCCGATCCGGCAGATCGCACGCGAGCTGGGGGTGGAGGGGGTGATCGAAGGCTCGGTGCTGCAGGCAGACGGCCGGGTGCGGATCTCGGCGCAGTTGATTTACGCGCCGAGCGACACTAACGTATGGGCGGAAAGCTACGAGCGCGACCTGCACGATGTCCTGATGTTGCAGGGAGAGGTGGCCCAGGTGATCGCGAACCAGGTCAACGCCAAGGTGACGCCGCAAGAGCGGGCCCGGTTGGCGGGGCAACGGCCGATCGCTCCGGAAGCACACCAGGCCTACCTCAAAGGCCGCTACTATTGGAACAAGCGTACGGAAGAAGGCATCCGCAAGGCGATTGATTATTTTCGGCAGGCGGCAAGCGAGGAGCCGAATTACGCTCTAGCCTATGCCGGGCTGGCGAACGCGTACGTGGTATTGGGGCTGTACAGCAACGCCCCTTGGCAGGAGACATACCTGCAGGCAAAGGCGGCGGCCACCAAAGCGCTGGAGATTGACGACAACCTCGCCGAGGCCCATGCCGCTCTGGCGGTGGTCCGGGCGGGGGAGCAGTGGGACCTGAGAGGGGCGCTGGCGGAGTTTGCTCGTGCCATCCAGCTGAACCCCAATTATGCGACCGCCCGCCAGTGGTACGCCGAATATTTGATCTGCCAGGGCGACACCGACCAGGCGATCGCCGAGATTCGCAGGGCGCAGGAACTGGACCCACTCTCGCTGGTGATCAATTCGACTTACGGTTACATCCTGTTCCAGGCGCGCCGTTATGACGATGCGCTGGCGCAAGCGCAGAAGACGATGGAAATGGATGCGAACTTCTATCCCGCTCATCAGCTTCTGGCAGAGGTATACGAACAGCGAGGCATGTTCGAACAAGCCATTATCGAGCGCCAGAAGGCATCCGTGCTTGGGGGCGAGAGCGCCGAAGAGGCCGAGCGGCGAGCCGTGCTTTTGAAGACCGCCTATGCAGAGAAGGGCGCCAAGGCCTATTGGGAACAACGGCTGCAACTGGCGATGAAAGATGCAAAGTATTCAAAGGATCTTCCTTACGAGCTCGCCGATTCGTCTCCCTACCGGCTTGCGGTCTTGAATGCGCGGGTGGGGCGCGACGAAACGGCGGTAGAGCTGTTGCGAAAGGCCTTCGATGAACGCGATTTCGGTCTTTACCTGATAAAGACCGCTCCGGCACTCGATAAGCTGCGCTCGGACGCACACGTGGCAGGTTTGATGTTGCGAATTGGGGTCACAGAAAACCAATAAGCGGAAGAAGGGAGAAGCGATATGGCGCGCAGAGGTCACGGCAAGAAGAAGGCTGGTCCCAAGAAAGGGACAAAGAAGCCGGCGAAGAAGAAAAAGAAGAAGTAGGGAGGCTCACAAGCGAATCCCGCGTGAGCCCACCGGTGGCGGGGAGCAGGGAAGGTGTGCGTGGGAGGGAGTGTGTGTGCTTGTCGCCCTCGTCCCGTTGGGTGCGCCTGCCGTCCCTGCACCGAGAACCCAGGACTTACTCCCTCCCGAGCCATGCGCAGTAGTTACTCCAGCCCCTGCGCAGAAAGCAAACTGCTCGACAGCCAGGCAAGGTGGGTGCGACTCGCCGGGTATCTGGTGCGAGAGAGGGAGCGCAGCGACCGCGCCAGGTAACGGCGGGCGATGCAGATACAGGGCGGGATAGCCCCGACGTCCTGAATGATCTGCGTCGCCCGGCGTAGATCGGAAGCGGAGGCCTGGCCCCCGGTCAGGAAATGTTGCAGGAACCCGTGAGCGCGGCCACGGCTCAATCGGAGGGCGAGCAGCATGGGCAACTTGAGGCGGGCATTCTTGAGATCGGCGGCGAAGCTTTTGCCGGTGTCCCGCGGATTGCGGATCACATCAGTAATATCGTCAGTAATGAACAGCGCCATGCCGTAGTTGTAGCCGTAGGCAGCGAGGGCCCGGACCTCGGAGGCCGGTTTTCCCGCCAAGAGGGCGCCACAGCGGGCAAGGTTCGACATGAAGTATCCCACCCCCAGCCCGATCACGCGGTAGTACTGGGAAAGGGGAAGGCTTGTCCTCGCACTGTAGTAGAGGTCCAAATACTGGCAGAGGTAAAGATCGCGGAGCATTTCGTTCAGGATTTTCAAGACCAGGCAGGGATGCTTGAAAGGGCCGCGGTCAAGCTCAGAGCTAAAGGTCCTGAGCGCGATGCACTGCATGAGTTCGGCGGCGATGATGCCGTAATTGACGTTGTATTGTCGGGGGAAGGCGGGTCGGCCGAAGCGCAGGACGCCGGCATCGAAGATGTCGTCAGTAATGATGGTGGATGATTGCAGGAGATGAACGGCGGCGGCCAACCTTTTGATCGTTGCGCCATCTTTCGCCGTCCGGCAGAAAGCATGCCAGAACAAGAAAGGATAGTCCGAGGGTGATTGTTGGCGCAGAGCGAACAGCATCATTCGACGCAGGTGACGGTCGCGTGGACTGAGGTTGTCGAGCAGCAGTTTTCTTGAAAGAGCCTCAACTTCCCGGAATTGAGTGCGAAAGCTTAGCTCGCAATTGTCCAATGCTGACCTCGGGAGCGTCGCCTCCGATTCACGTGGAACAGTGGGACCCACGAGCAACACGGTGGGAGGGCAAGCATTTGTCAAGGCAGGGATTGTAGCTGCCGCAACCGTGCTGCGGCAACCAGGCGCAGCGGGAGCACGGCAGCCTGGACTTCGACTGCAGGTGGAAGCGGTTTCATCCCCTCGCATGATGCTGGCGCTTAAGTCGTTTCTTCACGGCCGAAATTGTTTCTTGATGTTCCTGGACTGTTAAGCTGCTACCTCAACGGGGCGAGTCCGAGCCTCAAAGACATCGAGAAACACTTGTGTATCACGACGGTCGCGGAATCTGCCAGTAGCGTCACAGCCGTGAGGTATCCACGCTCGGAACTTATTCAACAGCGGTCGACATCGCGTCGACGTTGCGGTTTGCAGCACAGCACGCTTGACGGGGACGAGGAGACGAAGTGGCCAAATTTTTGCCCTTGCAGCCACGCGGAGCTGCATTTCTTTCAGGCGATGCCCGGGTGAGCCCGAGCCGGGCGGAATGTATCGAGCCCCAAGGCGGCTTGGGCCGTCTCACTCAAGTGTGACTCACTTTCCTACAGGTGAATGCCGGGAAGTTGGCGTCAAGACTGTTAATGCGCCGAAGGTCTCTTTCTTCACCGGACCTCATAGCTGCTCTGCGGTCGATCATCCACAACTCTGGGATAATCTCCCCCACAGCTTCCCATGGCAGAAAAGTCTAACTACCGAGTTCTCTGAATCTACAATTCCTACGGCGTTCGTAACGGCGTTGATGTTGGCTGCTGCTATATGCCGGCTGCCAAGCCCAAGCGATAATTCCACCTTGGATGCCGTGGCATCCAGATAGTGGCAAGCCGATAAAATGACCATCGCGGCTGACCACAAATGCTCCATCCAGCTGCGCCAGTTCCTTGATCGTTCCGCGAAGATTGGGATCGTTAACGTGACGCATCGGCTCGGGGTGGCCACTGGGTCACGGGCCACACGTGTTTTTTAACGCGACCGTATGGCTGCGTATCGCTCAAGTTATTGGCTTGAGATTCTTATTCGTGCCCATCACTCTGGTGGCTTACATCGGAACTGTCGCGGAGAAGAACAATGCCGTGGCCGGCATCATCATCTTCATGCGCAATATGTTCTTCTCATTCATTTTCTTATGGGTGCCCCGGGATGGGTGACCCAGCATCGAGGAACATGTGGTCGCCCAGCATTGCCCGTGGTCATGAAAAACCAAAGGGGCGGATTGCTTCCTAGCTGTTCGTCGCTCGTTCAGAATGTCGGACTGCCAACGGAGATTCGTTGATGAACACAAGCCGACTTGTCGTCCCTAATCCTTTCGATATACGCTCTGGTACTCACCGGCGGCTGGATCGAGAGCCAACTGCGCGAGTGTCGCATGAAAAAGATGGCCGGCAATCCCGACGGGGAACGCTTTCGGAAGGGCGCGGCCAAATACGCCGCCTACCTCAAGACGGCCGAGGGCCGATTGCGCCTCGACCTGGCCTTTGCCACTTTGCAGGAATTTCTCCCGCAGGCCACACGATCCTTGCACGCCCTGGATCTTGGGTGCGGTACGGGCGCCATCGCGGTGCGCCTGGCGCAAGTTGGCCTCCAGGTCACGTTGCTGGATTCCTCTGTGGCGATGCTGAAGTTCGCGAAGCGTGCCGCGCGGGAAGCAGGAGTTACGGATAGGATTGCGCTGACACACGGCGATACCGCCCAATGGGCAGACTTGTTCCAAGCCGGGTCATTTGACCTAATTCTCTGCCACAATATCCTGGAATATGTTGAGGACCCGAGTGTTGTGTTGCGCAATGCGGCTCGCGCCCTGAGTGATCCGTCCAGCATCATCTCGGTTTTGGTGCGTAACCAGGCAGGTGAGGTGTTAAAGGCCGCGATACAAGAAGGCGACTTGGCCGCGACTGAGCATAACCTCACCGCTGAGTGGGGACATGAGTCCCTATACGGCGGGAAGGTGCGACTGTTTGCGGCAGAGAGCCTGCACGCCATGCTGGTAGCAGCGTCACTCTCGGTAACTGTCGAACGTGGTGTACGGGTCATGTCGGATTACCTGCCGCCAAGGATTTCCCGAAATGATGAGTACGAGCGGATCTTTGAGCTAGAGCGCAAGCTGGGCAGGCGGCCGGAGTTTGTTGCAATCGCCCGCTACACGCATTGCCTGGCACATCGCGCAGGTCCAGTGATGCAGGACGGCACATGAACAACGTCACAGGCCAGTCTTCGTCGTCCGAATCTCGCGTGATGGCGGGTGATGCCCATGTTGCGCTCGGGCTCGGGCTCACCAACGAGTGTAATCTCGCCTGCGCCTTCTGCTATCGCGATCCGACCCGCGCGGATCGTCTCTCCCTCGATCAAGTGAAGGCAGTTATGGAACGTCTGCCCGTACGGTCGGTGAATCTTGGCACCGGTGAGAACGGCATGCATCCCGATTTCAAGGCAATACTGGCCTATTTGCGGACGAAACCGGTCAAGCTCACCATCACTTCCAACGGTCATAGTGTTGTTGTTCTGGAAGACAATGAGTTGTCTGCCTTCCACGACATCGAGTTCTCTCTCGATTACCCCACGCAAGCGGAACAGGATGCACAGCGCGGGCATGGCAATTGGGCACTGATCCACCAGCAAGCGGAACGGTGTCTGAGGCTGCACGTTCCTGTAACCATCATCGCCGTCATGATGAGGTCGAACCACTTGCGTCTAGCGGAGGTGGCGCGAGTAGCCAAACAGTTTGAAGCTCCTTTGCGAGTGAATGTGTACCAAGCCGTGCGATCGGACATCTATGCTCTGAGCTACGAAGAGTACTGGGAAGGGTTCCGGCGCCTCTTTGCCGAGACCGACATAATCGCTATTGGCGAGCCGCTCGTTCGCGCAATGGCGGGACTCCCACCGCTGCGAGCCGGTTGTGGCCTGGGGACCGTCCGAGTGACACCACGAGGCACGACACAACCCTGCGTTTATTGGCCAGGATCGGGTGAGCCGCTGTCGGAGTTGATCACTGCGGGGATCGATATTCTTGGCTCCCCGCCCTTCGAGCAAGCGCGGACACTTCCCGAGGCTTGCCTGCCCTGCGAGTTTCGGGATTCATGCCATGGCGGGTGTGCCGGACGACGGCGCTTGCAGGGCGCGCTGATGCAGCCCGACTACTATTGTCCGATTATTCGCGGACAACGGCCGACGCTGCGCATCCGCATGGCCGCCAACCGCGATCTGCCCAAGCTGAGCAGTTCCTGCACTACCGTAGTGATTGCCAGAGCGGCTGATTCGTCAGCGGGCTAAGTCGTCGCAGCCTGCGAATCGCCTCTGGTCGTGACAGCGGTCTTGGGCTGGCTGGCGCGAACATTCGCCTATTGTGCGTCCATCCATTTGTCGGAGCCCGTCAGCTTGACCGACACATTCGACAAGAAGAGGTGCAACGGCTTGCCGTCGGCAGTACCGCGGTGCTCGGTTGAGAACAGAATTGGACCTGCCTTTTTGTAGCCTGCCCACGTTGCGAAGACTCGGCTCGGCGGCTTGGCCCCGCCGCGGTGGTAGACAAAGTATACGACGCGGTTGTCTTTGCCGACGTAGAGATCCCAGGTGTCGCCGGGCGTGTAACCGCCATCTGCGGGATACTTCACCGGCACCAGTTCGGCCATGCCGGGGCCCACTGGCAGGTTAAACTTGCCTTGATCGATTGCGCTGGCGTTCTTATCCCAATAAGCATGGAACGGGAATAGAGCCCAATAGTTATCGTTGACGAAACTCGGGTCGACTTCGTTCTTCACGGCGTCGGGCTGGCTGCTGAGCTCGGAGCGCATGTAGGTAACCTTGACCGGCTTGCCGTCTTTGTCCACGCCTTCAAAGGTAACCTTGTTCGTCTTAGGCTCCCACTCCCACTTGTGAGCGGCTTTGAACAGTCCAGTAATGTCCGCGTTCCAGGTGTAGCGGATAGCCTCAACTTGATCCCACGAATCGATACCGTAGGTCTTGGCGACCTGATCGAGAATTGGCGAGCGTTGCTGCGCTCGGACGTTTGAAGCAAGGGCCAGCACTCCGCAAACCAGAAGACCCATCACGGTTAAACTGCGGGTATTTCTCATTGAGTTCGCTCCTCTGTGAATTGAACGAATGCTGCATTGGATGACGAGCAAAGGCTTCCGGATACAGGCGTCAGCTGTACACCCCGTTGCCGAAAGCACATTGATGATCGAATCAGTGCCCCCACACTGATCTCTACGGTTGAGAGAGAAGACATCGCCTCGACGACTTCATCCGTGGTCACCATGGCACTGGCGTAGTTTGGGATATTGATGTCGAGAGCAGCGTGCATTTCCTCATCCCCGTAATCCGCGGTCGCGTCTTTTACCATTGTGACCTCGTAGCCAAGCTCCGCGGCATAACGAACCGTGGCCTCCACACAGGTATGGGCTATAAGTCCAATGACGATGAGCTGATGGATGCCGTGTTTCTTGAGCTGCAAATCCAAATCCGTGTTGGCGAAACCACTTGAACCCCAATGCTCATGGGCGACAATTTCGCCAGGTTGAGGCCCGAACTCGCGGCGGATCTCGCCGCCCCACGTGCCGTATTCGAATGCTTTGTGCAACCATGCTGCCTTTTGGACAGGTGCAATGTACTTCCAACTTTCGTAGTCGCCGAAGCGGTAGCGACGATGCAGCGCATAGAAGACGCGAAGCTCCGCCTTCCGCGCAGCATTCAGGACTCCCTCGGAAATGAAATCGTTGTAGGGATCGATGACGAGGAGTGCCGTGATCTCTTTGTCATACTTCAGGTTTGCCATGTTGTTTCCTCCTCTGCCCTCACCTGAATCGAAAGTCAGATAGGCTGAATGCGAGCTTCAACCAACAGAATCACTTGTTCCTAAGGCGTGGGCCCGGCGACCGTCAGGCGCCGCGCAAATCGGCGATCACCCTGAATTTTCGAATATCCAGCTTCCCGTCCAGGAGTGTCGGGGCGTCCGCAAGGAAACGGCGGAGAACCGGATTCTCCAGATGTCTGTTCAAATGTTCTTGCGATTGGTAGCGCTCGTAGAGGAACCACAAACCGGGATCTGCGGTGGAGCGGTGCAGATCATAGATCATTACTCCGGGGTCCGAACGGGACGCTAGAACCAGCGCCTCAAGCCGACCCGCAAGCTCTTCTTCCTTGCCAGCTGTGCTACGCAGGAACACAGCGTTAGCGACGGACTCTGTCATGTTCGCTCTTCCACGTCGGTGATCAGCTCCACAACAACAAGCCTTCGACTCAGCCTCGCACCTGCGATGATGCTCACTAAAATTACTTAAGCCGTGACCTTCGATCCTCTTGCATTCGTCACAGGGGTCTCCTTGCTGAACTCATCAATGGATGTTGTGATGCCGGGCAGGGCCTTCAAGGTGCGGAAAGGCATGTTAGCAAAACTTTGGTTGCGTATCCAGACCCAGCGCAGCTAGTGGGTTGCGGACTGTGGCACGGCCGGTCGAGTGATTCGGCGCAACAGGATGACTGCCGAGGTCATCGCGACGCATCCGTATTCCAGCAGCATAATCCAGTCAGGAACCAACCACGGTCGCCCCAGGGTGCGCAAATGCCAGACGTAGTACGTTGGAATAATGCTCACCGTCCAAATGATGATCGGCAGCGTCGATGCCGACCGCAGGAACGGCAACAGCCAGAGAAGGTACCACGGATATACGACTGGTGCACAGAGAAGCGATGCTGCCATGGGCCATGCAAATGCGTCCGGGTAGCATGCCGCAGACTTTCTTCTAAACCAAATTGCGACAAGAAAGCCGACAAACGTCGCCCACCCTACTACAAGCTGCGGAGCCGCCACTCGCTCGAGCGTTGCAAACACCGGATCGTTAAAGCGGAAACTCTGCACGTAAGTGCCGAGCGAGCCGATCGGAATCTCCCCGTGGTTGAAAAATGGGACGTAGAGGAGTCCGACCACGACTGCCGCCAGAGCGGCATCGCGGACACGAACCCGTCGCCAGTAGAGTGGCAACAATACAATCGGGAGCAATTTCACTGCAACCGCCAACCCAAATGCCACAGCGGCAACCGCGCGCCAGCGCCGTGCGAGCGCGGCGACGGACACCAAGAGCAACAGCACGCCGACAATATCGATGTGACCGCTGCCCGCTACTTCTGTCGCAAGCAGCGGGTTCCAGGCATAAGCCAAAACCCAGTGCTCTGCCTTCCCGGTGCGACGCAAGACGTCGAGCAAAATGAGAACAATGGCCCAACAGCAAATTACGAATGCGACTTTCAGCGCAAAGACCGACTCATGAATCGCTGTTACGGCACGGAAGAAAAGCTCAGCGCCTGCCGGATAAGGGCTGGGCAAATCCGGATGGTTTAGCGTGCGCGTCTCGATTGTGTGCAATGCTTCGAGCGCAGGATCGTTGGGAACGACAAGATAGGGGTTATAGCCGAGCCGCTGCACGCGGCCATCCCACAAATATCGATGAATATCATCGTCGGAACCCGGCGGCATCCGCAGGAATAGAACCTGCCAGAGAGCAGCCAGTGCCAGCCCCACGACGATGACCCGCCGGGGGAACCTGGGCGTGAGGAAGAATTCACGAATCGCAAGCAGGTACGCGATGCTGGCAGCGCCCAGCGGGACCAGGAACGACGCCCCACCCATCCTGCTGAATTCCCGTGAGCAGATCGACAGCGCCACAAACAAGATGGCACCGAGGCCGTACAGCCTGTGGGAGGGAGCAAGCTTCACAAGCCGGTTGTGCTGGTCCGCAGCTGCGCTATCGACTGTCCCCACTGTTTCAGCCAGTCCGCCGTTCGCGGCGCGTGGGCTGGAGCAAGTTCCAGTTCCCCGGCCAGCCGCACCAAGTCGGCTGCCACGTCAATATCGTAAAAGGAATTCGTAAATGCTACGGAAAGCTGCAGCGTGCGAGCACGTCTGAGCAGTAACTCGAGCGCACTGCGGGTGCCCATGCCATCGCCTTCGAAAAGTGTCGGATGGGAGGCCTTGGCTCCTACCAGATAATAGCCTCCATCGTCTGTCGGCCCGACCACCACATCATGCGAGGCGAGCGCATCGAAGGCGCCTCGCAGAACAGATCGTGGCAGGTGCGGGCTATCACTGTTGAACGCGATGACGCGTCGTCCCCCAGCCGCGAAATGCCTGAATACCGAGGTCAGGCCTGCCGCAAGTCCCTCACCTGTCTGCGCGACAACGCGTACCGTGTCGCCCGCCAAGCGAGCCAGATCGCCCACATCGGAGGCAGGACACATGACGGCAACCTCGACACTGCCAAGCGACTGCGCTAGCGCCATTGTGTCCTCGAAAAGACAGCGATAAAGCGAGGTCACCGCAGGTGGAGGAAGGCAATCTGCCAACCTGGTCTTGACCATTCCCGGTCTCGGAGCTTTGGCCATGATGACTAACGTGCAATCTCCTGTGCGTGCGCGCACCCTGGTTCGACTGGAAGATTCCATAGGAGATGCCGGGGCCAGGACTCACGCTGCCAATGGCATTCCAGCCCGTCGATGCCGGAAATAATAGCGCACTATCAGGCTGAGAATGAACCACGCCGCTCCAACACTGCCCTTCACCGTACCGCTGATCTTCGATTTCCCGATGCGGGGATAATAGCTGACCGGCACCTCGACAATTCGGAATCCCTTCAGAGCCCCTTTCAAGATCATTTCAACCGCCCAGCCGTAGGTGGCCTCTTCGAGTGCGAGTTCATGGAGGACATCGGCGCGTGCCGCGCGGAACGGGCCGAGGTCACTGATCTTCAGGCCATATAAGACCTTGATCAAGCTGGCGGCGAGCCAATTACCAAACGCAGCGTGCCACGGGAGCGCCCCGGGGATGCGTTGCACCCCGAGGCGCGAACCCAGTGTGATATCCGCCCGACCGTCGCTGATGGGAGCGAGAAGAAGCGGCAGTTCAGCGGGCCGATCACTGTAATCGCCGTCAAGGAACACGACGACATCGGGTGCAGCGGCCTTGGCGAGCCCGGTAAGACATGCACGGCCATACCCGCGTCGAGGTTCGTGAACGACGTGTGCTCCCATCTCCGCCGCGAGCTCGGGTGTGCCGTCAGTGGAGCCGCTGTCAACCACCAGGACCTCGGTGATGAGATCGGCCGAGAGATCGGCGAGGACGCGGCGGATAGCGGACGCTTCATTATGCGTAGGAATAATGACCGAGACTCGCATTGAACCTTGGCTCCAAATCACCACCACGGAGAGGACGGATGCCGCTGCGCCAGCCACGCGTCTATACCCCATGACCTGCCCGCGCGCCCCACGGCTAGCGCGAGGGATGCGAGCACCGGAACTAGCAGTTCCCAGATCCACGCCGTGCCCCACTCTGACACCCAAAGGCTGGCCAGGTACAGAAATGTTACAAAGGCGACTGGGCGAGTCAGCAGGCCGACGACCAGCAGGATCCCAAGAGAGATTTCGGTCAGTGCCTGCATGGGAGCCGCCATCGCGGCGTGGCTCGCCGCGAGCCCCATGACCGCTTTCCACGGGGCCGGCGAATGACCCTGCTTGATGTAGTAGTTGATCAGGCCCGCGTAGCCCGCGGGACTATAGAGGCCTTTGCCCAAATTCTCGAAGAACACCCACACGAACATAGCACCGATCGTCAGCCGCACGATTGCCAGACCGTTTGCCGCCTGCGGTTGCTGGGCCACTGTGGTTCCCTCCTTTCGCATTGAGGTTGCGTCCGTTGTCATGGTGATCCTCGCATCCAATGGATGCTATACCAGATCGGAAATATTCGACAGGCTCAAATCTTGTCGCAACGAAGCGATGAGAACTACTTATCGCCAAAGGCCCTTCCTCCGTGGCCCTGACAGCTCGCGTTGGCTACTGGCGAAGTTTCGATTCATGTCCGCCGTAGTGTGCTACGACCTTTAGGTACGCGGGGTGTCGACTGGATTCCTTCCTCGAAGGTGACGTGGAGGCCTCCCTGGATCCGATTTGGATAGGGTCTACTACCGGGAAGAATGTTTTGACAAGCACCGGGGCCGGGCCTAAAATCCGCTCTAATCCACAGCCGTCGGGTCTACCCGCTCAGGTTCCTGATCACACCCGAGGAGGAAGGACATGGGGCTCTTCCCTCCGAAAGCAAACTGGCCGCTGCCGTTCACTTGCACGCCCCGCAGCGCAAGACTTGCCCCCACCCAAACTATTCGGGTTTATACCTGTGTCCTGTGCGTGTTGGCTTGCGCTTCCTTGTCGGGTTGCGGCGGCACCGTGGTCTACCCGATTGGGAGTGACACTTGCCCAGTCAAACAAGGGCCGACCATGGTCGGCTCCCTGGCGCCTACTGGCACAGCGGGTTTTATCCCTGCGGATGTCTGGTTCGTGGGCAGGGGGGACACGATCGCGCCCACCGTCTCCGAGGTGGATGTCGGTTGTACGGACTCACAGGACCCCAATCATTCGGCCCAATGCCGAATCACGCCGGCAAACATTATTTGTACCGCAGGAGACGGGCAGCCAATCGAGCAGATTCATGGAGCGTGCCTGGCGGTGCAACTTCTGGAATGCCCGGATGGCATGGGAGGTTGCAGCGACCCCAACCTGCTGAAATTTGGGCCGGCCAGTCCGTTTCCCGTCTTGCCGCCGAGCGTCCCCCGCACTAAAAATGATCCTACTTTTCAGTTGGTGCCCGTGGTGACGCCACAGACTTCTACGGGGTGCTACCAGGAGGGCTACGTTGGCCCTGTCGGCGCGAGCATGAGAATGATCGTTACACCCGCGATGTCCGAAGGGGTATTCGAGGTTCCTCTCAACTACGATCACTTCGCGGCAGAGGAGCACTGGTCCTTTCAAGAGGCTCTTGACCCGACGGGGAAATTTTCGGAAAACTTCTCGCCCGCCGTGCACGTCTCCAAGGTCCAAGTCCTCGACAACGCTTCAGCCAAGCAGTTCTGTGGCATTACGCTTTTTGGCGCGACCTGTGGCGTCGGAGCATCGGGCGACACTGTGAACCTCGATGTGTGTCCGGACATAGATGCGCACGGCCTGAGGCCGGTCACACCAGCCTGGGCAGGAAGCGGAGCCGCACCTACCACAGGAAACGGCCTCTTGTGGAAGGTACAGTTCAAGCTGGGCAGTTGTTCACAGGACGAGCCGGCCGAGGGTACGAATTTGATAATTCGCTTCTCCCTGCAATGAGAAAAATAGAGTTTCACTGGCGACTTTGGCTGCTAGCCGCCGTGCTGGCTGGTGGGGGCCTACTGCCCGGATGTGGAAACAGTTTCTACTTGTCCGAGTCAGACGCAGCTGCCTATCAGGCTAATCTGTGGACCGCCAGCCAGGCCAACCAGTTGCTGGCAGGCGTCCAAGGGCAGACCATCAGCCTGCAGTTCGATTCCGCCCAGCCCGTGCCCCATCTGACGGCCACGAACATGGGAGACGTGTTGCGCTCGGTCCCGTCTTTGTGGGTGCTCGATTTTACTCACCAGATCAACCTAGACCGCCTGGCCGCGCAACTGCCGCAGCAGGTGGATCCCTGGTTGTCGGAGGCATTTTCCGGTCTGCTGCAGGCGGGGGGTGGCGCGGTCAGCTTACAGCGAGTGGACAGCACCTATGTGGACATCCTGTCCGCACCTGTACTTTCGTATGACGCGACCCGGCAGAGTGTTGGATTCAGCTTGGCGGTACGGGTCAGGATCAGCGCTGCCTTGCTGGCAAACGGCGACCTGTACCACGTTCAGGTGCAACTTGAGAATCTGCGCCTGCAAGGGCAGATGTTGCTGGCGAATCCATTCGTGGATGCGGCCATGTTGCGTCTCCAGTTGAATCCCCACGTCGAGTCTGTGACCATAAGTCCGGATGGCCTCCCGGACGCGTTGAAGGTAGGCATTCGCAGCGCCCTTTCGGGTCAGCTTGTGCCTATCGATAAAAGCCGCACCCTGGTGTTTGATAATTTCTCGCTTTTTCCGCTGCGCCTGGTCGCCAGCCAGCCGGGGGTGACGCTGGCCGCCGGTTACCTGCCACGTCCGCGCAGCGCAGAACCCACCATAGACATCGTAGCCCGGGGCCAGGATGGCAAACTCTACCACGCACGCAGGAAAGCCGGGGTCTGGCAGGACTTCGCCGCCTTAACGCTCCCGGCATCAATTGGCAGCGATCCAGCATTGGTTGCGTCGGGAGCGGATCAGCAGGAGCTGGCTGCGGTGAGTACTTCGGGGGAGCTGTTTTACGCGGCTTGGCGGGAGGAAAGTTGGGGGTCGGTGTTTCGCTCCGCAATGCCTCACTCCGGACAACGGCCCGGTGGCTATGCGATCGCGAGGCCCGCTCTGCTGGCCACCGCGCCCGGTCAGGTAGAAATATTTGCGGTGGGTACGGACGGCCTTCTCTGGCACATTCGCCGCCGGAATGGCCAGTGGATGGCTCCCACCCAGGTCCCGCTGACGGCCTACGTCCAACCGGCGCAGCCCCCGCTACGCGATCCGGTAGCGGTGCAGGCGGGCAACAAGGTAATTCTTCTCTTCGTCGACCGGCGCAACCTGCTCTACGGAACTGCGTTCGATCTTGAGACGAGCAACTGGACCTGGACCTTGATGCTCACGCTCGGCGGCAGCCACGTCAACTTTGCTCCCACCGCGGTTTCCTGTGACAGCGGACGCGTGGACTATGTTTACGCGGGAGACGGTGGACATCCCTATCACCGCGTGCTGACCGCTCTGCGAAGCCGTGTGCGAGCGGGATTCCAGGGAAGCGGTTTTGACGTGGGCGATGAAACGGCGGTTGGCGGCACGCTCAATGAATCGCCTGTCCTCGCCTGCTCAGGATTTCAGCAACTCGAACTCTTCGGGCGCGGCACCGATAATGCTCCTTATCAGAATCGGTTCTTGGGAACCGCGAGTCCCCAAGGGTTGATCCGGGGACAGCAAATTCAAGGCGGCTGGCAAGGCTGGCAGAAGCTAAGCGACCGTTTTTTTGGAACGCCACCCTCGGATCTGGCTACCCTGTTTGCAGGTGTACGGGTGTCGGAAGCCACCCTGGGGTCCACCTGGTCGGGTGAAGTGGTGCTGGTCGCGCGGAGCAACGGCAACGGCGCACAGCCGTTACTGTTCAACAGTTACGACAGCCGTCGTTTTGGCCGCGCGAACTGGAGCGCCGTCAATTGGCGGGGGTTTCAAGCTGTGGGAACCACGAGCTTCGTGGGCAACCCGGCACTCGCGCTGTCCGATCGGGTGGTGCAGATTGGCCTGGCAGCCAGCACCGACGCAGGCGACCAGCTTGGGTTGAAGAGCTACAGCGCAGCGGGCATTCCCACCTTCGGAAGTCTAACGTCGGCTCCTGTGCAGCTGGCGGTAGCTCCGGCGGTAATTTTCTCAGGCCCGGGTGCGGTGGATGTTTTCTCCGTTCATAGCAACGGTGGCCTGGTGCATACGAGCGCTCGCAACTATCAGCAATTTGTTGACTTCCAACTGGGGCGCCCATCCAACTCGAGCCTCTTGGGGATCTCTGCTGCCAGCGGGGGGCCGGGCTTGATCGATGTCGTCACCGTGTCTCAGGATCGCTCCTTACACCATTGGCGAATGTTCAATGGGAGCTGGCAGTGTTCCACCGCCATGCTGGGCGCGACGCCGGGGGAAAGTGTGCCATGCCCCATCACCATTCCGGGAGCAGTGGATTCGGCTCCCGTGTTGGTGTCCACGGGCGCGGGTCAAATGGAGTTGTTCGCGATCGGCGGCGACCACAAGTTGTACCGCTGGCGGTTCGTGAACGGTGCATGGACGGGATGGCACCAAGTCAGCAGCGATTTCCGCCTGCGGCCTTCGTTGTTTGGGCCCTCCGTCGCATCCAGCTGGGGTGACGGTACGGTGGATCTGGTGGTGGCGTCGGAGGAGGGTGCAATGTACCATGCGCGGGCTGTGCCTGCGCTCACGTCGCTGTCCGTGATCGTTCCCGCTGCCCCGGGGGACGCCCCCGAACTGGTGTTCAGCCGCATTGGCGGGAACACCACGGACGTACCCAATCTGGTTGCGCTGGGTTCTCAACACCTCCGGCTGTTCGCGATTGGCACGGATGGGTATCTCTACGAGAATATAGCTGCCCCAAGCCGGGAACGACGGCTTTGGACGCTGCGGGACCTACAGCTCGGCTTGAATCTGCGGTGGCCCGGGTTTCAGCCTCTGACCTCGGCGCCGGTCAGGGTGGGGGGAACCGCAAGACTTGGAGAACAGTTCATAGAGATCCTGGCAATCGATGATCAGGGATGGCCCTACCTCAACCGTCTGTCAGGAGAGATGTGGAGAGGATTCTCGGTGGTCCCAATGCAACCCAGGAACCAGCAGCCATTTCGCCCGGTTCTCGCGGTTCCCTAGAGTAGGATCGCTTCAAGCATCACCTCGCCCTTGCCCCTGCGCGCCAGTCGCTCCTCCCCAAGGAGGCAATACTGGCCGGTGCCGGAGTGCGGCGCACTGGCTTTCAAACGGCCTCCCGCACGTGTGCTATCAGACTACGCACACTCTTCGCGAGTTCCACCACTTCGCCTTCGCCACGAAGTTCGAAATCGACTAGATAGTTGCCTGACGCGGCGTGATCCACCGCTTCTCTGAGTTCAACCAAAGGCTTCACGACCTGGCGCGGCAGTACGAAGCTGATCCAAACACTCAGCACAAGTGTGAGACCCGATACGATGCTGAGCACCCACTCCGCGCGATAAAGAAGATGCCGGGCTTCTTCGTGATCATGCTGGACACGTCCCCAGCTTCGGGTTTCCAGATCGGAAGCTATTTGCAGGACTTGCTGGCTGGAGGCTTGGAGGGCGGGCGTAACCCGGCGCAAGGTGGGGTCTCCGGCCTCCACGGTACTTGCGATTTGGGTATCGAAAGAATTCACCCGGCTGCGAAGGCTATCAATGAGCTGAGCACGCGTCTTGCGTCTGGCCTGTCTCAAAAGGTCATCCAGGTCTCTTTCATAAGCGCGCACGACTTCTTGAACACGCTCCACAGCCGTGCCTCCGGGGCTTCCAGCCTCTGACACGGCGGCCGCGAATTGCTTCTCATACAGCTTCACGCGCTCCAGAGCCTCTAGGGCGGTCTGCTGTTCCTCAGGAGCAAGATTGCGAATTCTATCCAGAATTTCCTTCAACTGCGTAAGTGACTCCTGGTTGGCCTGGCGATATTGCGGATCGCGAAGCAGAAAATAGCTGCGCTCGGCTCGGCGGGCGTCCAGCATCCGGACGGAGGCTTGCTCCGCCAGCGTGGTCACTGGGGCGTCGACGTTGACGATGCGGTCGACGATTATCCCCATCCTGAACAGGTAATAGACCGCAAGGAAAATGACGGGAACGAGAACGAGTCTTACGATGGCCAGGCTGTAAGCAACTCTGCGACGCAGCGAGCTGCCCGGGGCGAAGATTTTGAACGATCTGCTCAGTCCCAGCTCCAAAACCCACCTCCTCCTCGAACATCAAACGGTGGTGCTCACTGCACAGTATGTCAGCGGCGGGCCAGTTGCGGCCACTTCAATCTTGTGCGGGAGGAGGGCGCGAGGTATACACGCGGCTCGATCGCGCAATGCATAGGGAACAGGTTCGAGGGCGAACCCGCTCGACCTGTTCGGGATATGGCCGCCCTTGGATTGAACTTCCGCGCCGATGCCTTGATATTTGTTCCTCTGCATCTCAGCCATTTCCTTAACCATAACGGGGCTGAGAAAGCGGCTGTGACCGCTGTCGCCGAGAGCATCCACCATTCCGCTGATCGCTCCGTAAGTAAGCGTGGGAGATTTCTCAGCGGGGCGGTCCACATAGAATCGCTGGATGAGATAACTTGCCTCGGACATCAGTTGAAAATTGGGCTGTCCACCCCACAGCGTAAGCCCGATGGGCAGCACACGATCCAATACGACGCCCGCAACCAATCCCAAAATCAAGACCGGCAACATGGTGAAGTCGAACCATCTGCCACGCTTCGAGTATTGCATCGGCCCCCTGACTTGTAGGTTCGCTCGGTCCTCAGGTCGGCAGCGAAGGATCACGTCGATCACTCCTCCCTGCCACTTCGGTGAGGATGTTGGTGCAACATGGCTCGCAGGGTTTCGCTCGTCTACACATACATACAACGCCCATCTGGCGATTCCTCGCGGCCTTAGGGACGAAATGGCGACGTGGTGTCTCGAATTGCGCTTTCATCCAGATTGAGCAGTGTGGCCAGTCCCTGCTCCAGCGTCAGGTTGTCCGGCATACGTCGGAAGTCCGTCGACGTTCCCACTGAGTCGATGCGAAAACTCTTGAAGAGTAAAATTCTGCCGCTGAAATGCAGCCCTAGTTTTGTGATCGCCCAACGCCCGCTCCCGACATCGCGCTGTTCCAGAAGGAAAGTACCACCACGATATAGCCGACCGAGGATTCCATATCCGAATTTAACGTCACGTATCAGCTGCGCTTCCACTCGTACGATACGGCCAAGCCCGGAGTCCACGAGCATCGTTCCCTCCATACCCTGATAGACGCACACTTCGCGCGACGAGGGACGAAAAGCTGGGTTCGGACGAAATTTCAGGCGGGCGAGTTGGCCGCCACAGCACTCGTCTTTCTCGGAGCCGGCATAGTCGTAGATGAACGCGTCGGGAAGCGCGCGCATCATTCTGCGCACACGCCCCTCATCCTGGTGCTCGTGTTTCTGCAGCGCCCGCAAGCTCGAATGATTGGTTAGCAGCTTACGCAGACGTTCAGCTTCTTTTTGTTCTTGCCAAGGAGGCAAAGGCCGACCATCGATCAGAATCAGTCTTCCTATCAGCCAGTCGCGTGTTTCGACCATTTGCCGGGTCTGGGAACAACTGGGCGTTTCTTTCGTCATCCGATACATATAATGACCGGGCGCGTCGGCTGCGGCCAACTCGTTCGCCACCGTCTTCCGCACTAGCTCGGCTGGGGAAGAAATTGTTCGTCCACTCTGTGCCGATGACAACGGCACCATCAAAAATAAGCAAACGAGGACCAGCTCGCAGCAATGCGAAGCAGAGTCTGCTGGTTCGCGCTTTTGCAGGATCATGCGCCATGCATTCGCACCGGCGATAAGACCACGGCGGTTGTGGAGCTTATAGGCGATCATCAACGCACTCGGCTGCCTCTAGGAAACTACTGTCTAATCATTCGGCCTTGCCGCGGCTTGGTTGTGCCTTGCACGCAGCCGGTAGGCTTTCACCAGGAGCGAAATTCCCAACCATCCACCCAAAACGACAAGAGGAACCTCAAGAACCCGCGGCCACAGGATGACGATCACCGTCATCAGGAGTAGCACACAGCCAACGCCGAACATGATTCTGGCTTCAGCCTGGCCCAGCGGCCGGCGATTTGTGATCGCGGCACCCACTGCATTACCGATTCGGAGCATACCGGTCGCAGCTCGACCAGCACTGTCGGTGGGCGTGTTGAATTTGGGTTTGCTGAATGACTGCGGAGCAGCAGGACGTATGCTCCGCTTTTCTTTCAAAACGATCTCGGTGGCATGGGCCAGGTCCTGCAAGAACATGCTTTCCATCTCCCGTGCGAACCGCTCGTCCTCGGCAACGACATCCAGCTCCCAGTTCCCCATCCAACTCGCGATGTTGAGATTGGTCGATCCGACGCGCGCCCAGCGGCCATCGGCAACTGCCGTCTTGGCGTGCATCATGGGGCCATTCCACTCGAATATTCGGACACCGGCTTCCAATAGCCCACGGAAACCAGCTCGCGAGACTGCCCGCATCAACGGGACGTCATTCGCGTGTGGCACAAGGAGTCTGACATCTACACCGTCGGCCGCCGCGGCCTTCAAAGCTTCTACATAGGCGGCTGTTCCGACGAAGTATGCATCCGTCAACCAGATCGAATGGCGTGCGATCGCCGCGATTAACTGATCGAGGCGGTAAACGCCGGCTATGTTCGGGGCTGTGGCCACGATCCGCACCGACACATCGCCAGGCGCTGGCACACGTTCGGCGGGTTGCGAAATTTCATCTGTGCAGACAGGAGATCCCAGTCCCGCCCACATCATCGCGAAGGACTGTTCGACATCGACCACAGCCGGACCTTCGATCTGGATGCCAGTATCGCGCCACGGCTCAATCCCGCGTGAAGCATCTCCCGCCCAGCTCCGTCCCACACACAAACCCGTTACGAACGCCACGCGGCTGTCCACCGACAGCAGCTTGCGGTGATCGCGGCTCAGCCAGCCGAACGGACTGTCCAGTCGAGGCGGGTTGAAAGAACGCACTTCGACCCCTGACTGCCTCAGTGATTTCCAGAAGCGATGCGACGTTGCCGCAATGGCCCCGAACCAATCGTAGATGAGCCTTACATGCCCTGGCCGCCAACGCCGTGGCCAACTGTTGTCCGATGTCGTCCGAATGAATGATGTAATTCTCAAAGTAAACATGCCGCTCAGCCGAGCGGATCGCCTCCAGCCACGCTGGATAATTTTCTGTTCCGTCGCGCAATAGGCGCACCTTATTCCCCGCAACCAGCGGGGCTCCGGCGGCTCGAGAAAAAGCCTGATCGCCCAAAAAGTCGGAGATGCGTGCTGACTTTGCCATCCTGCAGGTTTGATGCTCGCTGGTCTGTAATGCTCATGAAGGACGAAATTGGGCTTTGCGTCACACTTTAACGGCGATTCGATAGTATTTTAGGCCTTGGATTGAGGGCAGGCCATGGGGTAAGTATTTCCAACCGGATACTTCTCGGGCCTTGTGCTGCTGGTGGAACGGCCGATCCGCCTGGGTGACCGTGTCGAGGTCGGCAATACCTATGGCGATGTCATGCGAATTGGAGGCCGCAGTACGTGGATCCGCACCAATGACAACGAGGTCATCATCGTTCCCAATGCCGAGTTCGTCACGACGCGGGTGACCAACTGGACTGCCAATGATCGCTCCGTCAGGTTCTCCATCCTAGTGGGCGTGGCTTATGCCAGCAATCCCGAGCAGGTGAGAGAGTTGCTGCTTGAGGTGGCGCGCCAGCATCCTGACGTTCTGGCCGAGCCCGCCCCCGAGGTCATCTTCGAGTCATTTGGGGACAGTTCGCTGAACTTCCTGCTGCGCGTCTTCAGCGTGAATCAGGTAAAGACCCCTCTTAGGCTCAAGAGCGACCTCTACTTTTCCATATTTCGCGTCTTCGGCGAACACGGCATTGAGATTCCATTCCCGCAGCGCGACGTGCATGTCAGATCAATTGCGTCGCCGCCCGTGTCGCTGGCCAGCGGTGCAGTCGAGTCACCGCCGCGTGGCACCCAGTGATCTTCGTCACGGGCAAGAAAACACACGCCGTGGCAGGATGGGCTGGCTTGAGTTTCGAGGGGGACGAGGAGCGAATGTTTGGGCAATGGCCCGCCGCGATCTTTAGCAATTCGTACGGTTCTTCAAGGATATTGCTTTGTTCTTCGGGACAATCCCCGTGCGCACTGCGCAACATAAGGTTTTTGGCGGGTTTTGGCGATTCGGGATAGGACGAAGGTACCTGCCGCTGGAGCCGCCTTTTGCTGTTCAGTCAAATCGGCAGTTTGAGCGATCCGGGCTGCGGCGTGGCGCGTTTCTTGGGTTGACAGCGGGGCCGACGAGGACGAGACTGGAACGACAGTCGAACGTGGGACGTATCTGGCCGCTAGGCCAATGTCTTTCGTTTACGCACCCCCGCCGGCCACGGCGAGGATGCACACAGCAACCCAAACCCAGTCAGGAGGACACCATGCCGAATTTCTCTGGATCTTTTTCCGGGAGAGCGATCTCGCAGACGGTGGTTTCGCTGGAGGACATTCCCAACCACGAGCTGCATTTGGCGACGATCACCGGCCTCCAAAAATCAAGCGACGAGCACTGGAAGGACAGCCGCATCACGTACTGGGGCGTTAGCGACCTGGTTGCCGGCAACGGCTCGCAGCGCGGCTATTTCGTCAATGTGCACCCCAACGGCGACCGAGACATCGGGACCTTCGAGGGGAAGGTGGTCACCATCGGTACCCAGGTGACGATCGAGGGCACGTGGAAGTATGTGGACGGCAGCGGAGTGTTCAAGGGCATCACCGGCGGAGGCACGTACAAAGGCCGGATGACCTCGCCCACCGAAGTTGAGAACGGGTGGGAAGGGAAGTACGAGCTTGCGGCGAAAGCTCGGGTAGCGTAAAGTTCGAATCCGGGAGTTTGCAAGAGTTTTCGCGAAATACGCGAGGCCCGCTCCGCCAATTCAGGGAGCGGGCCTTGTTTGCGGCGCGAAGGGCGAGTTAGAGCGGCAGTTTCAGGCATTCGGGCTGCTGTTCGGTCTCTCTGGACGGCTCCAGGTACTTCTGGGCGGCGGCGAGGCCTCGCCGACACCCAACGAAGCTGAGCCATCTGCAGGCCGAATTGGACCAGGAGCGGGAGCAGCTGAAGGCAGTTAACGCCGAAGAGCAGGAACTTCAGAACAAAATCCAGGCGCTGCAAGCTGGTAAACCGGCTCATGTCAGGACTGCGAGTGCCGATCTCAAAGCGGAACCTTACAACCAGTCCAAGACTTTGCAATTGCTCTC